>ERZ1292630.2088-Hain-H41-02um-R3-2088-length-18900-cov-5_pt1 | contig 17361 bp, 15 predicted proteins | sample MGYA00564408_ERZ1292630 | MGnify/ENA primary metagenome ERZ1292630 (study PRJEB36523, sample SAMEA6512641) | groundwater metagenome | collected 2019-01-08 | study: AquaDiva: Metagenomics assemblies of 32 groundwater samples | reverse complement strand
CCCGGGCGCGCGCCGCGGTCGTCGAGCATGACGTCGATGGCGGCCGAACACGTGGCAATCACCGAGGCCGGGTGTGAACTGGAAAACGTGAAGGGACGAGCCACCGAGGTCAGATAGTCGATGAGGCGTCTTTGTCCCGCGACGTAGCCGCCCACGGAACCCACCGCCTTGGACAGGGTCCCGATGGAGACTTGAACGCGCTCGACGACCTTGAAGTGGCTCGGCGTGCCCCGTCCGTTTTCGCCCATCACCCCGGAGGCATGAGCGTCGTCGACCATGACGAAGGCCTCGTATTTTTCGGCCAAATCCACGATCTCCGGCAAGGGAGCCAGATCCCCGTCCATAGAGAAAACGCCGTCGGTCACGATCATCTTGCGCCGCGCCCCCGCCGACTCCTTGAGGATGGCCTCCAGGGCCTTCATGTCCTTGTGCGGATACACTTTGCGCGCGGATTTAGCCAAACGCGCGCCGTCGATGATCGACGCATGGTTGAGCTCGTCTGAAATCAGCAAATCGTTGGGGTCGCTCATCAGGCTTTGACAGCAGGCCACGTTCACGGTAAACCCCGACTGGAACACGAGGGCGGCCTCGGTCCCCTTGAACTTGGCGAGCTTCTGCTCCAATGCCAAATGGATGTCCTGCGTGCCGATGATGGGACGCACCGCCGCCGTGCCCACGCCGTGGGTGTCGACGGCGGCCTTGGCCGCGGCCTTGAGCTTCGGGTGTCCGGTCAGGTCCAGGTAGTTGTTCGAGGTCAGGTTGACGACTTTTTTTCCATCGACGATGGAGACGGGAGCCTGGTGGCCGGTCAGCACCCGCAGACGGACGTAGCGTCCCTCTTGTTTGAGCTGGGCGAGCTCGACATCAAGAAAATCCATCAAACCGCCGGTCTTCGTGTTCATCGTTCGATTATATAGAATCTTCCCCATGAGGCGCACCGACGCGGCCGCCCTCGCCCTCCTGCTCCTGGCGCTGGCCTGCTTGTTCGCGCGTCTGGCCCACGTACCGGCCCTCTCGCTGGATGAAGCCTGGCTGGGAAATTTCTCCCTGCGCCTGCGCGAAAACGGCGCCTACACTCCGCATCAGATGAACCATTACACCGGCCCCCTGTATTCCTGGGGACTGGCGGCAATGACCGCGGCCTTCGGCCTCGGCGTCGCCCAGATCCGCCTCTTGGGCGCGGCCCTCAACGCCGTCGCGCTCCTGGGTTTTTGGCTGCATGTGCGCCGGCGCGCCGGGGAGGAGGCCGGCGCGGCCTGGGCTTTGCTCGCGGCGGGCTCCGCTTACTTCTTGATGAAATCGCGCCTCGCCTGGGAGGTTTACGCCCTGCAGCCGATCCTCATCTTGGGAACCCTGTCCCTTCTCTCGCGCGGCGCTAGCGGGCCCCGAACGGCGGCCCTGGCGGCCTTGACCGTCCTGGGCGTGCAAAATCACTTCATCTACCTATCGGTGCCCGCCTCGCTCGTCGTCTTGTTCGGCGCGCGCGCGGCCTGGCGCGGTGAAGAGCAAGCGCGCCACACCCTTCGGTCCTCCTTGTGCGCCTTGGCCGCGGGACTTGCCTTCGCCCTCGTCAAGAATCCGATCAGCGACGCCTCTTGGCTCGCTCATCGCAGCGCCTGGCTTGCGGCCCTGCTGCTCGCCCCGGCCTTGGCGGGGGCCGCGGCCTGGCGCGCCGCCGATGAGCGCCGCCTGAGCCTCATCGTCCGCCTTCCCCGAGAGCTGATTCTGTGGCTGGGCTTGAGCGTGCTGGCCTTCGTCATCTGGCATCTTGCCCCGTTGGTTCAGATTTTTTCCGGGCCGGTCGTGTTCAAGCGCTTATTCGCGTATAGCGTCCCGGGCCCCCTGGCCGCCGCCCTGCACGCCTGGGGACTGTTCCTCGCGGGGGTTTTAATCTGGCGCGCCGCGCGGGCATGGCACGCAGACGCGATGAGCTTTCATGAGCGGACCCTTCTGCTCTGGCCCGCGGCTTACGCGGCGGTGTTCATCGCATTTCGCCACACCAGTTCCCTGCGCTACTACAATCTGCTTTGGACCATCAGCGCCGTCGCCTTGGCCGCCGGCCTTGCGCGCCTCTCGCCCCGCGACAAAAAAGCCGTTTACGCCTGCGGGGCCGTCGTCGCGATCTTGACCCAGGCGGCGTTATGGCGGGAAATCGCCGCGCCGGGCGACCGCGCTCCGCTGACGTTTCATGTCGGCTGGCGCAAGGAGAACTCCCGCGATTTCTCCCGCAAGGACGCGTTGTTTGAGGCCTTCGACGCCTCGGGGGCCTGCGCGGTCGCTCACGCCGAACGCAGCTTCTCGGCCATCCCCCTGTTCTTCCATCGCAGCGAGCGCCCGGTGCCCGCCTGCGACCCGACCTTGGCCTTCGAGGCCGACCAATGTCCGCAATGCCCCGCCGCGCCGTACTACCGCTGGCGGGTCGTCCCGATCGCGAAGTAGGAGGGAGGGCCCTCCGTCGGCAGCAGCTCCCACGCCGCCTCGATGGTCACGGCGCGCATCGCCTCGCGGCGAGACAAGAAGCGAACCGCCAGCGTCAACGCCCAACGCTCAGCCAGCCCCGCGATCAACGAGCGCGCAGCCTCGCCCGCCAGGCGTCGTCCCGCCGATCCCTCGACGACGATCAGTTCGAGCGGCCGCCCGGGTTCCAAACGGCCCTTGGCGGCCGCCCCCGAAATGAAAACCGCCGCGGCCTTGGCGCGCAAGCGGGCCTTGATCTCATCGACGACGCCGCGGGCGTGCTGCGCCTCGCGTTCCAAGAGCGGAAGGAGCAGGTCGGACAGCAGATGCCTGCGCCGATCCAAACGCCATTGGCTGGAACGACCGGCCGGGCGCCGTTCCACGAGTCCCAAGCCGGCGAGGTCCGCCAACGCCACGGCCGCGCCCTGGTGATTGATGCCGGCCAAACGGGCCAAGGCCCGCCCCGAAAGGGGCGCCCGGGCTCGGGCGAGTTCCCGCAGAACGGCCAGACGACTGGGGGCCGAGAAAATCGCGTCCAAGGGACGGGCCAGATGGCCCTTGAGGTAAATCACCTGCGCCCCAAGAATCGTTTGACTGTGCCAATAAGATCCCACACGCCGCCCGGGGGCCGCGTTTTGATCGCATTCATTGCCAGAAAGGCTACATTTTCATCCTGGTCCCAGACCAGCTCATTGAGTCGAGCACGCGCGCGCCACCCGTGACGGTAACCAAGCGCCAGGACGGCCTTGCGACGCATCTCGATGTCGCCGCGATCGTCAAGCAGCGACTCAAGCAAGGACCACGAGGCCGCATCATTGCGGACATTAAGCGCGCCGACACCAAAGCGGCGTCGGTTCCGAAGGGAACTGGCCAGCAACTTTTTGATCAGCGCCAATGACTCCGAGTCGTCACGCCCGCCCAACGCATGACCCGCGTTCTCTTGCACATCGACGTCCTCGTCTTCCAAGGCTTTTTCAATGAGCGCCACCACGCCCTTTTCATGACGGCCGATCAGCGCTTCGGCCGCCAAGCGCCGCACCTCGGCATCCTTGTCATCGAGCAAACCGGCGATCACCGGCAGCGACTCGGCGTCGCCCCGACGTTTGAGCCCGGCGGCCGCCAGGCGGCGCATGACGACGTCGGGACTCGCCAGCAGGCGCTTGATCAGCGGCAAAGAATCCGATTCCGGCAGCTCTTTGAGCGCATCAATTCCATGGTTGCGGACCTGGGCATCCGAATCGCCCAGCACTGTTTCGAGAAGGCCGAGGACTTGCGAAGGCGGCAGGGATTTCAGCGCTTGGGCCCCGTACCTGCGCACTTCGGGATTGAGATCGACGACCGCCGACGCGATCACGGTCCACAGGTCGGCTTCGCGGCGCCAGGCCAAGACTTGGGCCGCGTCGCGGCGAAACGCGGCGGGCCGCTCAGGACGCATCAGGGATTTCAGCAATTCCACATCGCCGGGGCGACGGCGGCTGTGCATCGCGGCGACCGCCTGGTAACGCACCCCCGCGTCCTCATCGTTGAACGCCTTTTCGATCAAGGCCAACACGCCCTCTTCGTCGCTATCGATCAAAGCCATAGCCGCCCGCATCCGTACGCTCGCGTTCGGGTCAAGCAAGAGGCGCCCGGCCAGTTCCAGAAAAACCGGACCGACATGACCGACCAGGGCTTCGGCCGCGTGGCCTCGCAAAACAACGTCGTTGGGATCGTTCAAGGCCCGGGTCACCAGCACCTGCCAATCATCCCCCTTATACAATCGCATCGCCTGAGCCGCGGCCTGGCGCACGTACCGATCCTCGTCTTCCAGCGCGGTCGCGATTGCGGTGAACTGCTGCGCAAGCGTGTGCCAAGAAAGGGCTTGAGCCCCGGCCAGGCGCACATTCGCGTCCGGGCTGGTCAAAGATCGGGCGATCACCGCGAGCACGCTCTTGTCCCTCGTCTCTTTCAAGGCTTTTAGGGCAGAGAGGCTCGTTTGGGCATCAGGATCACCCAAGACCATCTCGATAAGAGCTGGGGTATCCGCAGCCTCTCGACCTATCAGTCCCTTGGCCGTTAAGCGGCGCACGGTCGGGTCGGGATCAGCGAGCAGTTCCCGCATCTGCCGGGTCGACCCCCGAAACTGGCCATAGGCGATCGCTCTCGCCATTTTGAGGCGCACCTGGGCGCTTGGGTCCGAGCCCCGAGCCCAGACTAAGGGTGGGTGAAACCGTCCCCACCGTCCCAGATACGCTCCGGTCTCCAGACCGAACAGAACGGCCAGGACGGCATCGCGCAGGGGCCTTTTTTGCAGCGTCACTTTCACATCGACCGTCCTCTCGACGCTGGCATGCTCGCCCCCGAAAAGCACTTCGACATACGGCTTGATGACGTCCATGACCAGCGAGTGCACGATCTCGCCCGGCATGACCAACGCGCGACCCCGCGGCAATCGTTTGTCTGACACGAAGCTCACAGCCCGATTCAGTTTTTCAACGATAAACCTCGGAAGCGCGTCGGCCACGCGGTGAAAGAGATAAAAACGCCGGATGATGCCCTGCAGCAGCGGAACCAATGTCCCCTGATCGAACACCACGGAGTCCGCGCCGGCAACGCCGGCGGCGTGGCGCCGCAGAACGTCCGTCATGATGGCCGCGATCGTTTCCGGGCTCAGGCCATTGCGATAGCCCGAGCGCAGGATCGGGAGGTCCAGTTCAAAGATGTTTTGACCGATACGCGAGCGGCGTTTGGCGGGATCTTCAGGCAACACCTCGAGGTGCTCAAAATCCGCGAGACCCGAGGCCCGGATATTGGCGAAACTCAAGCCCTCGTCCCAGTTGTGAATGTTGCTCGGGCCCAGCCGCGAGATTTCAAACGCCGTCGCGCGACCGGCCGGCCTCCAGTAATCCCATTTCCAGGAAGCTGCCGAATGGGAGAGGGGCGCCAAACTGCCGTGGACCCAGCCGTTATTATAAAGGCGAATCATCCCGTCCACGGCCCCCAGCGCCGATCGTCTCACGGCCTCGGTTTTGCGTTCCACGCTCCAATCCCGGGGCAAGGCGTCTCCCAAATAAGTGAAAAAATCCTCGGACATCCGGCCGGGCAGTACATACGCCATGAACTCCGGGCCATGCTCCCGAACGGAGCTCGGCGAGGTTCGGACATACCCATCCGCCGCGGGCAACGGGATCGGAGCCTCAAGCTCGAAGCGATTGACCCGCTCCAAACCGACGCCTTCTGCGCGAACGTCCTTGCCCGGTTTGGCGAACTTCAGCGCCACCAGGCTGCCCGCCGTATCCACGGGCACAAGCGCCGTGCGGCCGTGCCAGACCACGCCGTCCTGCGTGGGAAAAGCAGACAGCACGCGTTGCGTAAGAGCCTGCGACTTCTCAACCAAAGAAGTCTCCAGCGCGCGCAGTTGCGACTCCACGACCGCGTTGAGATTCGGATCAGGCGACTCCAGAGACTGGGCGGCGACGGCCAAATCATCGAAGCGATGCTTCAAGACGCTGAGATCCTGCACGGCGCGAACCGGATCTTCGGCCTGCGCAATTTTTTCCGCCGCGTCCGCCTGCAGCTGCGCGGCATAGGCGGTGAGGGCTCGGGACACGTATTTCGACCTCTCGGCGTCTGGCGCCGCAGCCAATTGACTCGTCTCCAAACGGACATGCTCTAAAACCCGATTGAGCGCGGCGAGACTCTCCGCGCGAATATGGGCCGGATTGGAGAACAGCTTTGGAAAGGCGGCCGCCGCCGCGGGCGCGAGACCCGCGCCGCTTTTCGCCCCGACCAAAACCGGGGCGCACATCCCGGGGAGCGCGGCCAGGAGAAAGGCCGAAGAGAATATGGCGGTGGAACGAACCATACCACCTTTATTCCAGACTTATCGCTATTTTTTCAGGGTCTTTAGGCCTGGCGGGCGGTTCCAATAGACCCACGCTACGAACACGGCAAAGGCGAGGCTTGGTCTTCTAAGGAACGAATACGACCTTGCCGCAGTCCCGCGCCGCTCCCGTCATCGCGGCGAAACCTTTTTCGAAGTCCTTGAGGGGCATGGTATGGGTCACGATGGGGCGCAAATCGATGGCGCCGGAACGCAGCAGGCGATCGGCCTTGTACCATGTCTCGAAAATCTCGCGGCCGACGATGCCGTGCACGCGCACGCCCTTGAACACCAGGTCATTGGCCCAGTCGAGTTCGACGGTCTTAGAGGGGATGCCGAAGGCGGTGATGCGACCGCCGCTGCGCACACACTTGAAGGCCGATCGGATCGCGGCCTGGGCGCCAGACATCTCGCAGACCACGTCGAAGCCGTCGGTCACCTTGCCGGCCTTGACCGGGTCCTCCTCGGGCGAGACGACGGTCGTGGCCCCCATGCGCAAGGCAAGCTCGGCCCGGTAGCGGGAGCCCTCGACGGCGACGATGCGGTCCGCGCCCGAGGCCTTGGCCACCGCGATGGAAAACAGCCCCTGAGGCCCGCAGCCCATCACCAGCACGGATTTGGCCGCGACGGGCTCGACAAGCACGGAGTAGACGGCGTTGCCAAACGGCTCGAAAAGCGAGCCGATATCCTTGAGCGTGTCGTCCTTGTGCTTCCAGGCGCAGCGCGCGGGAACCGCCGCGTAGTCCCCGAAGCCTCCGGGACCGTCGACGCCGATGATTTTCATCTCACGGCACACGTGCCTCTGACCGTTCTGGCATTGGTAGCACAAGCCGCAAAAAATATGGCTCTCCACGGACACGAAGTCGCCCTTCTTGAAATCCCGCGCCGACGCGCCGACTTCCTCGATCGTGCCGCAAAACTCGTGGCCGAAGGTGCTGGGCGTTTTGAACCTCTCGGGCGCCCACGAGTTCCAGCCGTAAATCGGCAGGTCCGAACCGCAGATCGAGGCGCGGTGCACCTTGATGAGCACCTCGTCGGCCCGGATGCGCACGTCATCGATTCCGCCGTAGACGGCTCCCGGCGCCGGCGTCTTTTTTTGCAGGGCTTTCATTCGAACAGGTTCCTCAACACGAACAGAAGGTTCTCCTTGCGCTCGCGGATGCGCCGGTAGAAGTACGGAAACCAATGAGTCCCATAAGGGACGTAAATGCGCACGGTATGGCCTTGCTCTCTGAGCTCGCGCCAGCGCTTGACGCGCAAGCCGTAGAGCATCTGCAGCTCGTAGTCGGATTTGACCAGTCCGGCGGCGTCGCAGGCCGCGACCGCCGCCGACAGCCGGACGTCATCGTGAGTGGCGAAGGCCGGCAGCGGCGCGCGAGCCAGCAGCGCGGCGCAGCGGTCGTAATTGGCGTTGACGTCTTCTTTCGCCTGGAAGGCGACGGAGGCGGGCTCTTTGTAGGCCCCCTTGCACAGGCGCACGCGCGCCTGTCGGGCCACCGCGTCCTTGACATCGGCCTCGGTGCGGCGCAGGCAGGCTTGGAGCACGATGCCCACATCGGGATGGCGGCCGCGCAAGCCGTAAAACAGGTCGAGCGTTTTTTGAGTCCAGGCCGAGCTCTCCATATCGATGCGCACGAAATTCTTGAGCCGAGCCGCCTCCTCCACGATGCGATGAAGATTCTCCGCGGCCAAGCCCTCATCGAACGACAAGCCGAGTTGGGTGAGCTTGAGGGAAATGTTCGCGTCGACGCCCGTCTCGGCGAGGCGGCGCAGCATCAGGATATTTTCCTCGGCGGCCGCCAAGGCGCGCTCCCGGTCGAGACTGTCCTCGCCGAGGTTGTCGAGCGTCACCTTGAGGCGCTCGGAGTTGAGGCGTCGCACGACTTGGACGGCTTCGTCGATATCGTCGCCGGCGACGAATCGGCCCGCGAGAAAGGTCAGCGCTCTCACGGCACGATTCTAGCAACTTCATGACGGCGGTTGAAGACGCCCCCAAGCCTGGGGCGCGCCGTCGCTTCAATCACGGACCGGCCCGCGGCGCGCTCAAGAATATCAGCCAGCCGATCAAAAAGAGCACGCCGCCGACCGGCGTGACCATGCCCCAGCGCCTCTCGCCGGTGAGCGTCAGCAGGTACAAGCTCCCGGAAAACACTATGATGCCGGCCACGAAGCACCACCCCGCCTTGTCGGGGCCTTTCACGGCGGCCAGCGCGAGAAGTCCGAGCGCGTGATAGATCTGGTAACGCACTCCGGTCTCGAAAACGGCGAGCATGTCGGGCGACAGGCGGGACTTGAGGGCGTGCGCGCCGAAAGCGCCCAAGGCCACGGCCGCCAGCATCAGTCCCGCCCCGAATCGAAGCCAAAGGGTGGAATTCATGGAAGACTCCTCCAGAACTTAAGAAAGTCGCTCGGCGGCGCGGCCTCGAAACAGGCGGGCCGGCCCGTGAACGGATGCTCGAAGCGCAGCCGGTAGGCATGCAGCATCAGGCGCGGGGCGGCGGGCACTCCCTTGCGGTCGAAGTCTCCGTCGCCCATGACGGGGTGGCCGAGATGCGCCAGATGCGCGCGGATTTGGTGCGTGCGTCCCGTCAGGGGCTTCGCCTCGACGAGGGCGGCAGTGCTTTTCCTGGAAACGACCTTGAAGGACGTCTCGGAGGGCTTGCCCAGCTCGGTGACGACGATTTTGCGCAAACCAGGCTCGCGGCCGATCGGCGCCTGAACTCGCACCGCCGCGGGCGGAACGCCCCGAACGATCGCGCGATAGGTCTTGTCCATGAGGCGCTCCTTGAACATGTCCGTAAGCGCCGCGTAGGTCATTGGATCCTTGGCCACGGCGAGCACGCCGCTGGTCGGCCGGTCAAGCCGGTGCACGATGCCGCAGCGAGGAGTCGCCGCTTTGAGAATGGCCGGGCGGTGCGCCTGCAACTCGGCGGCCAGGTTGGTCTCTTGGCCCGCGCGGGCCGCTTCGGGGCTTTTGAGCCACGAGACGCCCAAAGGATGCATGAGCAGGCCCGAGGGCTTGTTGAGGATCAAGAAACGCCTGTCCTCGAACAGTATCCAGGACTCGAACGTTTCGCGGGGCGAGGACGCCTGTTCCGGGATCTCCCAGGTCACGACGTCGCCCTCGGCGACGCGCCAATCCGGCGCCCGGCGCACATCATCGACGAGGACGAAGCCGTTGGTGATCATGTTTTTGAGGAAGACGCGCGTGTATTCGGGGACGGCGCGGGCCAAGAACGCGTCGAGCCGCGGGCCCGCCGTTTCGACGACCAGACGCTTCTTCACGCGCCGCGCCGCCGACTCAAAATGGCCAGCACGGCCGTGGCACTCATCAACGCGACCCATTGGGACGGAGACAGGCCCGCGTGAAACGAGCCCCGATCGTCGCCGCGAAAGAATTCAATACAGAAGCGCAGCAGGGCATAGCCCAGAACATAGCACCACAGAGCGCTGCCCGGCGGCCAGCGCCCGTCCCTCACGCGCGGGATGGCAAAGCGGGACAAGAGCGCGAACAAAACAAAGTTCAAAAGGGCCTCATAGAGTTGCGTCGGATGGCGGGCGAGGTCTCCCGCCATGGCGACGGCCCAGGGCACATCGGCATGGCGCCCGTAACAACACCCGGCCGCCAGGCAGCCCAGGCGGCCGATTCCATGGCCCATCGCCAGCGCCGTGAGGGTGTAATCGGCCGTACGATAAAACGACCTTCCCTGCCGACGGCACCACCACCACCCGGCCATCAGCGTGCCCGCCAATCCGCCGTAAAACACGAAACCGTAGCGCAGCGATGAGATCGACCATGACCATGGATCCGGACTGAGCGCCAGGTAGAACAGCTTCCCGCCGAAAAACGCGCCCGCGAAAATCCAGTAGATCAAGCTCCACAACTCGTCTTCGGACAGACCCATTTCCCGGCGCCGCGCGCTCAGCCAGCGCACGCCGGCCAGCCAGGCCACCGCGACGAAAACACCGTAGGTCGGAAGCTCGAAGGCGCCGATGTTCAGAAGAACGGGGTGCATCTATTCCTCATTTTTTCTCGGGCGGAGGGAAGCGGTACTCGATCTCCCCTTTCTTGATATAACCCAATTCCCGTCGGACCAGGCGCTCGATCGGCCCATCGCCGGCGCGCAGCGTCTTCAGTTTGCTCTCCAGCAAACGCTCCTCCCTCTCAAGCGCCACGATCTCCGAGTCAAGCCGCCTCAACTCCAGCCAATTGCGCGCCAAAGAACGGAAGCCCCCGTTTCCGAAAAACACGAGCAGGAGGCCCGCACCCGTCAAGATCCGTCCCCAATGGTCCCTGCAGAAAACGGCCGAGCGGCGAAAAAAGTCCAGCGCGCGCCGGGCGCGGCCCTTCATACCAATTGGCGTGAAAGACTGAAGGCCCGGCCGCCGGCGTAAGACCCCTTCTTGCCGAGGGCCTTCTCGATAAGAAGAAGCCGATTGTACTTGGCCAGCCGCTCGGAGCGGCAGGGCGCTCCGGTCTTGATGGCCCCGGCGTTGAGGGCGACGGCCAGATCGGCGATAAACGAGTCTTCGGTCTCTCCGGAACGATGGGAAATCACCGTGGAAAAGCCCGCGCCCTGGGCGTCGGCCACCGCGCGGACCGTCTCGGTGAGCGTCCCGATCTGATTGAGTTTGATGAGAATCGCGTTCGCGGACTTCTCCTTGATGCCGCGGGCCAAACGGGCGGGATTGGTCACGAACAGGTCGTCGCCGATGAGACGCACCCTCTCGCCCATCTTGGCCGTCATCGCCTTCCAGCCCTCCCAGTCGTCTTCCGCCAAGGGGTCCTCGATCGAAACGATCGCGTAGCGCGAAGCCCAGCCCGCATAGACCTCGGCGATCTCAGAGGAGGACCGGGGCTTTCCTTCGAGCACGTAGCGACCGTTTTTGTAATACTCGCTGGCCGCGCAATCGAGGGCCAGCCGCGCCGTGTCCTGGCAGCCGGCTTCGGACATGGCGGAGGTCAAGACATCCAGAACCTCCGCGTGGGTCTTGATTTTGGGAGCGAACCCCCCCTCGTCTCCCACCGCGGTGGTCATCGACATCGCGGTCAGCTTCTTTTTCAGGGTGTGGTATATTTCGGCCCCGGAGCGAAGCGCCTCGTGAAACGACGGGGCCCCCGTCGGAACGACCATGAACTCCTGCACGTCGAGCCCGCTGTCGGCGTGCTTGCCTCCATTGACCACGTTGAACATCGGCGCGGGCATGAGCCAAGAGTCGTGCTTGATCGCGAACGCCCGCCGCAGCCACTCGTACAACGGCTGCTTGGTCGACGCCGCCTGGGCGCGCGCGACGGCCATCGAAACCGCCAAGATCGAGTTCGCTCCCAAGCGGCCCTTGTTCGCGGTTCCATCCAAACCGATCATCTTGGCGTCGACGCCGGCCTGATCGGCCGCGTCGAGACCCTTGACCGCCTTGGCGATCTCGCCGTTGGCGTGAGCGACGGCCCGGAGCACGCCCTTGCCCAAAAATCGGGCCTTGTCGCCGTCGCGCAGTTCGACGGCCTCGTGTTCGCCGGTCGACGCCCCGCTGGGCACCGACGCGCAGCCCACGGCCCCATCGGAGAGCGTCACTTCGCCCCAAACGGTGGGCAAGCCTCGGCTGTCGAGAATCTCCTGCGCCTGCACGGATTCGATTTTCGCCATATTAAAATTTCCCCTTGAGGAGCTTGCCGCCCGCCTCCAGCATCTCGTTGAGTCGCTTGGGAGAATGGGCCTCGGCGTACATCCGGAAAACAGACTCGGTGCCGGAGCTGCGCAAACCCAGCCACGCCCCGTCGCGGAGGATGAATTTGAAGCCGTCGGATTGGTCGATGCGCCACACCGAGGTCCCGGCCAACTCCAAAGGCGGCTTGAGCTTGAGCCTCTCCTCCAACTCGATGATATCGCGCAGCCGGTCCATGCGGCAATTGCGCCTAACGCCGTGAAAAAAGCCGAGCCTCTTGAACAAGCGGTCCCGGATCGCGGAGAGAGTCTTGCGCTCATAGGCGACGAGCTCGAGCATCAAGACGCAGGCCAGAATGCCGTCCTTCTCGGGGACATGGCCGCGGATGGACAAGCCGCCGGACTCCTCGCCGGCCAGCAGGAACGGTCCCGCGCGCAGCAACTCGCCGAGGTATTTAAAGCCCACGGGCGTCTCCCGCGTCTCCGAGCCGTGAGATTTCGCCACGGCATCGATAAAGTGAGAGGTCATGACCGAGCGGGCCGCTTTCCCCTTGAGGCTGCGATTGACCACGAGATGCTCGTAGGCCAGAGCGATCACTTCATTGGCCGCGATCCATTCTCCGCCGGCATCGACGATGCCGAAGCGATCGCCGTCTCCGTCGCAGGCCAGGCCCAGGGCGTATCGGCCCTTCTTCACTTTCTCCGCCGCGTGAGCCATGGACTCCGGGGTGGGCTCGGGCGACAAGCCGGCGAACAGAACGTCCCGGTCTTCGTTGCAGGCCAGGACCTCGACGCCCAGCCTCTCCTCGAGAAACGAGCGCAGATACAGGCGCGCCGAGCCGTGCATCGCGTCGACGACCACTCGCAGCTTGGCCCGGCGGATGGCTTTGACGTCGAGCAAGCTCTCCAGCTGGTCGAAGTAGGATTTTCTAAAATCCAGGGTCTCCGTCCAAGACTCCTTGGCCGCGCGCTCGTCGGTCATCGCCTTGACGGCATGGTCTCCGAGCAATTCGATGCGCCGCTCCAAATCATTGGTGACGGATGGGGACGCCGCCCCCCCCCAGTAGGGCATCCATTTAATGCCGTTGTATTGGCTGGGATTGTGGGAGGCGGTGATCATGATTCCGCCCACCTCTTTGTTGTCTAGGACGGCCCAGGCCAATGCCGGCGTGGGAAGATCGGCGGCCGAGACGAGGCTTCGGACTCCGTCGTTGGCGAAGACCGCGGCCACTTCGTGGGCGAAATCCTCCGACTGGAACCGGGTGTCGAATCCGACGACGACGGTGGGCACGCGGCTGGGAGCCTCTGCGGCCAGGAATTGCCGATAATCCTCGCTGTTGTAGCCGACCTCGGGACTCTCCTTCACGCAGCCGGCCACGCTGTGCGCGACGCGGCGAACGTTCTGAAATGTGAAATCGTCTGAGACTATGCCCCGCCAGCCGGACGTGCCAAATTTAATCATGGGCCGCATATTAGGATAAGCGCGACCAAAGGTCAACCTCTTGATCACCCTTAAGGGGCATAGGACTTTAGTCCTATTGATCAATAGGTCTTTCGTCCTATGGCGCAAAGTGGGTCCCGGGGCTATGCTGGGGGGGCTAAGAGAGCCCGCGACCATGACCACCACCTCGAGAATCCTGTCCCTCGCAGCCGTCCTCGCCCTGTCGCACGACGCCGCGTTCGCCCTGGATGAAGGGCAATGCGCTCCCAGCGATATCGCCTGCCAGCGTGACTTCTTGGCCAAATTGACCGGTTTCAATCCGGTGGAAACAATGGCGGCCTACTCCGCGCCTCCGGATGGCCAGAAGTGGGCCTACTCGGATTGCCAGCACATCCCCTGCAGGCTCGCGCCCGCCACCGACGCGGCTGCGGTGAAAAGCTTCTCGGGCAAGGAGAATCCTTCCAAAGCCGATTCCAGCGTTCCTGGCGGCGGGAGGACCCACGCTGGATCGCCGGGATTTAACGATGGCGCCACCGTCATGGAGGCCTTGACCTATCAGGAAGGCCGCCCCTCCCCCTCCGAAAGGGACTCCAATAATCGACCGGTCATCTACGTCAGGGGCCAGGGGAGCTTAGGGAAAGACGGCGACTTCACCTACACCAAGCACCGGGAAATGGAAGAGCGTCTTAAGCAGTACGACCCGGCCAATCCTGGCGAAGATTTCGCGGCGCAGGGTGAAAATCCCAACGCCGATGAAGGAACGCCCGTCACGCCCCAGCCGACCCGCGTTCTCAGCAATTCCAAATAGCTCCGATCACCGGGCGAATGCGTCATCTCTGTCCGAATCGGACCAGAACCGAATACGTGAACACGTCGGCCAGCGCCCCCCCGGGAGACCACGCGACGTCGACCTCAAGGGCGCGCCACGTTGCGGCAAGACCCAACGATGCCCCCGCCAACACGCCCGAATCGGAGCGGCCGGTGCGGTAGCCCGCGCGCAGCGAAGCGCTGAAATCGGGCGCCGCCTGCCATCGATGCTCCAGGCCCAGGCCCAGCGAGGCGGCCTCGCGCGCGGGAACGTCCAACTCCGAGCTCAGAAGCCAGGTCTGGCCCGAATGAAGCGACGCGCCCGCGTAATAAACCGGAGACACGGCGTCGGCCTCCGATTTATAGCGAAGGCTGCCCCCTAAGCCGCGCACGCCGGCCGCGACCCAGGTTCGCGGGCCTCGCCACAGACAGGCGCCGTCCCAAGTCACGGTCTCGGCTCTCGACGAGTCGAGCACGGAGTCGACGACCTTGACCGTCGCCCCCAAGGAGAGCGGTCCGTCAATAACCCGTTTGGCATAGGACACAGCGACCGCGCGATCCGAAGCGCCGAACGTCCCGCTCGGGGCGTCGGTCTCGACAAGTCCTCGCCGCGCGATGTCTTTGGTCGACAGGCTGTAAACGGCCAAGGCCATCACCCCGTACGCGTTGGCCCGCCGCGGCCTATCGCTCCAAGCCAAGACCGGCGCGGCGATAATCGCGACGTCGTAGGACATCGATTCGAAGCGCGACTCATGCGCCCCGGCCGCCTCCACGGTCTCCAAAAAAGCCAGTCCCGCGGGGTTGTACCAGGCCGCGTAGGCGTCGTCGGCCACGCCCGCGAAGGCCTCGCCCAAGGCCGCGCCGCGGGCTCCCGGGGCCAGCCTTAAAAACGCTCCCGCCGACGTGCCTTTGGCCGAGTCGCCGGCGCGCCCGTCGGCGGCCAGGGCGGCGACCAGCAGCGCGGCGGCGATCGAAGCCCGCGTCATTTGAGCACCGCCATCTTGAAGTTCTTTCGCCGTCTCCCGACTTGAATTTGGCCGATATAGACGCCGCTGGCGACGTCGAGGCCCGCGTCGTTGCGCCCGTCCCAACCCTGGTAGTAGGATCGGCCGCTCGAAAGCGTGCCCAAATCGATCGTCCGTATCAGACGTCCGCTCGCGTCGAAGACGCGGAGCTTGCCTTCGCCGGAATCCCCCGCGGCGGTGGCGACGCGGATCATCGTGCCGCGCACGCTCTGAACGCCCGCGCCGTGAATCGTGGTCACGATTTTGACCTGCAGATCGAATGGATTGGGGAAGTTATAGGCCTCCAATTCCCCGGAATGCGCCGTGCCGCCGATCGCGGCGACGGCGGAGTCAAAGACCACGAAAGTCGAAAGATGACCGACGTGCACGCTCAGCGTTCGCGCCGCCTCATCGAGAAGGGGGCTTCTGCCGAAGGCGTCGGGCTGGAGGACGAACTGGCCGGAAGCGGGGTTGTACCAGTAGACGTTGAGCGTCGTCGGATCGGCCGCCGCGCTCGAGTAGACGAGCGTGAGCTGCGCGGGCCGCCCCAGCGTCGAGGAAACCCCCGAGGAGACCTCGACTTCGTAAAAATCGCTGAGCGGGACGAGACCTCCCTCAAGAGACGCCGCGGCCGCCGCGGCCAGCGTCGCGGGAAGTCCCGACGCCCGGACCTGCGTGGGCGCGCGACGCAGCGTGACGACCACCGAAGACGAGGCGTCGACGAGAAAGGCGCCTCTGGGCACGCTCACGCGGCCGGCGTCTCCCTCGACGAGAAGGGCGCCGCCGACGGAATTGGCGATGACCGCGCGATGCTCTCCGCTCTCGGCGGCAAACAGCGTCACCGTCGCGACCGCGACGTGCTCCCTGAGCCCGGAGCTCTCGGCGTCGTAATCGTACGCCGCGGCGAAGGCGCGCGCGCGAAGGGTGAAGCTGGATTCCCCCACGCCGGGCTCGTATGCGACGCTGACTTTACGCCGGTCCGAGGACATGCTGAAATCCGACAGAGTTCCCCGCGCCGCGACCGTCGCGACGATCAAAGACGGGTCGTCGTCGCCCTCCACGCGATCGCGCAGCGGCCGACCGAACAGGAAGTCGACGAAAAAACGTGTTCCCGACTTGCGCGCTCGAACCGACACGCTCGGCGCGAAAGGCCTGACGACCAAATCCAGACGCCGAGCCGAGACGCTGCTCTCCAGCACGACCGCCGAAGCTTCGGCGGGCGAGAACGCCTCGCCGGAAGCGCTCAAGACCACGATCCGATACGAACGCCCCGCGCGCAGGCCGCCGATCTTGTAGCCGTTGACCGAGCGAGCCGACTCGTCGCGCGTCAGCGAACCGTAAATAAACTCGGACGCGTCCGCGGTCACGGCGGCAATCGAGCGCGCCTCCTCGTCGGGCGCCGGCGAGCCGTCCGGCAAACGAAGGGAACCCGAAACGCTCGCCGCGCCGCCGAGCGTCAGCACGCCCAAATCGGCGTGTCCGGTCGACACAATCACCGAACGCGTCGCGCTCGCCTGCCCCGAGGCCGTGACGGTGAGTCGATAGGATCCCGTCGCCAAGGAGGGAATCGTGAAGCGCCCGTCGTCTTCGCTGAGCATCGCGAGATCGGCCAGGGGATCGTCGGAGGGCGGGACGCCGAATGTCTGCAGGAACAGCGCCGCGCCCGGCTGTTCCGCCTGACCGGGACCGAGCGCGCAAAAAAGGGAGGACCCGTCCGCGGACGCCACCTGTCCCCGGATCGACCCGGTCGCCGGGACCAGGACGAAATCGACGACCGCTCCGCTGGACGCGTCGACCGAGGAAACGCGCCGCGATTGATAGGGCGCTGCGGGCTCCTGGGATCTTGCCTGAGCGCGCGGCGCGGCGACAACGTCGTACCAGCCGATCGCGGGGTTCAAGCCCCTTAAGCTATAACGCCCCGATTCGTCGCTGACGTCCGAGACCGGCTCGGCTCCCGGCAGATCGCCACCGTGTCGCTGTCGCCCATGCCGAGCGGCGTACAGTCGATCTCGAGCTTGGCCGGAATCGAGTCGGGCCGGCACTTGACCGGGATGCGGCGGAAGATAACCTGCATTGCGCCGCCGAGCGTCACGCCCTTGGCCTTGCCGGTCACGACGAGCGGCACCG
>ERZ1292630.2116-Hain-H41-02um-R3-2116-length-18735-cov-9_pt1 | contig 17371 bp, 11 predicted proteins | sample MGYA00564408_ERZ1292630 | MGnify/ENA primary metagenome ERZ1292630 (study PRJEB36523, sample SAMEA6512641) | groundwater metagenome | collected 2019-01-08 | study: AquaDiva: Metagenomics assemblies of 32 groundwater samples | reverse complement strand
AGTGCAAAAAAACACAACAAAAAATGACTCGCATACAGCGTGATGAGATATATTTTGCCGTTTCCCCGTAGATGTAGGAATATCATTTATTGCCTTGGGATCAGTATGGCACCACTCCTCGATCCTCGTGCCTTCACCGTTCTTATTGTGTTCTTCCACATCACTCGAAAACAGTAAGGAGACGCAAAAAAAGGCTGACGAGTGCGTCAGAGATCAGAATTTTACGGTGAACAAGGCTGCCGGGGGCGTCCATTTCTTCCAAGCCATGTTGGCGACACCGCGGCTGTCCACGCTTGCTGGGGTTACCGAAAGTCCATCACCGCGCCGAGGTGACACCAGTGGCTTTCAGTTCCAGCTGGAAGCCCCCGATGTCACGGGCGAACATCGGCTGCGGGAAGAAGTGCTTTTCTTACAACGCAAGGTGAAGTACATCCACAGCGTGAGTACCATTTTTAGACAAAAGATCGCGCTGATCATGAGGGAAATGAGCAAGAATCCGGCACAGGGCTTCTCAGATCATCAAAAGCAGTACACGTTAGCCCTGACGGAGCTCACCCGGGCCGAAGCCGACGGGGAGGTCATCGCGCTCGACGCGCAGCACGACGTCTCGGCACCCGCGCCGCAAGGCGGTTCGCCCAGTCACACCGCAAGGAATAAAGAGTCGATCCAGAAGGCGCATCAGTTGTGCGTGATTCTGCAGGAGAAGAACACGCTGAAACAACGAGAAGTCGAATTGCGTGCCGAGCTGGCCAAACAACGCGACGCCTACGCCGAACTGTATGATAGACATCAAAAGTTTGTCGAAGTTCAGGCGTCTGGGTCCGTGGGAACCCCGGGTGTCAGCCATGCGAACGCGGAGCTGCAGCGGGAGCGAGAGGAAACGCTTCAACGACAATTAGAGCGAGCGCAGGAAGACATTCTCCAGCTGCGAGCGAGTCGCGTTATGGGGAACAACTTAGGGCAGGATCCGCAGCTGGCGGAGACATCACTTTTGAAGCAGAACAACATGTTGAAGACCCGGATCGCCAAACTCAAGGACGAGCTGACTTTCGCTCTCGAAAGTCGCACCACGAATGCTACGGACATGCAGGACTGCGTCAGTCAATTGTCGACCCAGCTGCAGCAGCAGCGGCAAGACTTGGAATCCCGTGACCGGCTGATACGCATCCTGCGCCAGGAGAAGAACGATCTTGCGAAGGAGCTCGTCTCTCAGCGCGCCACCGAGGAGTACTTGCAAACAAAGATTGCGGCTCTTGAAGGAGCGCACGGCGGCCGGGGAGCCGCGGGACTCTCCGCCGAGCAGCACCATCATGCCGCGAAGGGCGACGGGGGCCATGCGTCAGCGCTTCAGCTTGCAGCGGCGAATGGCGACCGGTCGGCCTCGGCCATGGCCCTCTCCGAGGTGGATCGCCTGACCACAAAAATAGCACGACTCGAAGAAGATCTTGCCAATACACGCGAGTTGTGCATACGGGAGCGCGGGTTAAATGCCCAAAAAGATGCTGAAATTTCCGCCCTCGGCGCGCAACTCCGGTCCTTTCGGGCGCGCATGGATGCCGCGGAGGCGGAGCGAACGCAGCGCGAGATGCAGCAAACGATGATTCAAGACGTGGAGTCGCGCATGCTAGCCGCCGTCCGGGACATTCGGCAGTCTCAGACGACCGAGAGCTTGTCCCGTCAGGTGTCGGGTATCCAAGGTCAGCTCTCGCGCCTCGAAGGTCTTGAACTGCAGCTGCGGCACAAAGAAGATGCCTTGGCCCTTCTTGAGGACGAGGTCGAGCATCACCGGGCATCGCATCACGCGCTCCGGCAATCCCTGTGCGCGATCTCTAGCCTCTTCATCCACTTCCCGCGTTCGGTGGAGGCCTTCGAACGCATGGTCATCGAGCTCGAGGAATACAAGAACGAGGTCCGGCGCTGCTCCGAGAATCGTGAGCTTCCTGACCTACTGAAAGTTGAGACGGCCGTCGAGCTGCGCAATCTCGAGGCCGAGACCCAACGGCGCGTCGCGCGCCAAGGCGGCGGTAATTCCTCCGGGCTGCACACATTGGGGAGCGACGACGAAGACACGAAGCATGGCGCCCCCTTCGGGCAATATCAAGGGGGAGAAGACGGGATCGGCGTCGGTGGAGACTCGGAGGAGGAATTTGTGATGCCGGCAAACGCGATCCTCCCGCCGCCGCCGTTGGTCGATATCACCGCCGAAGCTTCCGCCGCCTACACCAGCGGCGTGTCACCGTCGCCGGCAGGCATTAGTGCCTCGATGCCGAGTAGCAACGGAGGCGACACCGGAGTCACCGCGGGCGGGCCTTCGTCTGGGGAAATCGGCGACGACGACGTTCGGCTCACGTTTCAGCTCTTTGACGAGCACAACGCGGGTGTCCTGCCGATGGATGCAATTCGCCTGTGCCTCTCAACACTCGGTCTGCCATCGGCTTCGTTACCTTCCCACCAGTCGTCAATGTCTGCTGGGGAATTTCTGGCTACTTGTCTGCGACTTCGTCGGAAGCGAATTTAGAGCTCAAGTGAGAGAGAGAGAGAGAGAGCGTGAGACACATGAGAGAGGGAGAGATGGAAACGGTGAAAATAGTGACTTTGTACACCTTCCGACAACCGCGTGAATCCATTCCCCCTCCGCGCGTTAGATACACCCGCGATCTCGGAAATATCGGAAACGAAGCAGTCAACATTTTAACATCCCAAAAAAAAAGACTTTTGCTCTCAACAACACGGTGCTTCCCCGGCAAAATGCGGTCTGGCAGTTACACGGCCGCGCACGGATTGGGGCCGGTGCCAGGGAGTGCCGACCGATACACCTATCTTGGATCTCCGAGTGGTCTCGTGCACCGTCGGTCGGTTTCACCCAATGCGTCAAACCCTTCTCTCTCAGCGACTTCGCCACCGCCGCTTTTCGCCGTGAACGAATCAGAGGCACGCCGTCGATTTGAAGTATTTTCTCGCCGCCGTGCGCTGTCGAGTCAACGATCAGCCAGTCCGAAAGTTGCCGAGGGGGCGTCACGACTCATTAGCGAACACGACTCTCAGCAGCGGCGGACGGCATCACCAACCACAACGCAAACTGCGACCAAGACGGTGCACGAGCGCGTGGGCGACACGGTCGCCCCTCCTCGACCGCCTTCCTATCCTAGTGCGACGACGGTTGATGATCGGTGGCTGCGTGACGCGACGTTGGCTCACTTGCGCATTCTGGACGCGCCGCCGCCGCCTGCCGTGCCCTCCGGCGCGGAGAGGTCCTTTTCGGCCTCACCCCATGATGACCACACCGCAGCGTTGTTCGTCCTGGAGGGGCAAGAAGGCCGTGGCGGCCGTCACCGCGACACGGAACTGTATGAAATGACGGAGCGGGCGGTCCAGCTGCATCAGGCGTTGCTCGCCGCCCGGAAAGAGATCACCGACTTGCAAGGCCTCGTGAATGCACTCGGTGGAGCGCGAGTTCCCCGGGGGGCCACCAACAGCGTGGGCCGCGGCGGTGGTGCCAACCCGCTGCGACTGTCGAGCCCGCAATATGCAACCGAAGATCTCGCCGCTGTGCGCAAAATGATGCACGTCGGCATGCGCAGCGCGACCAATTTTGATCGGGGGTCACAAACCGATGGCGTGGTGACCATCGAGCTAGCCACCTCATCGTCTGAATCCAAGGGTCCGCTAGGTGGTGGCGTGGAGGGAGACGGTGGCCATGGTACGACCGAGGGGATCTCGCGGCGCAGCTCCATGGCGCATCACCGGAGCGCAGCAGCGGCGGCCTCGTCGTCGTCGTCTCCCGCCGGTGCGGCATCGTCAAACTGGTCGGCCCCCGCTTCGAAGGTGTTAGCCGACGAGGTCGACCGCCGGGTCTTTCTTACTCGCATTCGCGAGATGGAGCGCATGCTCGTCGAGCGATCGACACAGGGCGCCGAGCTGCAGCATCGTTTTGAGATGGAAGAGGAGTCCGTCGCGCTCCTGAGGCGGCTCTTGGAGGAGCGCGACCAACAACTAAAGCGTGCGAACGCCATGCTGGTTACCACGCAGCGCGAACGAGACGACGCACTTGATCAGGTGACGCTGGCGGAGCGCAGCGTGGACCAATCACGCTCGGCGGCAGCGGGGGAGGGGTCCATGCGGCTCGAGGTCACTCGGATGCAGAGCATGCTGCGGCTTCGCGATGATGAGATTCGCGGTCTTTATGAGGCGCTCGGCGATGCTCGACGCCTCGCCGGTAGTATGCAGCTGGCGCAACAAGAGACCTCCATGAGGGGGCAAATCACCCGCGATCAAGCGAGGGCGTTCGAATCGTTGCGGATGCTGGCCGATGCGTGACTCGGAAAAAATATGGAGGCGCGGGCCGGTGATGCGATTTTATCTTCTTGTACTTGTCTCAACAACCCCATTCTTGCCGTTGTCGTGGGACGGGATGTTGTGGACCCCTGGGACATGCGAACCTCAGGAGAGCGAGACATGCTTTCGTCTTCCGACCAATTCCAACTAGTGTTGTTTCCCCCACAAGAAACCCAGACAGTTTCGGCACACACCTACTGTCTGGGTGGTCCACTTCCTCAGAAGAGCGATGTTCTTTAGCACGGCCATCGCCCGTCGTGTGCGGGCTGTCGAATCGGTTGTCGGCCGATTGGCGTCATACCACCACGTCCCTATCGGAGCACAACCGGGCTGTCCGATTGGCCACGCGGCTCTCCACGCAGCCCGGACCGTACTGTTTGAGTCGATCGGGGTGACCACAACGGCAGCCCCCATGAGGACGGAGATGACAGATGAGACCACCGCGAAATTACGCGGCGTGGCCGATGTAGTCATCGTCGCGGACAAGTTGAGTCGCCGATGCGAGCTTGCGCAAACATTGCTCACTGGGTATGAAACGCTGCTTCGCGAATCACCACCGACAGCGACGTGCTGTCCGTTTCGTTCCGCCTTCATCGAGTTCGATCCCGCGTCATTCCTGTCGGTCGACCTACCCTCCGTGGCACGTCCTGGAGCCACTGTGATCTTGATTCAGTCACAAGCCTTTCAGAACGAACTCACGGCATACCGATTACGGCTGCAGCTGTTCGCGTGGGGTTGCCGGGTCGCGGAACACGCGCATCTCGCTCACATGGCGCCGCCGCCGCTGGACTCTTCCAGTACTGCACACGATAATCCTGCCCCCTCGACGTCGTCGTTGACCTACCTACGTTCGTGTGGGGTGGATCCCGCATCGTGCGATCGTGAAGGCCGTGCCATTGCCGCCGCCATTGACGCAGAGGTCACCACCGGTCTGACGGTGCGGACGCCCGACGGGGAGCTGCGCTACGAAGGAAGGCTGGAGTCATGCTTGCTGAACACGGGTTGCTACGGCGATCTTGACGGTTCAGCCGACGTTCTCGTTGCTGCCGATCCCCTTTTATCGACGTCGATCAGTCGTGACCGAGGAGGAGGAAGTGGTGGCGTCGCCCCGACGAGCGCCACGCCACACCCTCGACGCGCGATCGGGGGTTCGTATCCGTTTGGGGAAGTGATCACCGAGGCGAAAATATTGAGTTCGGTCACCGGCGACGCTACGGTGTTCGCCTATCCGAACACGCAACGGCAGGTCGTCGTCCCCGAGAAGCCGTTTGTGCTCTGTGTGCGCGATGGCATCATCGAGGACGCGAAGCCGTGCCGCGCGACACCATTTGCAAGCGTTCCGCGTGACTTTATGGAGCTGTTGGAATTGGTCCGTTCGGTGGAGGGAGACGCGATCGTGCGTGAACTGGGGATTGGACTCAATCGTGAATTGGGCCGGGAACGGCGACTTGGCGACGTCATGGCGTTCGAGCGCCAGTTTGGGGTGCACGTCTCCATGGGAAAGCGGCATCCATTGTTTCCTAAGGTACGAGCAGCGGCAGGCCAGGGCATTGGAGGAGGAGGAGGGGTGCCTGGCTCGGAAGCTCTCCCGCTCAAGAAGGCATTCGACGCGTTGAAACGGAAGGAAGGACGCTTTCACATCGACCTGTTTCTCGACGCGACGGAAGTGCGTCGCCATACGGCGGAAGCGGAAACGGAGACGATCGTTCGGTTCTGAACGGGGCGGAACGGGGGGATTTCTCCCCCACACACACAGGCCATTGTCAGACAGAGCAGATAGCGACGGACAAGGGGATGGGCATGCTGCTTGATACGCCGCCTTCCCCGGTATCGTCCTACAGTACTGTACCAGCCACATATCCCCCTGCACTTTCGTTTCCTTTCCAAATGTGGCTACGGGGGGTAGCCGCCAGAAGTGGCTGCGGCGTAGGGCTTACTGGGTCAGCGGACAAACGTTTGCTCGTGGCGCAGGTCGATCTGACGATTGCTCGCCGTTGGCAAGCGGCGGTGGGGTCAATGCAAGGCCGTACGGTGTCCACCGGCATCCGACCGATGTCACCTCGCGAACGTGTTGTGTTTGAGCGAAAGGTGGAGCGGGAGGCAGCCGAAGCCGAGGCGCACCGTGCAAGCGAGAGGCGCAAATCCATCTCATCGTCGCGGTCGCAACAACAAGATAAGAAGCTTGTTGCCGGGATGACCCCCTCCATAGAAGAAGAGGACGCTCAGCGGTTTCCTCCAGGCGCCCCTCAAACAGAATCGTTTCGCCAGCCGCCCCGCCGCCGCGTCGAGTTCGCCGTGCCACCGATCAACGTCGACAGCAACGACACGGCGCCGGGCGACACGTTCGGTATTTACGAGACTCGGATGCCTTTCCTTCGACCCGTTCGCCCGTCGCACGTCGAGCTCTTTGGAGACTCCGAGGAGATGCGGAGGTTGATCCCTCCCGATTCGCCCCCAGAAGACTGCGTCGCCTCGGCCATCATCCGCAGCCTATCCGGCGCACTCGGCGTCTCGCATTTCGAATGCGGTCAAGCGATTCGCGAGTGCGGTTTTGACATCAACCGCGCCATGCGGAGACTTGAGGAGCATAATGGGGCTCACGTGGCTCCAGGGAGCTATGGCATCGTTGCCCTGGAAAAGTACGATCCCGAGACGTTCTGCGTGGTCAACTATTCCTTACCAGCTTATGAGTCGCTGGAGGACGAGGCTTTGCTCGAAACGCTTTATGAGGTGACGCTCTCCGCCGCTGAGCTGCCCAAGGATGTGCCGATGAACCGTCTTGTTGACAAACTCCTCGGAGGTTGGACGACCGAAGACGGAGACCACATCGGCGAATCGCTGCGTGAGAAAGGGGTTGGCGTGACGAGCGTGTTGCTGTTGCCGCAGGGCGAGTACTCCGTTCACGGCTACAGCATCGTCGCGCCTATCAGCGAGCATTTTCCCAACTTTGGCAGTGCGGTCGCCTGTACATGCATTGACCTTCGTACTGGCATTCATAGCCGCTTTCGGAGGCAAGCTGAGCGTATCGCCGATACCGTGAGCGACCATGTCGTGCAGGAGGCGCTTCACTACGGAACGCAGGACGCGATTCACCTGCTTCGACAGCCCCTCTGGTTTGGACCCGATCACTCCGTCGAAGACTTTCTTCGCTTCAAGGAGTCACTCCTGCAGCCTTCGTTTCTCATCCACGAATTGCGGCATGCGTTGAGCTTGCATCACATGTGCGGGTCGAAGCCTTTTCGTAACATTTCGGAGATGGAAAAGCTAAAAACGATGCAGTTCAAGCTCGACAAACATTTCAAGGAGGGCGCGCAGTCAACGAAGCTTTTTGACAGTGAATCTGGGACGCCGGTTGTCCTGGGCTCCGGCAGTGGCATGAAGGCGGGCGCGTCGTACTACAATCAGCAGGCTAATTTGAAAGGCGATTCCTTCGGCGACCAGGTCACGGCCGAGCGCGCGGCCCTCACCAGTGCCCAGGTGATCACGGCCGACGAGCGCATCTGGCAGACTTTCTACCGGCCAAATAGGTATTGAATGGATTGACGGAGGGATGGATCGTTCTCGAGAGAGAGAGACATGCGGTGAGAGGGTCTTGCAATGTCTGCCTGTACATCCAGTGACCAATGAGGGCATCACCCCTTCCCAGCAAGATTCATTGTTCACAGGACAAGGAAGCGATTTTTTTTTCCTCGCCCCGTTGTGCAGGTGGGAGGGTAAACCGATGTCAGTGGTCGACTGTCGAGGCATTGGCCTGGGCGACACGAGTGATGCAGACGATATCGACCGGCTCGTCGTCGCGGCCGATGATGCCGAGACCGCGTCACCACCATGGCAACGCTTACTGCGCGACGAGCTGAAGCTGACGATGGGTGCGCAAATCGTATCGTCCACACCATCATCCATTGTGAAGTTGGACCTTGGTGGCAATAATTTGCGTTGTCTCCCCATGTGCCTCGAACGGCTCACATGCCTTGAAATATTGTTCCTAACCGGAAACCGCTTCGAGGTCCTACCCTCGGTCCTAAGGCGACTTGAAAGCGTCACACGCCTGAGTTTACGGCAGAATCGCCTGCGTGAGGTGGACTTCCTCAACTTGCCGCCAAAACTGGTACACGTCATCTTCACGGAGAACGAAATCGCCCGTGTCACGAATCTACGAAACATGACGCCCATCCGCAAGCTCATGTTGAGTGGCAACCGCATCGTGTCGCTGTCGCGGGATGTGTTCGGCGTCACCACCGCTTGTAGCCAGGAGGAGAAGATGACGACGGGCAACACTGACCTGGCCTGCATGCAGTTGCAGCTTCTGAGACTGGCTCGGAATCGAATCGCGTCGTTGGACGCCGCGGACACGGCCATTCTTGAGCGCTTACCGTGTCTCGCCTGGATAAGTTTCTCTGGAAATCCCATCTCCAATTTGGTCCCGACGGGTGTCGATGCGATGGCGGCATCCCGCACCAGGAAAATGAAAAATGTATCGCGACAAATTAGCTCCACCGTTGTTCCGGCCGCGAATGTCGTCCTCCTCCCCGACCCGGCGGCGCCTCGCATCTCATTGCGTGAGATCATCGGCGAGGGTGCGAGCAGCCGCGTCCTCGCCTGCAACGTCGAATGGGTTCACGACGGATGTGAAGCAGTCGGGGTGGGTGGTGACGACGTGGTGACCACCACCACCTCTTCTTCTTCCTCCTCCTCGGCGGCGGCGGCGGCGCTGCGACTGCCGGCCGCGCTGAAGGTGTTCAAAGCGGTCAGCAGCGATGGCAACGGGGACGACGAATACGCCGTGCTCGATGCACTGCCGTTCCCGCACGTGGGCCTGGGCGGCGCCTTGGGCTTCGCCGTGGTGTCGCCCTGTGCGGACGGTGTCGTCGTGACCGACGAGTCGATTGACGTCGCCCGCGGTGACCTAAAGTGCACCGCCCCACGTCCGGATGGTTTGTCGCCGCTTGTGAAATGCCCAGTTTACATTCGAGTGTTAGGTACCAACTTAGCGAGGCCACCGACAATCGACACCGTCGCGGACGACATCATCGACCCGATGTTTACGTGGGGGCAAAGAAGGCCCCAAGTCGAGGAGGAGCACGGTCGCGTGCCGCTGTTCGCGTGGGAAGACGCCCGCGTGGTGGCACTTGCAACCACTGGCGCCGTGCGAGACATGCACCGGGTCGGCCTCGTGCATGGCGACATTTATCTTCACAACACCTACTACGCCCCTTGGTCTCCCGCGCGCGTGACGCTGCGGCGGCAAGGATCTTCGCCGTCTCCTGCTGCCGCGGCGTCGATCTTGGCGTGGGCAAACCAGGTGCTAGAACAGGTCAGCGGGCTGCCGTGGCAGCGATGTCGGCCGACGGATGACACGCAGCCGCCGCCGCCGCCAGGCGACGAGGGTGCCGGCCTGTTTCGCACCCCCGAAGAGGAAACGATGTGTTGGACGCTCGCACCAAGTGGGAATGTCAATCGCTGCGTGCCCATGCTGGCTGACTTCGGCGCATCGTTCTTCTGTGACGGTGTTGGGCCGGCAGCTTCCGCGAGCTCTACCGCCTCCTCCTCCTCGGTCGGCACGGTTTTGCAGCGCATCGAGTTGCGTGCCCTTGGCGTGCTGATGCGCGATCTTGTGATCCTGGCAACCGCCGTTCAGGAGCGTCCCGGCAGTCAAACGCAACCCATCCCGCAAGCGCTTCTGCGACTCGCAGATGACTGGGGATCAAAGCGACCTTCAACGGAGACGACGATCGAAGCCGCTATCGCAAGGCTGGAATCCCTTGGAGAGTGAACCACGTGAACCGCAGTCGCTCTGATCCGCATCGTGCTCATCGCCTCTGTCTGTGCTGTGGACAAGGTGATTCGTTCGGTGGTCAATCTGCTTTCTCTTCTGCGACAGTTTTTGCAGCAATCTTCTTTTTCTTTTTTTAATCTCTCTCATTTCCCGCTCTCTCTCTCGCTTCTTTGTCACCAGCCGAAAAATGATCCGTTCACTTGCTCGTTTTGGCCCTCTCGCCGCTTGGATCTCGCTTGCCGGCGGACATCCGAAAACCAAGGCGGCCACAGCTTCGCTATCCCAATTGCCTCACGTCGACAGCCCTCTGATGCAGCCTTCACCGCGTGAACCACCACGCGACGCCGCGATGTGCCCAGGATCGTTGTTATCCCGCGCAGCTCTCTCTCGTCACGATGCCTCCTCGTCCCTCTCGGTGCTCCCATCCCCTTCCTTCGGGCGAAGCACCACCACAACAAGCCCTTCGAGCCGCACAACGCGCAGCTCGTTTCCAACCTCGTTCACGAGTGCCAACAGCGCAAGTTGCTTCACGCATGCCGCTCTTCTTGTTTCTCGCATCGTGCCCCTCATGCCGGTGCATCTGACATCTCGCTTCGTATGGTACAGCACGGACCGATTTCAGCGAAAGCAAATGGTTAGTGATGGGCAACGGGCCTTCGAGGTTCGCGACTGTGTGTTGCGTCGGTTTCATTCTGACCGACTCATCGGGTCATTGACTCGGCGGCGAGTGACGAGAACTTCGGCGCAAAGCAGCTCCGCTCCACCGTGGCAGTCGGCGCGAAAAAACTCAGCTGGTGACGTCTCTTCAAAATATCGTCCTGTGTCTCTTTCGGAATTGGAGCGAGGTCTCAAAGAGGCAAGCAACATGCTGCGCGGCATTCCAGTTGCATCGTTGGCGGTCCTCGCTCACGATATGTTGAACCGGGATCGCGAGGCGGCAACAGTATCGTCCAAGTGCGGGATGTCGTCGCTGCTCGCGGAGGGTGACGTCCGAGCTTGGTTTACACCTCATCGGTACGCGGCGGACGGGGGCGACTTGGACGTGATCGCTCTCTTTTTTGAACGCATCGTGATGCGACGTCGCGCCGCCGCTTCGTCTCTCGAGTGCCCATTTCCGAGCCCAGGCGGTGCCCCAGACGAGGAGGCCGTGCGCGCACCCCACGTTTTTGAGATCGGCCACTGCGCACCCACGTGGTATCAGGAAACGCTTGAGGACGTGAACGTCGTCGCCAATAAGGTCGCCACCCTGCGCAGCCGACTGAGTGACCTCGCGTTGCTGCTCGAAAAGGTACGCAGCGATCGGTTTCAAACCCACCGGTTGCTGCGCGCCGTCATGTACCAGTCGCAACCTGCTTGGCTGCAAGGCGTGCGCCACAGAGGCCTCACGATGATGCGCGCACTGACGCTGCCAGCCCGCGAGCGCCGGAAGTTGGAAAAGAGCCATCAACGGAATCCAGTGGAGGGCAGCAGCGACGACGATACCACGACCTTCGCGGGTGTGGTGTACACGGACCTTGCAACGGTTGTGTACTCTGTGCCGGAGGCACTCGCTCCGTCGAGCGGCTTTTTCACTCCTCGTACAGGTCCGTTCAGAAATGGTCGCAATCCTCAACCGTAGTCGTACCCCTCCTCCTTTTTCTCCTCCTACTCTCTTTCTCTCTCTCTCTTTCTCTGCACCGTCTGATGGAAACACTTAGGTCGATTTCCTCAAGGCGCACTTCGGTCATAGTCCTCCCAAAGTGGGGTGTGCAGCCTCGTTCACTACTTTTATTGTGCATTTCCTTCCGCCGATGTCACACACGCGCAGGGCGGCGGTATTCATTCGTTACTGCACACACACATATTGTTTCCTATTCGGCTCCGTTTTCCTCGGTCTACGTTCGTTGCACTCTCGTCCAACCGCCCTGTCCATGTGTCCCTCTTGCTATCCCTGTAGAATCCAAGCCGACGGGGGAGAGGCGGGAGTGTAACACGGTTGGTGGGTTTTTTGAACTGAAAAGTTCTTTGGGTTTGTGGTCGGTATGTCAACCCCTTCAGCTGATCGGATCTCCGCATCAGCCAGTTCGGCTAATGGCGCCGGCCCCTCGGCGGCTTCCACCTCTGTCCCGTCTGGTACCGCCGCGACCCAGCAGCCTCCGCCGCACGTCGCCAAGGATGGCTCTCCTCGTCCTTTCAGCATCCGCCATGAGGTTCAAAAGATTGGCAAGAAGGTGTTCGGCCCATTGTGGGAACACCGACTGATTGGATCCCTCATCGGTATCGCGGCGGTGATTTGGTTGATCGGACCGGACGCGGCTGGCACCCTTCGCGACGTCATCCCGGTTGGGTTCACCATCGAGGAGAGCGATCGCCCTGGACTTGCATTTTACGCGAGGGTGGTTCAAGATAGCGGAGAGGGAGGAAGAGGCGAAGGTAGCAATCATAAGGCCGCAAGCGTGGTGGCGATCGATGCCTCCTCCTCCTCGGTGGTCTCCGGTGCGGATGATGATGCCACAAGTCGTAATAATAAGAAGAGGAAGAGCAGTGGCCCTCCTCTGCGTCGTCGTCGTCACAAGTTGGTGATCATCCCAGGCTTCGTCTCCACGCAGCTGGAAACATGGCACAACTTACCCTGCGGCGCCACGAATGTGAGCACGAACCTTCGTCAACGCATCACGAGTCCGGCCATGCTGTTCAAGCTGCTACAGGATCCGAAGTGTTTTCTGGATCACGTGGCCTTGGACCCGAAAACTGGCGGCGATCTCGCTCACGGAGCCATCGTGCGACCGGACAAAGGTCTCGATGCCGCGGACTACCTGCTTCCGTCGTTTTGGGTTTGGGCGAAGCTGATCCGGAACTTGGCTGATATTGGATACGATACCAACGACATGCACATGGCGGGATTTGACTGGCGTTTGAGTCCTGAGGATGGCGAGCGACGGGACGGCTACTTCACCGAAACGATGGCGATGATCGAGCACCTGGTTGCGCGAAGCGAGTACGAAAACGCGTTGTCGCCCGCCTCCTCGTCGTCGTCGTCAGCGACGAACGCCTTTGGATGGCGGGGCGTCGAGGCAGGAGACGCGGATATCCTCAAGTGGCTGATGGAGCAACGCCGCGGCCCCTCCGTCCCTCGACCAAGGCGGCGGCTGCGGCAAGACAAGGTCATCATCCTGACACACAGCTACGGCGCACTGCATGCGACGAAACTGCTAGCGTTCGCTGACCGGCTTCAACCTGGATGGTCCGATGATCACGTCGCCGGCGTCGTGTTCATTGGCGGCGCGATGCTGGGACTCGTAAAAGCTCAAGCGGCACTTCTGAGTGGTGAAGTGAGGGACACCGCGATGCTGCCGTCGGTCTTCAAACTCATGGTGGACGGTCACGTGGAACGAGCTCATCGCATGCGTGTGTTTCGGACGTGGTCGAGTCTGGTGTCGCTGCTGCCCCGCGGCCCTCCCGAGTGGTGGGCCGAGCGCCCTCGGCGAGTGCACGCGCCATCGCTGGCAAAGCCCACAGAAGCTTCCGCGATGGCGGCAACGTCCGCTGCACCTGGGTTGGGCAATCAATCTATGGTCACACTTCGGTTCGGACCGCGCGCACGTGTCGCGCGCAACAAATCGTACGAACTGAATTTGCGCGAAGCACGGTCACTTCTAAGGCAAGATGCGTTACGCACCGGTCACACTCGATTGGCTCGTTTGCTTGAAGAATCTGACGCCTCCTACTCTGACTCCGAGGAAACGGGTGCCTCTGCACCAGTTCGAACCAAGGACGTCAAGGACTGGGACGGCGACGTTCCCCAATTGCCCGATGCACCCAACTTGCGATTGTACTGTTTTTATGGCGTCGGCGCCCCTACGGAGGTAGGATTCGACTACTATCACGCAGGCCCTCGCGGAGCGGCCGCGGCAGAGGAAAATGACATCAATGAATCATCGGGCTGGAATGCGAATGATGCCGAAAGCTCAGAGGTGGCATCGGTGGTGAATTCGGCGTGCGGTGGTAATCACTCCGTCGATGACTTCGTAATCGACACGGTCACCGAGAGCGCGAGCTCTTTTACGGACGAGGCCATCGAGTCACTGCGGACCATGTCGGCGGCCGCCTCATCGGCCGTCGCGGCCCGCTACGATGCGGTATCGGCCTTCGTGAAGGAGACGACGTCGGCGGTCACCAACTCGTTCGCGCAAGCGACCGCCTCAACGGGCACCGCCCCTTTGTCGGATGATGCTGCGCTCACATCGCCGATGGTGGAAGTCGTCGGCGATCGGGTTGATGGATCGTTGCGCTCTCGCCTTTCTCGAGGCAACGATGATGATGTGCTTGCGTGCCCGTACGCATCGGAAACAGCGTTAGGGGCCACCAAGCCGCGTCGAATATTTCGCGGTACGCAGCGCAAGCGGCATGTTAGCGGCGTCGCGCTTGGAGAAGGTGACGGAACGGTGCCGCTCGTCAGCCTCGGCTACTTGTGCCGCTCGCGTCATCCACGTCACGGGTACCTGGCGCGCGCACTTCCAAACAGCGGTGCGACCCGGCGACTAGGAGCAGTGGTCACTCGAGAATACTTGCACGAGCCAGAGCCGGCGTACTTGGATCCGCGTGGTGGACGCAAGACCGGCGATCACGTCGACATCCTCGGCAATTACGAGCTGCTACGTGATGTCTTGGAGGTCGTCACGGGTGGTGACGACGAACAGCAACAACAACAAGGGGAAGAACCCAACGGCCAGCACGACGGGACAGGTTCCAGCGATGGCCGCGGCGTTGACAGTCGCATCCTGTCGCATGTCGATGAGCTCGCCGCGAAGCTGGATGCGTTGTGAGAGGTGGCACACCGACAGACGCGGGTCTCTCTATCCCGCTCGCGTCTCTCCATCTCTCGGGGGATCGCGCGAGCTCACACAATTCGCTGCTCGCGTGAATTAGCTGTGATTAGTTGAACACGGTCACCAAAAAAAACCACCGCCGTCAGCGGTCCACAGACAATGCTGCCTTCGCTAGAAGCGCATAAAATGTATATTGCAGCTTCTTTGAAACGGAGCAAACGGCGGCGTGCTAGTCCTTATTGGCCCCTCCTCTCTAACGATTGTTTTTTTCCCCGACGTTCCGCAAACCAATATGGCATCGTCTCCGGTTCCCACGCTGACCGGGGCTGCCGACATCACCGAGCTCGATAAACTTCGAGAGGACAAAAAGTACGCTGACTTGCGACTGAAGTACGTTCAAAGTGTGAACACGGTCTTTCGCCAGAAGGTGGCCATGCTGCTGAAAGACATCCAATCCCGCAGTGCCGCCGCGGACTCGCCCCACGTTGCGTCGGTGCAGACCTTCATGCAAGACATGGTTCGGGGCGAGCCGCCTGAGAGTCCGACGCGGGCGTCGTTGCAGACCGGCGACGGCAGTGACTATTGGCGCGAGCGATTTTTAACAGCGATAGAGGATTCGCGAAGCTCAGGGCTCGTGGAGGCTCAAACGTTGTGCACGTTGCTGCAGGAAAAGAATGAAATGCTGGAGCGAGAGCGGTCATTGCGGGTGTCCTACGAAATTCTTCAACACGAGCACGCCAAGCTGCAGGAAAATTACATGCGAGCGCTTCACAGCAGGGCCATGACGGCGGACGACGCCCTCCGACAGCTGTACCGTACGAAAGAAGCGGCGTTGTTGAGCATGAATCCGCAGCAAGCCCCGTCAACGTACAAGGAGGACCTCGCAGCTGCGAAGGATGAAAGCCTGCGCAATGAAGGCCGCGTCAAAGTTCTTCGACTGAGGTTAGCGGAGATGAAAGCCGAAGTTGACACTGAGAGGCAGCGGACCTCAGAGGCCACCACTGCGGCGATGGTGCAAGTCAACGAGATGTCTGGCGTGGTGCAGGACCTGAAGGCGAAGGTCGTGGAGGCGGACGCAACGGCGCGCCGCACTCAAACCGACAAACTGCATCTGCAAAGGGACCTCGTCCTTCGCGATAACACCATTTTTCGCCTTCAAAGCCGCATCACGGCGCTCGAGAAAGAGACACAGTGCGTGTTAAAAGAGGGTGTGGCGGTGACCGAGAACAGCGAAGTGGCCATCTTGAAGCGGCAGTTCGATACGTTTGAGTTGCACATTCGCGCGCTGGAGGCCGAAGCGGTGAAGCGAAATGCCAGCATCGAGGCCCTGCGCGAAACCGTCGCGGCCAAGGATGAGGCGTTGCGGACGCAAAAGGTGCATTTCGACTCCTTGATGACGGTACTCGAAACGTACAAGGGTCGCATCGCGGATTTCTCAGCCCAGCAAGAAGAAAAAGGTCAGTTCTCACAAACACTCCTCGACTTTGAGAGTCGAGTGAAGACAGCGGTTGATGACGTACACTCACACGTCAACACCAAGGACTTTTCGCAAAAGCTGCACGACGTGGACACCCGCATCGGCGACATGAAGTCGCTGGCAACGACGCTCGAGAAGAGGAGCGAAGAAATCACAAGGCTCAAAGGACACGTGACACTCCTCCGCGATGAACTCACGCGCTGTTTCAAGCTGAACGTGCCTCCGAAGATGGCTGAAATCCAGAGCGAGCTCATCAAAGGCATGCTGCAGCCGGCCGCGCCGAGTGGTGCCCAAGCTAGCAGCACGGCAGACGGAGGGGGAGGAGCGGCCGCGGCGTCCCATCGTGGCGCAGACGTCGATGCCATTCTGCAGCCACGCGAAGTGGTCCTCAGGGTGTCGGGCCATTGGAAAGAAATCCGCGACGTTCGCAGCGGCGAGCTATTTTACCTCACCCGAGATGTGTCCACGACGCCATTTTCGCCGGTGAAGCTGCCAAGGCTGCCCCTGAAAACCGTCGTCCCTGACCACAGGCCGGCCTCGGGAAGCATCACCACCCCTAACGACACCCCACGCAGCGATGCTGGTGGTTCCAAAAACGGCGATGACGGCGGGAGCGTCGCGCCCCCCGCGGCACCGGCCGCTGGTTCAAGTGAGCCACCGTCACCTCAGCGCGGAGCACCGGAGTCGTCAGCGGTAGTGGAGGGAGCCCCGCACCTTCCGGCGGCACCATCCGCAGCGGATGCCATGGCTTCATCGCCGCCGTCTACCGCGTCCAGCACTCCGAGGCCAGCGGACAGTGCCACCGGGACACCCATGCCCGTCGGGCACGCTCCTCATTCTACCATACAATTTGATGATGTGTGATCACTGTTCGTTCACGGCATATGTGGCCTTGTTTTTCGCATTCGTCCCGTTGTACGTCTTTGGGGGGGGGGGGGGGGGGGGGGGGGGGGGGGGGGGGGGGGGGGGGGGGGG
>ERZ1292630.2406-Hain-H41-02um-R3-2406-length-17377-cov-5_pt1 | contig 17377 bp, 19 predicted proteins | sample MGYA00564408_ERZ1292630 | MGnify/ENA primary metagenome ERZ1292630 (study PRJEB36523, sample SAMEA6512641) | groundwater metagenome | collected 2019-01-08 | study: AquaDiva: Metagenomics assemblies of 32 groundwater samples | reverse complement strand
CAATCACAAAGGAGCCATTTATTTCGTACTCATTCCTATTGGGCATGACCCATGGTAAATTAAAATATAAATGCAGTTATTGCACTATGACATATAGTCAACCCTACGCTCGAGCTTCCGCTATCGGGACGGTACTTTTGCATCGCCTGACATCAGGACTATGGCGTTCGCGTACAATTCGAACTACTTCATGTAATGTTCGTTTGCGGGTTCTTCGAAAAAATCGGAGAGGGGGGGATTCGAACCCCCGGTACCCTTTCGAGCACACTGGTTTTCGAAACCAGCCCCATCAGCCACTCGGGCACCTCTCCTGCGAACCGCGAAGCGACGCCACAAGCCCCCATGCACCGGACGCCGTGCTCTCGACGCCAGGCGGGCGTTCGCACGAACCAATGGTTCAGCCGCCTGGGCCGTAGACCCCGCCACGCGAGTCGGCGTTGTACCAGCGCCGCCAATCCCTCGCAACCCGGCAGAACACGTTGGGCACAGGCGACATCCGCGGCGCATCCGCGAGGGACGCTTACGTACCGCGAGGGCGCCGCGGGACGGAATCGACCGATTGACGCGACCGATCTTGTTGCACGCTCAGCCATGTTCTACGATAGGGTGGACTGAGTTCCCTGTTGCCCGAGGTTTACGCAAGAGATGACCATGATGACGACCACGCGATTGTCGATTGGATTATTCATTGTGTTTTTCTCGCCGCTGCTGGAGGCCGCCGCACAGGACGCCAAGGCGGACGACGAAGCCCGCATCGACCGCGTTCTGACGGAGCTCCAAAGCCGCAGCGACGGGCTTCACGACATCCGCTGCGAGGTCGCCTTCACCGACGACGACCGCGTAAATCTCGCCAAGAACACCAAGAAGGGGCGCATCCGCCTGTTGATCGCCGATCCGAATCCGCTGTTCCTGGTCCACTTCGATAAGACGGAACTCGACGGCGTCGCGGGCAAACAGGAATGGTATCTCTTCGACGGGCAATGGTTTTATCAGGCCGTTGAACGGCTCCAGCAGGTCACCAAACAGCAGTTCGCGGGGACCGGGCAGAAGCTCGACCTGTTCGACATCGAGAAAGCGCCGTTTCCACTTCCGTTCGGCCAAAAGAAGGAGACCATCCTCAAGAATTTCGATGTTAGGTTGGCGCAGCCGACCGGCAGCGATCCGCCCGACACCGATCACCTGATCTGCAATCCCAAGCCCGAGAGTCGACTCGCAAAGAAATACGATCAACTCGACCTCTTTGTTGATCGCAAGCTGCATCTTCCGACGCGGATCGTCGTCACGAAGAACAACGGACTGGAAATCAACACCGCGAGTTTTCCCGATCTTACGGATAAGTCCGTCAACACCGGCATCAAGCCGAAAGACTTTGAGAAACCCGCGATTTGGAACAAGTACAAGGAGGTCGTGGAGGAGTCGGTCCCCGCGAACGAATAGCCGCGTTGCACTCGGTGCCGCAGGCCGTCCCAAGGAAAGGACTCACGTGCGAAAACCCGCATTACTCGTCACCGGCGCCAGCGGCGAAGTCGGCTACGGACTGATCGAACGATTCGGTTCCTCGAGCGACCTCCAGGTGGTCTCCCTCGATCTGAAGGAACCGCCTTCCGAGCTGCGCGAAAAGTGCTCAGCCGCCATCGTCGGCGACATCCTCGACTAAAATCTGCTGCAACGTTTGGTCACCGAATACGAAATCCACGCGATTTATCATCTCGCCGCACTGCTGAGCACTCGCGCCGAATACACTCCCGAAACCGCCCATCGCGTCAACGTCGAGGGTACGCTCAATCTTCTGAGGTTCGCCCACGAGCAGGCGCGGTGGCACGGAAACGCCGTCAAATTCATTTTTCCAAGTTCAATCGCGGTCTACGGATTGCCGTCACTGGAGGAGAAGAGAAGGGCCGGCCGCGTACGCGAAACGGACTGGGTGTTTCCTACGACGATGTACGGCTGCAACAAGTCGTATTGTGAGCACCTGGGTCGATACTATTCGCTGCATTACCGGCAGTTGGCCGCCGAAGCCGGTCCCAGCGGCGTGGATTTCCGTTCCGTTCGCTTTCCCGGTCTGATCAGTGCCGTGACCATGCCCACCGGCGGCACCAGCGACTACGCCGTCGAAATGATCCACGCCGCCGCACAGGACAAACCCTACGTGTGCTTCGTCTCTGAACAGACGCGAATTCCATTCATGGTCATGCCCGATGCGACCAAGGCGTTGCTGCAACTGGCGGCCGCTCCCGCCGAACGACTGACGCAAAGGGTCTACAATGTGACCTCATTCAGCCTCAGTGCGGGCGAGCTGAAAGCGCGAGTACTAACGGCCTTTCCCAAAGCCCGGATCACTTTTGCCCCGGACGTGCAACGGGCGCGGATCGTGGACAGTTGGCCGGAGGATGTGGACGACTCGCCCGCCCGCCGTGATTGGAACTGGAAACCGGACTACGAAGTAAATCGCGCATTCGACGAATACCTGATCCCCGAAATAACGCGGCACTACAGGAAAGACCAACCACCAAGACACCAAGTCACCAAGGACGACAATGGAAAAGATCGACGAATCAACTGACGCCATTGCCAAACAGATCGTGGACGCCGCGTTCGCAGTCCACTCAACACTTGGAGTGTCTAAACAGAACCCCAAGCGGGAGCGCGGGGTCATGATCCCTATGCTGAGAAACGTTGAGCCGGTCGCTTCCGCTCCCGGTTCTGTTAGAGGCTAAATGAATTCCCTTGGTGCCTTGGTGTCTTGGTGGTTTGCCTTTCTGTTTCGGAAGGAGTCTGCGATGTACGGGATGATTAAACAGAACCTGCAGAAAGAACTCGCCTCCATTCGCGAGGCGGGCTTGTACAAGGAAGAGCGGCAGATCCTCACTCGTCAGGCCGCCGACATCAAAGTCCGATTCCCCGAGGGCGCGCCGCCTCGCGAGGTCATCAACTTCTGCGCGAACAATTACCTGGGACTTTCGTCACACCCGACGGTGCTCGCCGCCGCACGAGCGGCCCTCGACACCCACGGCTTCGGCATGAGCAGTGTCCGTTTCATCTGCGGTACGCAGGACATCCACAAGCGGCTCGAACGCAAGATCAGCGAATTCCTCGGCACCGACGACACCATCCTCTACGCCGCCGCCTTCGACGCCAACGGCGGACTCTTCGAGCCGCTCCTCGACGCCGAGGACATCATCATCACCGACCAACTCAACCACGCCTCGATCATCGACGGCATCCGCCTCTGTAAAGCCAAACGCTTGATCTACGCCAACAACGACATGGCCGACCTCGAGGCGAAGCTCAAGGAAACCGCCGGCGCACGTTTTCGTATGATCGCCACCGACGGCGCCTTCAGCATGGACGGCACCGTCGCCCAACTCGATCGCATCTGCGACCTCGCCGACAAGTACGACGCCCTTGTCATGGTCGACGACTGTCACTGCACAGGCTTCATGGGCCGCACCGGCCGCGGATCGGCCGAACACTGCGGCGTCGTCGGTCGAGTCGATATCATCACCTCGACACTCGGCAAAGCCCTCGGCGGCGCGTCCGGCGGATTCACGTCGGGCCGTAAGGAAATCATCGACCTGCTTCGACAACGCTCGCGCCCCTACCTCTTTAGCAACACCGTCGCGCCGGTGATCGTCGGCGCCTCGCTGGCCGTGCTCGACCTCCTCACCGAATCGACCGCCCTTCGCGACAAGCTCGAAGCCAACACCGGGCGCTTCCGCGCGGGAATGACCGCCGCCGGCTTCGACATCAAACCCGGCACGCACCCCATCGTCCCAATCATGCTCTACAACGCAAAGCTCAGTCAGGACATCGCCCGCGATCTCTACAGCGAGGGCATCTATGTGATCGGCTTCTACTACCCCGTCGTCGCCAAGGGTCTCGCCCGCATCCGCGTCCAACTCTCCGCCGCCCACGAATACTCGCATATCGACCGCGCGATCGAGGCCTTCACCAGGGTCGGCCGCAAATATGAAATCCTCGGCAAAAAGAATGACCAAATCATCTCGCGATACGGGGAATAGCACGGGTGTCGTTCAACCCGACAAATGCGGAAATGTGATGATGCACTCAGGACAATAAGAGCCTACCCCAATAACTTCCCCGAGCCGCGGGCTTCAGCCCGCGCGGAGTGCCGGAGTCGGGTCATTGGGATAGGATCTTGGCGAAATGAAGTACTCGCCGCACACGCGCTCACGCCTGCAACCGATCAACGTCCTTGGCTTCGCCCGCCAGCAAGACAATATCGTCGCGCTCGAACTCCCGCTGCGGCGCGGTGAGCTTCCACTGTTCGTCGGCCCCCGGGACGGCGGCCTTGCGCGTCGCGATCACGTTGATTCGATGTTTTCGCCGCAGGTCGAGGTCGGCCAGAGGTTTGCCCACCCACGACTTCGGCACCGGAATCTCCACGATCGAAAACGACTCCCGCACCGGAAAATAGTCGAGCGCCCCGCGACCGGCCAGCCATCCCGTCAGTCGCTCCGCCGCCTCCTTCTCCGGAAAGATGATCTTCGTCGCTCCCACGATCGTCAGGATCTCCGCGTGGGCCGCGTTCACCGCCTCCACGATGATCTTGGGCACCCTCAACTTGTACAGGTAGTTCGTGACCAGAATGCTCCGCTCCATCTCGTCACCCATATCGACGACCGCGCACTCCAGCCCGTCGGGTATGATCTCCTTCAACAGGTCCGCGTTCAGCGCATCCGCCTTGATCGCTTTCGTCGCCAGATCGCGCGCGTACTGCACTTTCGCCTCATCCTGGTCGATGACAATCACGCCGAACCGGCGCCTCGCGAAGCTTTCCAGCACGCACTGCCCGAACTGACCCAGACCGATGATCGCAACATTCGGCATGACAGCCCCTATCCGATCGCCACTTCTTCCTTCGGGTACTCGTACAGCGGACGACTGCGGACCCGCAAAACGGCAACGGCCAGCGCCAGCGGACCCAGTCGCCCCACGAACATCGTCAAGATGATCAGCAATTGCCCGCCCGCCGACAAGTTGGGGGTGATCCCCGTACTTAGACCCACCGTGCCAAACGCCGACACGGCCTCAAACGCAAGCGCCGTCAACCTGTCCGCCCGCAGCCCGGCCATCGGCCTGGTCTCCTCCGTCATCACCAGCGCGCCGATGACAATCACAAGAAACAGCGTCGACAGAATCACAATATAGAACGCCCGTGCAACCACGCCAAGCGGAAGCGTTCGATTGAACAACGACACGTGCGGAATGCCCTGAATTCGCGATCGCAACGCCGCCAGGACCGCCACCGCCGTCGTGACCTTCACGCCCCCCGCGCAACTCCCGGGCGCCGCTCCGATGAACATCAGAACAATCGTGAACAACAGCGTCGGCTCGCGCATCATACCGAAGTCGAGCGTATTGTATCCCGCCGTCCGCGGCGTGACCGACTGGAAGAAACCGGCCAGCGCGCGTTGCCGCCCGTCCAGGTCGGCCATCGTATGGTCGTGCTCAAGCACAATGAATACCACAGCGCCCACGATCCACAGGAGCACGCTGGCCGTCAATACCACCCGCGTATGCAGAAACAGCGGAACGCGCCGACGTCTCACGACCCCCGCCGTCCACAGAAAAAGCTGCCGCAACGCGATGAAACCCAGCCCCCCGACCATGATCAGACCGGCCACCGTGAAGTTCACCACCGCGTCGCCCCGGTATCCCATTAGATTGTCCGCAAACGGCGAAAACCCCGCGTTGCAAAAGGCCGACACACTGTGAAACACGCCATACCACCAACCGTGCTCGCCGCCGAACCGCTCGGCCAGGATAACGGCCCCGATCCCCTCCGAGACCAACGTGATTCCGATCGCCCACCATAACACTTGCATCGGCTTGACTCGCACGGCCGCCAGCGCGTCGCGCGCCTCGTACTGTTGGGCGATCGACGCACGCCCCGCCGTCGCGAGGAGCAGGGTGGAAACGGTGGAGATTCCCAATCCTCCCAACTGAATCAGGCCCAGCAGGACCGCCTGCCCGAACGGTGACAACCGCTCGCCAACGTTGATCGTGGACAGACCCGTAACGCACACCGCCGACGTTGAAGTGAACAGTGCTTCGAGGCATGAAAGCGGGACCGCGCGCGCCGACGCCGGCAGTCGCAACAGGCTCGCGCCGACCGCGATCAGACCGGCCCACGCCAGCACCAGCCGCGCCGGTCCGGAAAACATCGGTTTAGGTACTGCGGTTTCCGCGCCCATAAAGCGACCCTAGCATACTGCATCGCGGCGACGATAACCATCCGCACGATTGCGGCGTCGATGGAACCGGCGGACGCCGGGGCGATTCGAGGGATCGCGTCGGTGCTGTTGTATGAGGGGTATGCGGAGTAATCTCTTAGGCGATGGATCGCAAGCGTATGCTTATCACGGCCGGGCCGACGCACGAACCGATCGACGCGGTGCGCTATCTGGCGAATCGATCGAGCGGACGGATGGGGATCGCGCTCGCCGCCGCCGCGCGCAAAGCGGGATGGGAAGTGACGTTGTTGCTCGGACCGGTGCACGTCGCACCGCCCGAAGACGTGCAGGTCATTCGCTTTTCGTCGACGGCCGATCTTGAGGCGCTGCTCGACGCGCACTTTCCACCGTGCGATGTTCTTGTGATGGCGGCGGCGGTGGCGGACTACCGTCCGCGCGGCGTTTCGCAGGGGAAACTCGCGCGCGGCGAGCAGAAGCTCATGCTGGAACTGGAGCCGACGCCCGATCTGGTGGCGAAGTGCGCGGCGCGGCGGCGGCCGCATCAGCGCGTCGTCGGGTTTGCGCTCGAGGAAGCTTCGATTCTCGATGAGCGAGCGGCCGAGAAGCTGCGTCGCAAGAAGCTCGACGCACTCGTCGCGAACCCGCTGGCGACCATGGGGGCAAGTGACGTCACCGCGACCGTCTATCTGCCGGACGGGCGACGATCGTCGCCGGCGAAGACGGATGCGGGAGAAACAGGAATGGACAAGAATGCGTTCGCAAGGTGGTTGATTGATTGGATCGGCGCGGAGTTCCGCGAGGGCTGAAGCCCGCGGCTCGGGGCAAGCACACGATCAGTCGTGAAGGCCGCAGGTGTAGACGGGTACGTCGATCGTCTTGGCCACGGCCTGGTCCGCCGGGCAATTGTTCACATCCGACAAGTACCTTTGGGAATCCAACATCTCGTCGACGGTGTGCGTCGCCAGCATCAATTCGACATACGCGGGACGCTGCGACGGCGGATAAATGATGCGGGAAACGTGCGGATAGCCGAGCGTGTGGCCGATCTCGTGAGCGGTCACGTTGGCGAACATCTGAACCCACTCGTCGAATGAATAGGATCCGCCGAGTTTCAGGAGTTCATCGCCGAAGATGATGGCGTCATTGTCGTGCAGCTCGTTGCAGGGATCGTATTCGCCCTGGCCGATCTGGCTGCCGCCGAGCGGCGAGGCGATCTGGGCGAAGCAGACGCGGGAAACGTCTCGCGGCAGTCCGGCCTTTGCGTTGGTGATGTGGATGCCGTCGGTGGGCATGTCGCAGAGGATGCGGGTGACTTCCGCGCGGACGGCCTCCTTGAACGAATCGTCGTTGTCGGCCAGCGTTCCGCCGTCGGAAGTCTCAAAAGCCGTCAGGTCCAGGCCGGGCAGGTCGTCGTTCGGGTAAATCTTGGTCACACCGCCCGACCAGTCGAGCAGAACGACGTCCGTCGCGGCGACCTTCGCGCCCGTCGCATCGGGGCAATCGGCCGGGATCAACGCGTTGACCATCTGCGGCGAAACGGTGTTTCCGCAACCTGCGGCCGCCAACGCGAAAACCGCGGCAGCGCAGGCAAACACCGAGACCGTCTTTGAGAACTGACATCTGCGAGTCTGCAACTTTCCACCTCCACGGGCGGCGCGTCGACGAGTCTCGCTAACCCGTCAACGCCGAAATGAATCTTTCCCCCTTAAATTTGTTGGCGGCCGGATCGCCAAAGTCAACAAGACGCTCGCCGCCCGAGCAAATTCCGCGGGCATCGCCCAGACTCGCTCATTTTATCGCTCGGTGCCGCGGCCCGCAAACGACGCTTGTTGCTTGCGAAGCTGCGAGGGGATGTGTCCTGCGATGGTATACCGCGACCGCACAGGCTGTTTGTCGAGGGAGCTTCCCCTATAATGGACGGCGTAGTAAAGACCGTCGTATTACCGGACCGGCGCGGACGGCGCTGACAGCCCGTTGAAAAGTAGCGCCGCCCCTTGTGGGCGGCGCAAGATGTCGTATCCACGTCACCCACGAGGGGTGACGTTACATTGGAACGCGATGCCGGCGCGTTTTTCGATGGGCTCAAAGGAATCCAGGCTTTCGGAAGTACGTGGAATGTTCAGTTACGAGCACGTATGCGTGGACGGGTTCGGCTATGTCCTGCCGGAATCCGTGCTCACTTCGGCGGAGATCGAAGAGGAGCTTGCACCGGTCTATGAGCGATTCGGGCTTCACGAGGGCCGGCTGGAGATGATGAGCGGGATTCGTGAGCGACGATTCTGGCATGAGGGGACGCTGCCGAGCGATGGGAGTACGCGGGCCGGTCGGCGTGCGATGGAAGAGGCGGGCGTCGCGGCGGATCAGATCGAATGCCTGCTGCACACGTCGGTGTCGCGTGACTGTCTGGAACCGGCGACGGCTGCGGTCGTGCATGACAATCTGCGTATGCCTCGCAAGTCGGTGATCTACGACATTTCGAACGCGTGTCTCGGGTTTCTGAACGGGATCACATCGCTGGCGAACATGATCGAGTTGGGCCAGGTCAAACGCGGGTTGATCGTCGCGGGCGAGAGCAGTCGGCAGCTTGTTCGGACGACGATCGATCAGCTTCTTCGGGCGGGGAGCCGCGTAACCCGCCAGGACCTCAAGGCCGCGTTCGCGTCGCTGACGATCGGGTCGGGGGCCGCGGCTGTGGTGATGACGCATGACTCGGTGTCGCAAACCGACCACCGACTCCTGGGCGGTGTGGTCCGCAGTGCGACGGAGCACAACCACCTTTGCCGGGGCAGCGCCGACACGGGCTTCGCGGGCGATGCGGCCATGAGCATGCGAACAGATGCCGAGACGCTGCTGGACGGAGGTTGCGCGCTGGCGGCTGAGACGTGGGGTGCGTTCCGGCAGGCGCTCAAGTGGTCGAATGCGGATGTGGACCGGGTGTATACGCACCAGGTCGGTGCGGCGCATCGGGACCGGCTATACGAGGCGACCGGACTCGATCGGGCGCTGGACTTTTCGACGTTTGAGTATCTCGGCAACGTGGGGTCGGTGTCGCTGCCGCTGACGATGGCGATGGGGATCGAGCGTGATCCGCCGAAAGCTGAATCCAACATCGCGATGCTGGGAATCGGCAGCGGGCTTTCGTGCGTCATGCTGGGCGTGCGATGGTGAACCGGCGAATTCAGAATTGAGAATAGCGAAGAGCGAAAGTGCCGGCAAATCCACGTCTCGTTTCGATTGCCCATTTATATCCGTTTGAATCGCATTTCGTCGATGTCGGCGGAGCGAGAATGCACTACGTCGATGAGGGCGACGGCCCGCCGATCGTGCTCGTCCACGGCAATCCGACGTGGTCGTTCTACTTTCGCGAACTCGTCAAAGGGTTGCGCGACCGGTATCGGGTGATCGCGCTTGACCACATCGGCTGCGGCCTATCCGACAAGCCGCAACGCTACCCTTACACGCTGGCGACACACATAGATAATCTCGGACGACTCATCGACCATCTTGGGTTGGAGTCGTTGACGCTCTGCGGTCACGATTGGGGCGGCGCGATCGGGTTTGGGTGGGCCGTGCGGAATCCCGAGCGCATCCGCCGGTTGATCGTGTTCAACACGGCGGCTTTTCCTGGCGGACCGATGCCGTTTCGCATTCGCTTGTGTCGCTGGCCGATTTTGGGCGACCTGCTGGTGCGCGGGCTGAACGGGTTCTCTCGGGCGGCCGTTCACATGGCCTGCAAGGACCGATCGCGGATGACGCCCCAGGTCGCGCGCGGGTACCTGCTGCCTTACGACTCCTGGGCGAACCGCGTGGGGGTGATGCGCTTCGTTCGCGACATTCCCGTGTCACCGCGCGTGCCGAGTCACGCCGTATTGCGGAAAATCGAGGCGGGTCTGCCGAAACTGGCCGACAAGCCGATGATCGTCTTTTGGGGCGGGCGGGATTTCTGCTTTAACGATTCATTTCTGGAGGAATGGCGGCGTCGATTCCCCCGGGCCGAGGTACATCGCTTCGCCGACGCCGGACATTATGTCGTCGAAGACGCGCACGAACGGATCGTGCCGCTGCTTCGCCGATTCGCTGAGGTGGTGGTGGATTCGGGGCCGGCTGCGCTGGGAGCGGAATGATTATCACGAGCGTTTGGTTCTGCGACGAATGGTTTTGCCGTTGATCGGCTCGATACGGTTGATGTGCACGGGATCGCAATAGGCAAAGCGATCGTAGACATCATCGCCGTCGGTGAGAAGGCCGATGACGACCTCGGTCCGTCCGACCATCATCATCTCCGAGTGGCGAATGTCGTAGGACGATCCGTCGGAGATGAAGACCCGAACAGGTTGAAAGGGTTGTTTGCGAACGTGCGAGATAATGTCGTTGGGTCTCATGCGATTTCAACTGGACACGCCGGCGAACTTCGGGAGCGCCATCCTCACGCCGTCTCAAGATAGCCGGCGTTCTTCAACGATCCGCCTGTTCCGCACCAAGAGCCTGTTTCACACGGCAGCCTACTGGCCGCGATACGGGATCAGGGCCAGAAAGCGGGCGCGCTTGACAGCCACCTTGAGCGCCTTTTGTTCCTGGGCATCGGTGCCCCCTCGCTTGCGCGACATGAGCTTGCTGCTGGAGGTGAGGAACTTGCGGAGCAGGTCGATCTCCTTGTAGTCGACGAGCGGGCCGACCCAGCCCGCACCGCCGCGATCGGGAAACCGTCGTTCCGTATGAAACCCCTTGTTCGTGTTTTCCATCGCCATCAGGATATCCTCAATGCTTTGTTGTAGTGCTCTGTGTTGTCGGCGCCTCGGCCGCCTTGGCCTCGGCCATTACGCGCTTGAACTCCTCCGCATCGGCGACCTGCGACTCGTCGACGAGCATGATCGGGATGCCGTCACGAACGGGATACTTCCGTCGCGTCTGCGAATCGGTCGAGTACAACCAATCACCGACCTGCACCAGCGGTGCATGAGCCACCGGACAGACCATGATTCTGAGCAGTTCTTCGTCGACCTTGTTCATGCTCGTCTGCCGGGGCGATCCTCACCGCCCGCCTCCGCCGCTACCGGGGGAGAAACCCGGATTATAACCAAGGCCGCCGTACCTGCAACCACGACCGGAGACGCTTCAAAAAGGCGAGCAGGCCGGGAGCCCCCATCGGAAACGGATTCCGTCCGGTCGAGGGAATAGGAAAGAATCCCGTTTTTTGACGGTTTCCACCGATGAGTTTATAGTTGGCGGCGCTGTTTTTCGCCCCAAGAGAAGCTACGCAAACCCCCAGGAAGGCGGGACTTAGGACCATGCCGGCGACCACGAAAGCAACGGATTTCGACGTTCGGACGACCCTTGAAACGCGACTCGGCAAGCTGCAAATCCACAGCCTGCCGAGGCTGGAAAACGCGGGGATGGGCGGGATCAGCCGGCTGCCCTTCAGCATCAAAATCTTGCTGGAAAGCGTCCTTCGCAACGTTGACGGGTTCGCCGTCACCGACGAGGACGTGCGGACGGTGGCGGGATGGAATCCCAAGGGCGGCAGTCAGCGCGAAATCCCCTTCATCCCCGCGCGGGTGCTGCTGCAGGACTTCACCGGCGTACCGTGCGTGGTGGACCTGGCGGCCATGCGCGACGCGATCAAGAAACTAGGCAAGAATCCCAAGAAGATCAACCCGCTGGTGCCGGTGGACCTCGTGATCGACCACTCGGTGCAGGTGGATGCGTTCGGATCGCGCGGCGCACTGGGGATCAATACGGATTTGGAATTCGTGCGAAATCTCGAACGCTACCAGTTCCTTCGCTGGGGGCAGAACTCCTTCAACAACTTTCGCGTCGTGCCGCCCGCGACGGGCATCGTCCATCAGGTCAACCTCGAATACCTCGCCACGGTCGTCGCCACGCGCGACCTCGACGGCGTGAAGACCGCGTTTCCCGACAGCCTCGTCGGCACCGACAGCCACACGACGATGATCAACGGACTGGGCGTGCTCGGCTGGGGCGTGGGCGGAATCGAGGCCGAAGCCGTCATGCTCGGCCAGCCGTACTACATGCTCATGCCGGAGGTCGTCGGGTTTCGACTGACGGGTCGGCTGCCCGAAGGCGCCACGGCCACGGACCTCGTGCTGACCGTGACGGAGACGCTGCGCAAGAAAGGCGTGGTCAACAAATTCGTGGAGTTCTGCGGCGAGGGTGTCGCCAACCTGAGTCTCGCGGACCGCGCGACCATCGCGAACATGGCCCCGGAATACGGCGCGACGATCGGCATCTTCCCGATCGACGATGAGACGCTCGCGTACATGCGCCGCACGGCACGGAGCGAGGAACAGATCGACCTCGTCGAGCGATATGCAAAGGAGCAAGGGCTTTTCCATCGGCCGGGCGATGCCGAACCGCACTTCAGCGATTTGCTCACGCTCGATCTGGCGATGGTCGAGCCGAGTCTCGCGGGGCCCAAGCGCCCGCAGGATCGCGTTCTGCTGAGCCGCGTGAAATCGTCGTTTGAGGCCGCTCTGCGTGCGCCGATCAAGGATCGCGGATTCGCGCTCGATGGGGCTGCGTTGAAGCGGGCCGGGACGGTGAAGGTGAACGGTCATTCGGAGCAGATCACGCACGGCGCGGTGGTGATCGCGTCGATCACGAGTTGCACGAATACGTCGAATCCATCGGTGATGGTGGCGGCGGGATTGCTGGCGAAGAAGGCCGTCGAGAAGGGGTTGACGGTCCGCAAGTACGTCAAAACAAGCCTGGCGCCCGGATCACGCGTGGTGACGGAATACCTCAAGGATGCGGGTCTGACGCCGTACCTCGAACAACTCGGATTTCATACGGTCGGCTACGGTTGCACGACGTGCATCGGAAACAGCGGTCCGCTACCGGAGCCGGTCGCGGAAGCCGTGACGAAGAACGACCTCGTCGCGTCGGCGGTGCTGAGCGGCAATCGAAACTTCGAGGGTCGAGTCCATCCGCAGGTGAAGGCCAACTACCTCGCCTCGCCGCCGCTCGTGGTCGCGTACGCGCTGGCGGGCACGACGGACATCGACCTGACAAGCGAACCGCTCGGCAAGGGCAAGGACGGCAAGCCGGTGTACCTCCGCGACATCTGGCCGACGCAGGCGGAAGTGGCTGCAGCGGTGCAGAAGTCGGTCACGGCCGATAAGTTCCGCGAGCAGTACGGACACGTCTTCGACGGCAACGAGAAGTGGAACCAGATCAGCGGCGTTTCGGGCGAGACTTACCCGTGGGATGCGAAGAGCACGTATGTGCAGAATCCGCCGTACTTCGATGGATTGAAGGTCGAGGTCGTGCCGCCGCCGCGGATCAAAGCCGCGCGCGTGCTCGTCATGGTCGGCGATTCGGTGACGACGGATCACATTTCGCCCGCGGGGTCGATCAAGACCGATTCGCCGGCCGGGCGGTATTTGCAGGAACACGGCGTGACCCCCAAGGACTTCAACAGTTATGGCTCGCGGCGGGGCAACGACCGGGTGATGACGCGGGGGACGTTTGCGAATATCCGCCTGCGAAACCTGCTCGCGCCGGGCACCGAGGGCGGCGTGACGATTCATCTACCCTCAGGCGAACAAATGCCGATCTTCGATGCCGCCGAGCGGTACAAGAAGGACGGCACGCCGCTGCTGGTGATCGCGGGCAAGGAGTACGGGACGGGTTCGTCGCGCGACTGGGCCGCGAAGGGAACGCTGCTGCTCGGCGTGCGCGCGGTGATCGCGGAGAGTTACGAGCGGATTCATCGCGGCAACCTCGTGGGCATGGGCGTCTGGCCGTTGCAGTTCAAGGACGGCGACACGCGGGAGTCCCTAAGCATCACCGGCCACGAGGTATTCGAGTTTCCCGACGTATCGCCAGATCTTCGCCCCAAACAGAACCGCGACCGCGAGGGAGCGGTTAGTCGGGAGGTCTCGGTGAAGTTGACCGATCCGAAGACCGGCGCGTCGCGCACGATCACGCTGGTGTCACGCATCGACACCGCCGTGGAGGTGAGCTACTATCGTAATGGCGGGATTCTGCCGTACGTACTGCGAAAACTTGCGACGTGCTGATCCGAACCCGGAGAGCAAGCGACGGGTCGCCATCAACGAAAGTGCGCTGAAGCTCGCGATGTTCGGATGCCTGGTCGTCGTCGAACCTGGGCGTGTGCGCGTAAGGCGACCGCTGGTAATCTGAAATCGGATATCCTCCATGCCTCGTGACTTGACTTGCGTATACCGTGCATTGGATTTAGCTGAGGCAGACATTGTCTCCGCGTGGTTGGCCGGCCAAGGCATCAACGCCCACGTCACGAACCGTAATCCGGCTACGAATTTGTACGTTCCGTTGGCCGTCTCACCAAACGGGATCGAAGTGTGTGTGCTAGGTGAAGAACAAGCGAAGCGGGCGAAGGAGTTGCTTGCCGAGCACGCCGACGAACTCAGGCGCCGACCACAACCGATCCCGCCGGGCAAAGTCTTTCGCGCGGTGTGCGAGGAATGCGGCCGCCCCACCGACTTCCCCTCCGAACTCTTCGGTTCGGTGCAGACTTGCCCGCACTGCCGGGCGAATATGGACGTGAACGAACCACCGGCCGTCTGCTGACCCGCACGCCAAACACCCGAATGACGCTGAAAACGCGCCCGTAGTCAAACGTCATCTGATTCCGACAGAAATGCGCGCCGTTCTACCGGTAGGGCTGCGGCCTCCGGCTCAGCCGCGCTTTCGAGCTGCAGCGGAGTTTCCGTGAACTCGTGCCGTTCGGACGGGCTGGGCGGAGGGTCCGACAGGCAAGCCGGTCGCTTCGTCGATCACCGGAGGGGTCTTGAGAAGCCGCTCCTTCATAATCCGACCGATTTTAAATTTCACAGTACGCTTTGACGGAACCTGGACCTTGTCCATGGTCTTGGGGTTCTGGGCCTGGCGGGAAGCGCGAATCTTGCACTCGAAGACCCCGAAATCGCGAAACTCCAGCCGATTCCCGTTGCCGAGTTCCTCGATGATCGCATCGAGAAAGGACTGGATGATTCGCTTGGTGACAGTTCGCTTGCAGCGCTCCTGCTCGGCGATCCGGTCGATGAGTTCCTTCTTTGTAATTGTGGCCATTCAAAGACCCCGACTGTGAAAAACGAAAAGCGAAACTCCGGTCCGCGTCGCGGTCGCTCACGCCGCCGAAGCGTGAAGCGCAGAACTGGAACTCACGCGACGAAAACGCCCGACCGCCGTCCGAAAACGACCCGGCCCGACGATGCCGGGCGCGGGGGAAAAGACGCCTACTTGACGCAAGTCATCATACTACAACGACTTCCCGCTCGCAAGGGATTTTGGATTTTCGTCCGATGCGTGTTGTCGCGGTTTGTCAGGACATTGGAGCGGATGTGCCTGGCGGCGGAGAGGATGGAGTTATCGTCGCGTTTGGCCGGTGCGGGCGGACTCGAAGCGGCGGTAGAGGAAATCATCCGCAAACCCGGATCGGCGACCTTGGATGTCGACGATCCGTTCCCTGTATTCGATCTCTTCGCGTTGGGAGACGGGGGTATGGGCCGCAGGCCAATCCGCACGGGCCACATCGTAGGTTGGAATGCCGGACCACTCGGGATTGAATACGAGGTGCGACGGTCTACCAAGGGTTGTAGTTGAGGTACGGTTTGGTGCGGCACAGCCGGTGGTCAGAAACGCCGCCGCCCAACCAAGAACGGTGACTGCCGCTGTTACGCAAGAATGCCTGGCAGACATTTGCTACTTTCCCCGCAGACCACCTGGCCCCTCGGAACAGTAGAGTGTTGCCATTCGCGTTCCCGTGCGGCCTACAAGGTTTGCGTCCGATAATCGGCTAAGCCGCTGCGTTGGGTTCGGGTGGCGGATGGGTCTGGCAGAAGAAGACCGGTCGTGCCGGTTGTGCGATCCGCGCCTGGGGGATGCTGCGCGACGACGGAGCCTGTCGCGTGACGGGGCGACGGAAGCCGACTGCGATCCGATGGGGTTGTGCGTCGGCTATCGCCAACCGTGCGGATATGCTGTACCGCAAGCATCAGTGCGAAGGAGGCAGCGGCGTGCGTTTCATCATCGAGTTCGACGGGGTAGTGTTTGATGTTGCGGAGGCGTGGTACGCGGCGCACGCGGCGGCGACGCAGGCCGTCGGGTGGTCGCGGCTGGATCAGGCGACCTTCTGGCGGCTGACGCGAACCAGGGGTCGCGAGGCGGATGTTCTTCCGGCCGCCAGGCCCGCCAAACTCAATGAATATCGGGCGAAGTTCGACGACGCGTTGGATACCGACGAGGTCCTGGCGAAGAGCGTTCCGCAGGACGGCATCGGGGAAACGCTTTCGGCGTTGGTGCGACAAGGAAGCCTTACGCAGGTGTCACTTGGCAGCAACCTGCCCGCGCGGCGAGGATTGCTTGAGCGTAACGGTCTCGCCCGATTTCTTACGCCGTTTGAACGTCTCGACGCCGATCCCCGTCGGCGACCGGCGGAGCTTCGCGCCCTGGCTGCGGGCGATCCGCGAACAATGGTCGTCGCCGCGAGCGACGCACTGATCCGCTCTGCCGGTTCGGCGGATTTGTTTTCGGTGGGCGTCTCCAGCGGCGCCTGCAACGCGACCCGGCTCCACCAGGCCGGTGCGGGTCTCGTCTACAGGGACCTCTCCGAACTCGCCGACTCCCTGGCCGCCGGCGGCCACGACCTCGTCCGCGCGGGACTCCTGCCGCGTTCTTTGGGTTGAGGGGCGGCGTCTGCCTGGTAATTACCCCGCAAAATGCTATTCTTGAGCGTCGGTCAAGAGCTACCAAGCCCTTGGACGCTTTCAAGCGCCGCACGCGGCGGAGGAAACCATGAAGAAAAACCGCTTCCCGGAGGGCTGGGACGAGAAGCGCGTTCGGCGGGTGCTGGAGCACTATGAGGGTCAACGCCCGAGGAGGCTCTCGCCGAAGATCAAGCCGCCTACGAGGACCCCACCCAGACCATGATGGAGGTCCCCGTCGAGCTTGTGCCTGAAGTGCGCGACCTCATCGCCAAACGCAAGGCGTCATAACCAGACTGTTTCGGCGTTTCCGCGTTTCTCCTTTCGTAATTCGTAACTCCCGCCCCACCTTCGTGCCTGTTGCCTAATGCCTTTTGCCTCCGCTTAATCACCACCTCACCGGCCAACAGCACCAGCGCCCGCCATCGGTGTTGAGCGCGCTGCCGGTTTCGC
>ERZ1292630.2405-Hain-H41-02um-R3-2405-length-17379-cov-5_pt1 | contig 17379 bp, 7 predicted proteins | sample MGYA00564408_ERZ1292630 | MGnify/ENA primary metagenome ERZ1292630 (study PRJEB36523, sample SAMEA6512641) | groundwater metagenome | collected 2019-01-08 | study: AquaDiva: Metagenomics assemblies of 32 groundwater samples | reverse complement strand
CATATCATTAAATAAAATTATACAAAAAAAAGCTTTTGACTTAAAAGAATTTTTCCCTATTGCTATTCAAATTACAGATTTTCTATGGAATATCCATAAAAATAATATTATTCATAAGGATATAAATCCATCTAATATTATTTTAAATCCCGAAACAAAACAATTAAAAATTATTGACTTTGGTATTTCTACAAAATTATCTCAAGAAAATTTATTTTATGATAATATAAATTTATTAGAAGGGACTATTGCATATATTTCGCCAGAACAAACAGGAAGAATGAATAGAAACTTAGATTATCGGACTGATTTTTATTCTTTAGGTCTTACTTTTTATGAATTATTAACAGGAAATAAATTATTCTTCTCATCAGATCCATTAGAATTAATTCATTTTCATCTTGCTCTTGAGCCTATTTTTACTTCTGATGCTAGAAGTTATATCCCTCAGAATTTAGAAAATATTATTTTAAAATTAATATCAAAAAATCCAGAAGATCGTTATCAATCTGCATGGGGTTTAAAAAAAGATCTTGAAAAATGCTATGAGTTTTTTCTTGAAAAAAAAGAAGATATTGGTTTTAAATTAGGTCAAAATGATATTCCATACAAGTTTTGTATTTCTCAAAAACTATATGGAAGAGAAGAGCAACTTAATATCCTTTTAGAAAATTTTGAAAAAATAAAAAAAGGTAATACTGAATTTACTTTAGTCTCAGGATATTCTGGAATAGGAAAATCAACTCTTATACAAAAAATACAAAAACCAATACTTAAATCTAATAGTTATTTTTGTAAGGGTAAATTTGAACAATTTAATCGTCATATTCCATATAGTGCAATATCTCAAGCATGTTCGAGTTTAATAAAACAAATTTTAAGCCAAAATAATATATCTCTTGAAAATTGGAAAAATGAATTAATAGAAACTCTTGGTACTAATGCTAAAATAATTATTGATATCGTACCTGAACTTGAAACTATTATTGGTAAAAAAAATAAAGTTACAGAATTAAATTCTACTGAGTCAAAAAATAGATTTCATTTAACTTTTTCTAATTTTATAAAAATTTTTGCAAAAGAAAATTCACCTGTTGTTTTTTTTCTTGATGATTTACAATGGGCAGATGTGGCTAGTTTAAATTTATTAGAAAATATACTTTTATCAAAAGATATAAATTATTTATTTTTTTTAGGGGCGTATCGTGATAATGAAGTTGATAATAAGCATAATTTAACTATAGCTTTAGAAAATATAAAAAAATATGTAAATATCACTAATATTAATTTGGATCCTTTAAGTAAATTACATGTAAATCAATTAATTAGTGATACTCTTAGTGTAGAAAATACTGATATAACATTACCTTTAACAGAAATAATATATAATAAAACAGAAGGAAACCCATTTTTTATCAATGAATTATTAAAAAATCTATATGAAAATAAAATTTTCAACTTTAATTTCAAAAACCATAAATGGGAATGGGATAAAGAAAAAATAAATAATTTGGATGTAAGTGATAATGTTATTAACTTAATTTTAAATAAATTAAAAGAATGTTCTGAAGATGCAGTAGAATTGCTAAAAATAACCTCATGTATTGGTAATAATTTTACGCTTAATAATTTAATTATTTTAATGGAAAAGCCACTATATCAAATTATAGATGCGTTAAAAGAAGTTATAGAAATTGGAGCTATAACATCTCAAAATAATAATTACAAAGCTTTAAAATTTATAAGTAATGAAAATACTAATTCATGGTTATTAAATTCTGAGTATAAATATACTCATGATAAGGTTCAACAAGCGGCATATTTTTTAAAATCTAAGCAAACTCAAGAATATATACACTTATCTATTGGACGTTTAATGCTTAATAAACTTTCAGAAGAAGAAATAGAGTTTAAAATTATTGAAATTGTTCAACAACTTAATAAAGGTAAATCTTTAGTTATTGAATCAGATGAAAAACTTAAATTAGCTTCTTTAAATCTTAGAGCAGGAAAAAAAGCAAAATTGTCAGCAGCTTATAAACCAGCTTTAGAGTTTCTCTTAGAAGGAAAATCTGTTTTACCTGAAATTTCATGGGAGTCAAATTATGAACTAACATTTGAATTATTTAAATCTATTTCCGAATGTGCCTATATTTGTGGTGAATTTGAACTAGCAGAAGAAAATTCTCATTTATTAATAGATAAATCTAAATCAGATTTAGAAAAAGCTGAAATTTACTATATTCAAGGGATACAATATACAACAATTTTAAAATTACATGAAGCTATTGATGTAATAAAAAAAGGATTATCTCTTTTAGGGCTTAATTTATTAGATGATTATGAACCTGTTCAAATATTTGAAGAAGCTGGTTTCGTTGCTCAAAATTTAGGTTCGAGAGATATTTTAAAATTAATTAATGAACCTGAAATTATTGATAATAAAAATAAATTAATTGCTAAATTATTACAAGGTATTTTACTTCCTACTTATACTTTATGTTATAAAAATTTCATGGCTTTTTGTATTCTAAAAGCTGTAAATCATTGTCTAAAATATGGGAATGTACCAGAAACTGCTTATATTTTTAATGCATATACTTTATTACTTGGTCATATTTTTGGAGATTTAAAAACCGCTTTCAAATTTGGAGAACTTTCGATGTTACTTAATGAGCGATTTAAAGATCCAAAATATAGTGCTGTTAATTTATTTACTAATATTGTTTTTGCACAATATTGGAATAAACCGTCAAAAGAATATGTTGAAAGTTATAGAAAAGTTATTGAAGTTGGTTTAGAAACAGGAGAACTAATAAATACAACTTATGCTTGTACAAATATAACGCAATGGGATACCTCATTGGATCTAAATAAAGCAATAGAACAAGGCGAAAAATATTTTAAAATAATAAAAAGCATAAGATTTGAAAGTTCTATTTATATAGGTTATATTTTTCAAAATTTAAGGCTTAATTTTATTGGAAAAACAAATAATTTATTTTCTTTGAGTAATAATGATTTTGATGAAGAAAAAGTTGTTTTAAGCTTAATTGAAACAAAAAACTTTTTAGTTCTAGCACTCTATTATATTTATAAAATACAACCTTGTTTTCATTATGATAATTACCAACTTGCTTTAAAATATACAAAAGAAGCCGAAAAATTTGTTGATTTTTTATCAGGACAAGCTCATATTGTCGATTTTACATTATTTTCTTTTTTAACTTACACAAATTTATATCCTCAAATGAATGAAGATGATAAATTAGCTACAAAAGAACTTTTAGAAAAAAAGATTTCACAAATGAATATTTGGGCAGAAAATATGCCTACTAATTTTGATCATTTAAAATATTTAATGGATGCTGAAATGGCAAGACTTGAAAATAATATTTTAGAAGCGGATAATTTATATCAAAAATCTATAAATTTATCAGAAAAATATTCTTTTATGCAACATCACGCTTTAGCAAATGAACTAGCTGGGAAACTTTGGTTAAATATAGGAAAAGATGAATTTGCTAAGGTTTATTTAAAAAAAGCTCATTACCTTTATGGAATATGGGGTGCAATTCAAAAAGTTAAACAATTAGATGAAAAATATCAATTTATAACACTAAGTAAATCTTTAAAACTTGAAACAACAATAACTTCAAATTCAAGTTCTAACTTGATTGATATTGAAACTATTATAAAATCATCTCAAACACTTTTAAATGAAAAAAATTTAGCTTTATTACTTGAAAAAATGATTAAACTCATTATTGAAAATGCAGGTGCAGACAAAGGAATACTAATTTTACCTCAAAAAGACGAATGGTTTGTAGAAGCTGAATATAATATTAATTCTAAATATTTAAATATACTACAATCTATTCCTATAGAAAAATATACAGATTCTATACCAAGCTCAATTATTTATTATGCAATACATACAAGAGAAAATATAGTTTGTAATAATGTTCAAACAGAAGAAAAATTTATAAATGATTCTTACATTTTAAAAAATGAACCTTTATCAATTTTATGTATCCCATTAATTAATCAAGCAAATGTTCAAGGTATTTTATATCTTGAAAATAATTTAACAACAAATGCTTTTACAGAAAAACATCTTGAAATATTAAGCTTATTATCAATTCAGGCAGCTATTTCTATTGAAAATACTATTTTATATCAAGAATTAGAACAAAGAGTAAAAGAAAGAACAAATGAACTATTAAAAGCTAATTATAATCTTGAATCATTAAATAATGAAAAAACTGAATTTCTTAATTTGGTAACTCATAATTTAAAAAGTCCTTTAGCAAGTGTAATCGGCTTTTCAAGTTTAATTAATCAAGCAAATGATCTAAATAAAGAAGAAATAAAAATATATTCATCACAAATAATATCAAGCTCAAATAAAATGTTAAATATGATAGAAAATTTATTAGATATAAGCTCAATTGAAGATGGAAATTATAATTTTAAATTAGAAAATATTTTTTTGATACCTTTTATTGAAGATTTATTGATGAACTATACAGAACAGCTTAATATAAAAAAACTTACTATTAATTTTATATATTCTAACAAAAATATACAAATACACGCTGATGAAGCTTGGCTAGCACAAATAATGGATAATTTATTATCTAATGCTATAAAATTTTCTTTACAAGAAAAAGAAATAACAATAAAAATAGATAAAATAAAAGACAAAATAAAAATAAACGTAATTGATCAAGGTCCTGGAATAAATGAAAAGGATCAAAAAAGATTGTTTCAAAAATTTGCTAGATTATCTGCATTACCAACTTATGGTGAATCTTCTTCAGGATTGGGTTTATATATAACAAAGAAAATGGTTGAAATTATGGATGGCAAAATTTATTGTGAAAGTAATTTTGGTTCTGGTTCAAATTTTATAATTGAGTTCTAATTAACAAAATCTTGTAAAAACCTTGTAATTTACATGGAAATTTTTTGTAGAAATCTTGTAATTTGATAATAATTTAAATTGTTAAAATGTAGATATTTATTATTATATTTTAAATAGTTGGTTATTAATCTTGAACACCTCTAATATCGTAGAAAAATTAAAATTACTTGCTATAAATAATAGCGATCTTTTAGCATATTGTATGGTGAGTAAAAATGAAATTATAGATTCATATACTTACAAAGATTTGGATAATAGAGCTAAATCCATTGCAGGATTTTTACAATCAAAAAACCTTAATAAAGAAAGAGTAATAATTGCTTTACCTCAAAGCTTAGATTTTATTGCCGCTTTTTTTGGCTGTCTATATGCTGGCGTTATGGTTGTTCCATCTTATCCTCCATATAATCAAAAACAAACAAAAAGAATAAAATCAATAGCAAAAGATTCACAAGCAGATTTTATTATAGCTAGTAATAAAGTAATAAATCTTTTTGATTCAAGTGATGATAGTTTGGAAATAAATGATTTTAAATTTATTGATATTGATGAAATAAAAGATGATTTTATATCTAATTACAAAGAAAATGAAATAAAAATTGATGATATTGCTTTTATACAATATACATCTGGTTCAACTGGATTACCAAAAGGTGTAGTTATAAATCATGAAAATATAATGACTAATGTAGCTATGCTAGGTGAAGTTTTTAGAAATACTAGTAAGGATATTTTTGGTGGCTGGTTACCTTTTTTCCATGATATGGGTTTAGTTACAATGATTTTAAGAACAATATATTTTGGTTCAACTGCTTATCTTATGACTCCTATTGATTTTATTAAAAATCCTATTAGTTGGTTAGAAATGATTAGTAAGTATAAAATTACTGATTCTGGTAGTCCTAACTTTGGCTATGATGCTTGTTTTAATGAAATATCTGATGATCTTATCAAAAATCTTGATTTGTCTCATTGGAGAGTTGCATTTAATGGTGCTGAACCAATAAGAGAAATGACTATTAAAAATTTCAGTCAAAAATTTTCTTCAACTGGTTTTAAAGAAGAATCATTTTTACCATGTTATGGAATGGCAGAAGTTACTGTATTTATTTCTGGTAGTATGGGTGGAGATTTACCTGTTTTTGAATCTATTTCTACTGAAGAATTTGAAAAAGGTAAAATAAAACTAGATATTGGAAAAAATTCCAAAATGCTAGTTAGCTCAGGAAGATTACCCTCAAATGAAATTATAAAAATAGTTAATCCTGATGAACTTACTTCTTGTAATAATTCAGAAATAGGAGAAATTTGGGTTTCTGGTAAACATGTTGGTAAAGGTTATTGGAATAAACCAGAAATAAGTAAACAAATTTTTGAAGCATTTACAACTGATACTAATGAAGGTCCTTTTTTAAGAACGGGTGATCTTGGTTTTATGAAAAATGGCGAGTTATTTATAACAGGAAGATTAAAAGATTTAATAATAATAAGAGGTAAAAATTATGCACCTCAAGATATTGAATTTGTAGCTGAAAGTGTTAATGAGAGCATAAAAAATAATTGTTCATCAGCTTTTTCTATTGATGTTAATGATGAAGAAGTTTTAATTATAATAGCTGAAATTGATAAAAAATATTCAGAAAATATAGATATAGAAAAAATAAAAAATTTAGTTCGTAGAAAAGTTTCTAGTGAATGTGGATTATCTATTTATGATTTTGTATTAATAAAAAATAATACAATTCCAAGAACTACTAGTGGAAAAATTCAACGTAGTGGTTGTAAAAAAGCTTATTTAGAAAATAATCTTAGTATTTTTGAGAATACTTTAGTTAAATCAATATAAATTTAATATTAAAAAAATAATAGGGTTTTTGTATGATAGTTAATACATTAAAAGATTTATTACAATCAAAATTAGAATATTTTTCAGATAGAAATGCGTTCTCTATTCTTGAAAATGAAAATACTACAACTAATTTAAGTTATAAAATGGTTGATTCTTTATCTATTAAGATGTCTTCTGTTTTGAATAGCAAAACAAATTTTTTAGATAGAGCTATTATTATTTTACCACCCGGTGAGAAATATATTACTACACTATACTCATGTTTTTATTCTGGTATTATTGCAGTTCCTGTTTATCCACCTAATCCAGCTTCTATAGAACAAAGTATTGGTTTAATTTCAAGTATTGGTATTGATTCTGAATCAAAACTAATTATTACAAACTCACAAATAAAAAATGTATTATTTTCTGTAAAAGAAAAATTTCCATATTTTAATGAAGTAACTTGGCATCTTGTAGATGAAGATTTAGGTTCAGAATTTGAAAATAGCAAAGTTAGAAATATTACAAAAGATACATTGGCATTATTACTTTATACATCAGGTTCTACAGGTACTCCTAAAGGAGTAATGCTTAGTCATGGTAATTTAATTCATAATGCAAAAATAATGTCTGAAGGTTGTAAATTAAATTCAGATAGTAAGTTTTGTATTTGGTTACCTCCTTATCATGTTTCTGGCTTATTTTCAGGACTTATTTTACCAGTATATTCTGGTGCTACAAATATATTATTTTCACCATTACAATTTGTAGAAAATCCTTTTAAATGGTTAAAAACAATTTCAGAAAATAAAATTACTCTTAGTGGTTCACCTACTTTTGCTTATGATATTTGTAACAAAGTAATTCCTGATGAAAAATTAAAAGAAATAGATTTAAGTTCGTGGAAATCTGCTGTTGTTGGTGGTGAAGCAATAAAAAAAGACGTTATAGAAAAATTTATTAAAAAGTTTTCTATTGCTGGTTTTTCAAAAACTACTTTTTATACTATGTTTGGTCTGACTGAATCAACAATGATAAGTACAGGAAGAGGTCATGAAATACCTGAATATAAATATATTAGTAGAAAAAAACTTGAAGATAATATCGCTTTTGAGATGGAAGAATTTGAAGAAAATGGAATGTATTTAACCTGTAGCGGTCTAGCTCTTAATGAAATGAATGTTTTAACAGTAGATCCTGAAACAAAAATACCTTGTAAAGATAATATAGTTGGTGAAATTTGGGTTTCTGGAAAAAGTATTGCAAAAGGTTATTGGAAAAAACCTGACGAAACTGAAAAAACATTTAATGCATATACAGTTGAAACAAATTCTAAAGGACCTTTTTTAAGAACAGGTGATTTTGGTTTTATTTCTGAAGGTAAGTTATTTGTAACAGGAAGAATGAAAGAAGTAATTATTGTAAGAGGAGTTAATCATTATCCTGAAGATATTGAAAGAACAGTTAAAATGTTTTTTAAAGATAATGAAATTGAATGTGCTATATTTCAAACTGAAATTAATAATAATGAAGAGTTAGTTATTGCATTAGAACTAGCTCCTAATTTAAAAAATGAAGAAGCTAATACTATTTCTATTATAAAAAAACAAGTAGCAATGAATCATGGTTTGACTCCTTATGCTTTTGTTGTTTTATCTCCTAATGAATTACCAAGAACGGTTACTCGTAAAATACAAAGAAAACAATGTGGTAAAAATGTTTTTGAAAATAAATGGAATCTTTTATATATTTTAAATAATGATAACGAAGATATAATTAAAAATAATACAACAGAAGTATTTAGTTTGGATATAAACTCAGAAAAAAAAGAAATATCTAAATATCTTAAATATTTATTTGCGAATAAATTAAATACAGATAAAGATAAAATATCTGAAGATATTATATTATCTTCTTTTGGTTTAGATTCAATTTTAACTGTTAATATTATTTCAGAAATAAGAAATAATTTAAATGTAAATGTTCCTATATCAAAATTTTTTGATGAAACTTCTATAAAAACATTATCAGATTTTATTTTTAATTTACTTACAGGAGTAGAAGAAATAGATCAGGAAATTGATTTTGTCCAAGAATATATGTTACCTAATGAAATAAATGGTAAATATAATTTTGAATTTGAAAGCTTTAATTACCAAAATATCTTTTTAACAGGTGCTACAGGATTTTTAGGTGGATATTTATTAAATGACTTATTAATAAATACAACAAGTACTATTTATTGTTTAGTAAGAGCAAAAAATAAACAAGAAGGTTTGAATAGATTAAAACAGAATATTGAAAAAAATCATAAAATTCCAGATTCTTTTGAAGAAAGAGTTATTCCTATTTTGGGAGATCTTACTACTAAAAATTTAGGATTAGAAAAAACAGAATTTGATTATTTATCAGAAAAAATTGATATTATTTGTCATAATGGTGCTTCAGTAAATTTTATTGCCCCTTATCAATCAATAAAATCTGCAAATGTTGATTCTACAAAAATTTTATTAAGTTTGGCTATCAAAAATAAAATAAAGCCGTTACATTTTGTTTCTACTCTTGCTGTGTTTAATTCTTCTGATAGAAATACTTATGAAGCTTTTTATGAAAATATGATTAATCCTCATCCAGAAAATATTTTTGGTGGCTATCCAAAATCTAAATATATTTCAGAAATGTTGTTATTGGAAGCTAAAAAATGTGGTTTACCAATAACTATTTATCGCCCTGGTCTTATAACAGGAGACAGTCATACAGGTTATACAAATATAGATGATTTTTATTGCCGTTTAATTAAAGGTTGTATTGAGTTAGAAGCTTTTCCAGATATTAATTTTGATTTGGATATGACTCCTGTAAATTATGTAAGTAATGTAATAACCTTAGCTTTAACAAAAAAAGAAGCTATTAATAAAATATTTCATTTGGCAAATCCAGAACCAATAAAATTTTCTAATTTTAGTAATTGGATTATTGAAAATGGCTATAAAGCAAAAATAGTTTCTTATGAAAATTGGTTAGAAAAATTAATTTCATCAAGCACAAATAATGCTTTATATCCACTTTTACCTTTTGTTAGCGAAAAACATACTCCAAATAAAATAACTTTTTTAGAAATGTTTAACAGTCCAAAATCTCCAAAATTTGATACAACTAATGTTTCAAATCTTTTAAAAGAAAGCAAAATAAGATGTCATAGTGCAAATGATTCATTATTAAATTGCTATTTCAAGTTTTTTAATGATACTCAGTTTTTAAAATTTATATAAATATAGAAGGAATAAAATTATGATTAGTACAGCAAAAAAAATATCGCTTCAAGAAAAAGAAAATATTATTAAATGGAATCCATCAAAGAAAAATTTTCTTGAAGTTTATTATATAAAATGGAATGATTTAGAATCAAACACAACAGGATGGATTAGATATACTTTAATAGCCTCTACTACAAAAGAAACTTCTTGTGCTTTATGGGGAATATTTATAGATAAAAATGATCCTTCAAAAAATGTAGCTATAAAAGAATCTTTTCCTATAGAAAAACTTACCTATAGTAAAGAATATTTTATGGTAAATATTAATGGTTATGAAATTAATCATGATAGAGCTGTTGGAAAAGCTTCTGACGGAGAAAATTCTATGTATTGGGATTTACGTCCAGCTGAAAATACAAGAGATATAATGATAAGACATATTCCTAAAATATTCTATGGAGAAAAATCTATTATTCCAGTAACAAAATTTGTAGCGCCAAGATGTTGGTATAGAATGAATGGAGAAGTTGAAGTAAATGGTAGAAAAATACAAATAAAAAATGCTTATGCTCAACAAGCTCATGTTTTTGGTACAAAATTAGTAAATGATTGGATTTGGGGAAGTTGTAATAGCTTTATTGAAGATCCAGATTTTTGTTTTGAAGCTGTTGTTGCTCATATGAAAATGGGTTTTCTTAATATGCCAGAAATGCTTTATTTTTTCTTTAATTATAAAGGTAAATTATATGAAATAAATAATGCTCTTACATGTGGTTTTTATAATAAAAGTAAACACGACTTATTTCATTGGGAATTTGAATCAGTTTATGGCGATTTAAAATTTACAGGTGAAGCCCATTCTGATCCTGATGATATGATATGCCATATATTTCATCAACCTACAGAAAAAAATCTTTTTGCAAATACTAATTACAATGCAACTATGAAAATTACTGTTAGTAAAAAAGAAGGTGGAGAATGGAAAAAATGCGATGAATATAATGCAAAAAAATCTGCAACTTTTGAAGTTTGTTCAGGTGAAAAAGACAGCAGAGTTAAATGGAGTTTTTTAAAATGATTGAGACAGCTTTAAATATAGACATTTTTTTATTAAATTTACTAACAGAATATTTAGAGGTAGAAAAAAACGAAATAGATTTAGATTTATCTTTTGATTCGTATGGAATAGATTCAATAAGTGCTATAAAAATAACAGATAAAATATCAAAATATATTGATTTTGAATTAGAACCATCTATATTATATGAATATGAATCAATAAAATTTTTATTAGAATATCTAAATGGAATTTACTCTAAAAAACTTTTAAATAAAAGTAATTTAATAAAAAAACAAATCGCAGAAGTTACAATTGCATCAACTTTTACAGCAGAACCTATAGAAGAATCTATTTCTTTTTGTCTAAAAAAATTGAATTTAGAACTAGATTTATCTTTTTCTCCTTATAATCAGGTAATTCAAGAATTAATTAACCCATATAGTACTTTAATTTCTAATAAAGGTATAAAAGTTATATTATTACGTGTAGAAGATTGGTTTAGATATGAAACTAAAAAAATAACTTTTTCAGAAATTTCAGACATGGCAAAACAATTTATCGAATATTTAAAAAATGCTACTAATACTGATAATTCTAGTTATATTTTATTTCTTGCTCCTCATGTTGAATCTGATTTAATTAGATTAGGAGTTAAAAATAATATACAAGATATTGATCAAATGATAATTTCAAATCTTCAAGATATTAATAACTTATATATTATCAATGAGAATATTAAATCTGATTATAATCTAGAAAAAATATTTGATAAAGAAAGAGATAAAATAGGTCATATACCATTTACACAAGAATATTTTACAGCTTTGGGTTTATTAATTTCTCGAAAAATATTTAAAATAAATCAAATTCTGGCTAAAGTTCTTGTAATTGATTGTGATAATACTTTATGGAAAGGTGTATGCGGTGAGGAAGGTTTTAATGTTTTACCTAATATTACCTTTCAAGAGTTTATTTTAAAACAAAAAAATGAAGGCAAATTATTATGTCTATGTAGTAAAAATATAGAATCTGATGTTTTTGATGTTTTTGAAAAAAATCCTAATATGATATTAAAAAAAGAGGATTTTATATCTTATCGTATAAATTGGGAAAGTAAATCAAAAAATATTATTTCTATTGCTCAAGAATTAAATCTTGGTCTTGATAGCTTTATTTTTATTGATGATAATGAACTTGAATGTGCAGAAGTAAAAAGTGTAATTAATAATATTAATGTAATAAATTATCCTGTAAATTTAGACGAACAAAGTATAACTAATTATTTTAAAAATAACTGGCTTTTTGATATTTTAAAAATAACAAAAGAAGATTTAAAACGTACTGAAATGTATAAAGAAAATAAAATAAGAGAAGATTTTCAAAATCAATTTAATAATTTTGAAAGTTTTTTGGCAGATTTAAATTTAAAAATAGATATTAATAATCTATCTATAGAAGATTTTTATAGAGCTGTTCAACTTACACAAAAAACAAATCAATTTAACGCAACAACTATAAGACTTAATGAAAATAAAATGAAAGATATTTTAGCCGATAAAAATTTTCAAGTATATTCTGTAAAAGTTTCAGATAGATTTGGAGATTATGGTTTTGTTGGTCTTATAATTACAGAAAAAAAACAAGAAATAATTAATATCCATACTTTTTTATTAAGCTGTAGAGTTCTTGGAAAAAGAGTAGAACATAGTATGCTAAAACATATTTTAGAAAGTAATAAAAATAGCACTAACTCAGTACAGCTTAATTTTATTCCGACAGAACGAAATAAACCTCTAGTTAATTTTTATCAGTTATTTGGAAATTTTACCTCTGAAAATAATATTGATTATGAATTATTACTTTCTTTTGAAGAATTAGAAAAATTACTTGTAGAAATAAAAAATCCTGAAAATAATAAAAATATAGAAATATCTGATTTAATAAGCTTTAATTCTCAGAAAAATAATGATGATGAAAGATTAAAGTTTAATAATGATTCTAATCTTGATTATACAATTGATTATATTGCAAAACTTAGTAATAATATAAATAATTTTTTAAATCAGATAAAAGAAGAAAAAATAACAAGACCAAATATATCTGTTCCATTTATTACTCCTAGAAGTAGTTTGCAAAAGTTGTTATGTAATATCTTTTCTGATATTTTAAAAATAGACAAAATAGGTATTTATGATAATTTTTATGATTTAGGGGGAGATTCATTAGCTCTAACTGAATTATCTATAAAATTATGGGAAATAGGATTACCTGATGAAGTTTCTTTAAGTAGTGTTGAAAAACCTACAGTAGATTTATTTTCTAAAATAATAGAACATCCTAATAATTATCAAGAATTTGTAAATGATACTAACCTTTATTCTTTAGATGATGATTCTAAACTATCTTTTGATTTTGATCTAACAAAGCAAAAAATTATAATTGAAAAAAATCCAAAACATGTTTTATTAACAGGTGTTACTGGTTATGTAGGGGCTTATTTATTATTTGAGCTTTTAAAAAATACTAAAGCTATTATATATTGTCATGTAAGATCTAAAAATAATTTAGAAGGATTTGAAAGAGTTAAAAAAAATCTTAGAAATTATGATTTATGGGAAAACTCTTTTGAAAAAAGAGTTGAAATTATTATTGGAGATCTTTCTAAAAATAACTTAGGTTTATCTTGCAAAGAATATGAGATATTAGTAGAAAAAATTGATACTATCTACCATAATGGAGCATGTGTTAATTTTATTTTTCCTTATAATATGTTAAAACCAGCAAATGTTACAGGAACAGAACATATTATAAAATTTGCTGTAGATAAAAAAGTTAAGGTATTACATTTTATTTCAACGCTAGGCGTTCTCATGTCTGGTAAAAAAAGAGATGCAACTGTTTTTGAAGATGATGAATTAAAAGATAGTGAAGATCTACCAAATGGCTATGAACAAACTAAATGGGTTGCAGATAAAATGGTTTGGAGAGCAATGAAAAAAGGACTTCCTGTAAATATTTATCGTTTAGGAATGCTTTCTGGGCTTGGAGAATCTGGTATTTATCATAAATTAAGTGAATTTTTACCATGTTTTTTAAAAGGTTCTATACAAATAGGTATTTTTCCTGATATTGCTACTAAAATTGAAATGGTTCCGATTGATTTTGTTGTAAAAGCTTTAGTTAATATTTCAAAAAACAATGAAATTTTTGGAAAAACGTATCAAATGAATCATCCTGATGCTATGACAGCGGCAGGTTTTTCTAATTTTATGAATAAATATGGTTATCCAGTAAGATTATTACCTTGGGATATATGGAAAAATCATTTATTAAAACTTGGTTCTGAATTACGAAATAATGCACTTTACCCTTATGTTGATTTTATAAAAGTTTTACAAGAACATCAAACATATATGCCAGAAATGGATATGAGTAATTTTTTAAATTCAATAAAAAATACAAATTTAGTTTGTGATAATCAAAATATTTTATTACAAAAGTATTTTGATTATTTTGTTGAACAAGAATATTTACCAAAACCTCAGTAAAATATAATCAAAATAAAAATATTTTACTAAAGTTAAGGATTTGGAATTAATTAATATTTATTTTTAATTAAAAGCACTCAATCTATATTTTCATAAATTGAAGTAGATAGAAGTAAATAAACAAAAAAATTGATAATAAGCAATTTTTTTATTGTTATTTATTAGTTAAATCTTTAAATTAACGTGTTATATTGATCCTAGTTATTGTATCTAAAGGTAAAAAATTATGAGACAAAACATTAAAAGAATTATTATTGGAATGATTTTATCAACTATCGCTATTCCGTCTTTTGCAGAAGAAACAGCTATAAAACTTAAAGATGAATCAAAAATAGATAAAACTATTAAAAAAATTGAATCAGATTATAAAGGTTTAGGCATTTCAGCTGGTGCTATAAGTGGTATAGGATTCAGTTATAGACAATATTTTTATAAAACCTATGGTTTTAAAGCATCTACTGCTGGATATATCGATGATAATCAAAGTTTTTTTAATTTTGGAATACAAGGATTAAAAGAATTAAGTAGTAATGATTGGCTTAGATTTTATGTTCTTGCAGGGGTTTCAAATTTTAGCTTTAATAATACTAATTATATTTACCCAGAAAAGCCTGTACCTACTGAACCAACACCAAATACTACAACATCAACAGAACCAACAAAGTTAGTTGTAGTTCAAGAGCCTATAAAAACAAAAGTTTTTAGTAATTATATGAATTTTGGAGCTGGAATTGGTTTAGAGATTGGTAGAAAAGAACAAGGGCTTTCATTAGCTTTAGAATTACCTTTAGTTGTTTCAATAAAAGATTTTAATAAGCTAAATTTTATTTATCCAATTCCTCAAATATCATTGGTTTATAATTTTTAATTTAAAAACTCATTCCCTCAATCCCAAGTCTTCGCCTATCTGCTCACTCTTAGCAAGAGAAGGGGAGGTAATTGAAATGTTGTTATAAGTAATTCTTAATTATGATTCTATTTGTATTATAATATTAATCAATTGGTTAAATTTTTAGTTTTAATAAAATAATTATGTTAACGCTTTTAACGAAGCAAAAAGCTGATAAATCTGGAAACTCATCCCCTCAGTCCCCTTCTCTTGCAAAGAGAAGGGGAGGTAAGAAAAATTGGTTATGAATAATGTTTATTTTAAAGAAATCGATGGGGTGAGTTTTTATGAATGAAATAATTAAAACAACATCAAGAAACCTAAGAAAAAAACAAACAAATGCAGAAAATATTTTTTGGCAGTTAATAAGAAACCGAAAATTTGAAGGCAAAAAATTTTATAGGCAATTTCCAATCAAATTCAAAATTGATTTTACAGAAAAGTTTTTTATTGCAGATTTTTATTGTCATGAATGTAAAATTGTAGTAGAAATTGATGGTAAGATTCATGATAACCAAAAAGAATATGACCAATTCAGAACAGAAATAATAGGACAATTTGGAATTAAAGTAGTCAGATTTACCAATAATGATGTAGAAAATAATATTGAAAATGTATTATCTGAATTGAAAAAAATATTACTCGAAAATTTACCAATTATATCATAGTTTCAAAAGATAATTTTATCAGAAAATAAGCATATTATCATATTAAAGTCCCCTCTCTTAGAAAGAGTGAGCTGATAGGCGAAGACTTGATTTAGGGGTGAGTTTTTATTTTGCTCCATATTGTGTTAGTAACTCAATAATTTTTCTATCACTACGTAAGTTAAGTGCGTGCTCTAGCGCTGTTTTATTTTCATTATCAGGTAAATTAACATTTTTTGTTTGTTTTAAAATAAATTCTAAAACATCAAGATTAGAATTAGATTTAATTGCATAAATTAATGGTGTATCTCCTAAAGGATTCATTGGCATGTCAAAACTTTTAGTCAGATTTTTTGCTATTACTTCTAAAAATTCTAAATCATTTATAACATATTCTAAAAAACTTACTCCTTTAAAATTTGGATCTATTTGACCACCATAACTAATATTATCAAAACTTTCAAAATTTAATAGTGAACCATTTTCAATTAAAATCTTAGCTAATTCTTTTTTTATTTCTATTGAATGCCCGACATCAGAAAAAACAGTATATGTAAGGGCTGTATGACCGCCAGAATCTTTCAAATTAACATCTGCACCTGACTTAATTAACTCTTTAACTATTTCAATGTATCCATTATTTGCGGCAAACATTAAAGGTGTTGATTTATAACTGTTATATAAATTGACATCTGCACCTTTATTTATAAGAAGTTTTATTATATCAATATTATTAATTTCAATTGCTGTTATTAAAGTAGCAAAACTATCTTTTTTAATATTTGCTCCTTTATTTATAATTAAATTAATTATGTCAATATTATTAATTCTAATTGCTACGACTAATGGAGTAACACCATCTTCATCTGACAAATTAATATTTGCTCCTTTATTCAACAAAAACTCTATTATTTCTCTGTTTTTATTCAATATAGCTATATTTAATGCTGTATTTTCATCTTTATCTTTATAATTTATATCCGCACCATTTTTTAGTAAAGATTTAATTTCAGATAAATTATTTGTTTTAGCTGCAATAATCAAAGGTTTATCACTTGTCAGTATTATATTTGTTGAATTACAAGAATAAATAGATATAAATAAAGCAAAAATAAATGTATAAAAGAGTAAGTTTTTTGTATTTTTAAAAAAATTATTTTTCATTTTGTCTCCCCATCTTTATTCTATTATTCTAATATATTTTACTAAAAAAAATTGAA
>ERZ1292630.2402-Hain-H41-02um-R3-2402-length-17382-cov-19_pt1 | contig 17382 bp, 39 predicted proteins | sample MGYA00564408_ERZ1292630 | MGnify/ENA primary metagenome ERZ1292630 (study PRJEB36523, sample SAMEA6512641) | groundwater metagenome | collected 2019-01-08 | study: AquaDiva: Metagenomics assemblies of 32 groundwater samples | reverse complement strand
GCATGGTCGAAGTTCGCCTCGGCCTGCGAGAACAGGCTCACGAGCTTGTGCTTGATCAACAGCATCAGGCCGTCGGTCGGGTCCACGTCCGGGTTCTGTTTGAGGAGCGCCATCATGGCATCCACTTCCTTCTGGATGGTCTCCGCGCGATACCGCTTTTCATTCCACGCGGCCTGATAGCGCGAGAGCGCTGACTTCGAGATGATCGTGCCGGTGGCCTTCTTGACCTGCTCGACGATCTGCTCATACGTCGTGCCGGGAATTTCGAGCAGCTGCCCGACCAATTCCTGCACCCCGAGCTTCTCGATCGAACTGTGCGCGCGGGACTTCGCCATTACCGTTTCCGCCTCACATCCGTCGCCGGCATCGGCACGTTGAGCTCCTCGGCGAGGTCGCGGATGTCGTCACACAACTGCCGGTGTTCGGCGACCTTCTGCTGCCACTTCTGCATCTGAATCGTCAGCTCCTCAAGCGGCAGATCGGAGATGGCCTGATGCGCATCGGTTGCGCGGTTGATCTGCTCGCGCAGGCCGTGAATTTCCACGGAGAGCGCAATGGCGGCTTGCTTTCGCATCTCCAGCAACCCGAGTTTTTCTGCGCGTGAAGACGTCATGCCGCTCGCTCCTTGCTCAAATAATCCAGCCGCTCCGCCACTTTGGTGTTCACCTGCGCGCAGAGGATCGCCGTGCTTTGGGCATCCTCGGCGTTTTTCTGCATGGCGCTCATGGCTTCGCGGAAGGTCCCCATGTTCCGGTCGTTGATGTCTTTGAACGCGGCCAGATGCGCCTTCTGCGTTTCATCGTATTTCTGGATGATCTCTTCCAGGCCGCGCTGCCGGCGATAGTCGAAGAGCCAGATCGTGAAGATCATCCCGCCGAGGCCGAAGACCTTCACGAATTCCAAGAGGCCCGGATCGAAAAACGACGGTGCCGGCTGCATCACATGCGGCACGGTGGTTTCCTGCGCGCGGCTCGGTGAGTGTGCGGCGAGCATCACCCAGAGTAGAATGCAGAGCGGCATCACCCGATACAGTGTTTTCATTTCGTGGCTGACTCCTGGGTTCGCTCGATCTCGCACCGCTCCACGCGCAACCGGAGTCCGCGCTCCAACTGATACCGCTCCTGCATCCAGACGGCGCTCACGACCCAGAGGGGCGCGGCCGAGGTCGAGGTTAAGGTCGAGCGATGCCCATCCGCCTCAACCTGGACCTGAGCCTCAGCCTGGACCGCATAGATCGCGCGGTCGCCGCTCACCACCACCAGCTCAGGGGAGCTGCTGCAGCTCGTCAGGCTGAGCGCCATCAAGAGGGCGCCGGTCCCTCCGAGCAAGGCTCGGCGCCGGCTCCAAATCGCCGCGGCGAATCGCGGCCTGACGCTCCGCCTCGAAATCCATCGTGAGTGTGGCGGCGTCGCCGGTCGCCGCGGCGTGGGCATTGCGCTGAACATCGTCATCGTACTCCTTCTCGGCTTGCGCCCGGTCCCGTTGCGGCTTCGTCGCCCGGCGATCCTCCAGAATGGAGAGAATCAGATTCAGCACCGCCAGGACGATCGCGCCGGTTTCCAGCATCAGCGACGGCTACCCGAGGTAGAGCCGTCGGACACCGGACAGCGCCGCCACTTGCTGCGCCGTTTCCACCGCTTTGGCCTCACTCTTCGCCACGGCCGCGCGCAGCGAGATCGCCCCGCCGAAGCCGAGCGCGACGAGTGCCTTCTCCGCAATGGCTTGGTCGATCACGCCGAACAGCCAGAGGCCGATCACGACCAACCCCAGCGCACTCATGAGATAGGTTTTCTTCCCGCTCAAGAAATTCAAGATCGCGTCCATCGTGTGCTCCTTCTGTTAGCTCCCATACCGAGGCGCATAGGCCTCGGGCTCAGTACTCGCTCCGCATGCTCACCAGCAGCGCCAGCAATCCCAACACGGCCACCAGTACAATCATCAGGCCACCGCCCGCCGGAGCCAGCCGAGCAAAAACACCTCGCGCTCCGGGAACGCCTTGACGATCGCGACGTAGTGCCAGGCCGTTCTGGCCCGATAGCCGCGCAGGAGTTTCTCCGCCGGGCAGAGCCGCGCCGCCATCAGCGTGGCCGGACCGAACAGCCCGTCCACTTTGAGCGGCCCAAAGCCTTCATCATTGATCGCCTGTTGGAGCGCCCGCACCGCCGATTCCGGCCCGGCATGCACGGAGGCATCGAGCAGTTTGGTGGCCAGCGCTTGCGAGAGTTTCACCCACTCCGGATGCCAGTAGTCGCGCCGGTAGAGCTCAATGGCCTGCGCGCGGGTGAGCGCCTGGATGGCGAGATCCGGATAGCGGCGCTTCGAGATGCCGAAATTCGTCTCACCGCCCGGATCGTCGGCGCGGGACACATAGCCGCCCTCGTGGCCCAAGACCATTTCCACCGCTGGTTCAAAACTCGCCATCGTTACTCCCGAGCGCAGACAATAAAAAAAGCCCGGCTCCAAGGCCCGTTGAACCCGCGTTCAACGCTCCCTGAAACCGGGCTGTGAGATCCTCACCGACCCGTCAGATATCTATCTTCGAACTCTGCTACTGCGTCGCCGCAGCGGACTATTTCACGAACCCGACGACTTTTTCCAAGAGCGACGTGTGCTCCCTCGGAAGCGACAGAAATGGCTCAATGCGCCCGGATGCCGATCTCCATTGCCTGACATCCAGCGATAGCTGACCATAGACTGGATCAATCCCTTCTCTTATGAGATAGGGCAACCTGATACTGCGCAAATCTGTCCCAATGCTCGTCGGATCCATTCCCAGCGTACCCAGCAATGCTCCGGACTCGTCACGCACTTCTATTTTTATTACTTGATTCATCTATCCACCATTCGCTGCGGCGCGGTGCGGACGCCGCCCCGCGTCCATTCGATTGCGCCGCCGTGCCGGAGCACCGCGGCGGGAGACTTACGTCCTCGTCGCCGGCAGATCGATCAGTCGCCCGTCATTCATTTTCACACACCGATATCCTTGCCTCAGAATGACCTCTTGATCGTATTGGAGCAGCATCGCCTCGGGCCCGGAATATTGCGGACACACCTTTCCCACAATCGGGTGCCCCTCATCCGTTAAGCCTTTGCACGTGACAAAGAAATCTTCTCTCCCGCGGTCAAAACAGGAAAACCGATTGTTGATGGTGCGCTCAGCCTGCTCTCGTTGCGTACTCTCGTAGTGATGCGTCAGGAGTCCAATGCAGGCCACTATGACCGTCAGCGCCGCGAGCGCGAGCGCCGCCATTCCTGTCCAGATAGCAACCGATCTAAGGCGCATCATCCCACCACCTTCCTAATCGGCCGGACGTCCGGCATCGGTTCCCACGGCTTTACTTTGTGCTGCATGTCGATGTCGGCAATTTCGCCCGCTTGAAACGTGAACTGGACCGTACCATAAAAGCCCTTTCGCCGCAATTCACGCAGGTCCAAGAGGGTTTGCTCAAACACCCGATGCGTCGGCTTCTGCTCATTCGCCACTCCCAACCTCCACCGGTTTCTGAGTGCGGAGCAACGCCGACCGAGTCGCCGGCGGCAAGAGCACGGCGCCATAGCGCCGATACAGATCGGCGAGCGGCACCTCGAACAAATCCGCAGAGGCCTCCGCTTGCTCGCGTCGCGTCATGGTCGCCGTCATCGGGGCACCTCCTTGGTGGATGGGCCGCAGCGTCCACTCGATCGAATACGGATCGGGCCGGATGCTGGTGAACTCGACATCTCTCATCGCCAGACCTTCTTCCGCGCGTCGAACCGCGCGAGCTTCAGCTTTAATGCCTTCAACAGCGACTCTTCTTCCCATCCTGTAATGCGCGCTCGATTTAATTCATTCACGATGAGCTGCAGCGCACTCTTGACTGTCGCAACCGGCGGCGCGGTGATCACGCACGGTTTTCTCCATTCCAGGATCGCGCCACCCTTCAGCGACACGTTCGCGATGACGGGTCCATCTTTTTTCTCTCGCAGATAGCAACCGGCATACGCGTCCCACCACTGGATATAATTCACGTCGTTGTAGGTCACCCGAATGCCGGTCGGGAACGTCACGGTCACCATCTCAACCTCGCGACAAAATCTCTTTGGCCCGTTCGAGCGTCTGCACATCGGCCTGCTTCGCGGCAATCAGCTCGTCGATCGCGGTCAGTGCATCGCCGTCCGTCATTGCCGGTGTATGCACGGGCCGCGCGACGGCAACCGTGGCTTTCACCGGGACCACGGCGATAGCGCCCCCCCCCCCCGGCGAGATCTCACCCCTTGCGCCGCGCGTTTTCTCGCGGCGTAGTCTTTGGCCTTGGCGCAGGCCTCATCGAGATGCGGCCGGCACATCGACCGGCCTTCTTCGGCCGGAGACTCACAGCGTTTGCATTGCATCGTCGTCTCCTCCGCACTCGCTTGTCTCGTCTGGTCCCAGCCCGGCGGTCGTCCGCAATTCACACAACGCGGGTCAAACGATTCATCGATCACCAACCCGCCGCACTTCGTACAGGTCAATTCCGCTCCGCATGAATCAGCGGCTCCATGAGCAGCTGCAGGCGGCTCCGGTCCGGCTGCATTCTCCCGATCGACGTGAAGCCCTGCGCGAGCTGCGCCCACCCTGCATCGGTCACAAAATCATCCACCGTCAAGAGCCGCGCGCAGGCCCGGCAGTATTCTTTTCCGATCACCCCGCGCGCCGGACAGGTGCCCGGCAGCGGCGAAAAGATCAGCAGCACCGGCCGCACATCCGACGGCGCTGAGCAGGTCCTGTGATCGCATCGGCCGTTCATTCCTGCTCCGCTCCCGCGTAGCCGCCGCGCGGCGGCTGGTTTGCCGGCGCAGATTTTGACTTCACTGCCGAGCTCAACACCGACGCCCACAATCCCATCTGCGGAACAAACACCACCGTTTCATCCGGCGTGGCATGGCGGCGCACCGTTTGCTCATCGCTCGACCATTCGCAGAGGTCTTTCAATCGCAACTGTGGATTTTTCACGATGCCGCGCAGCCAAAACACCAGCTCTCGTTCCAGTGTCGCAATGCTCATTACGGCATCTCCCGATAGCTCTCTGCCGGAATCCATTTCCCGTCAGGCGTCTGGATCCGACATCCTGCAAACGGCGTCCATTCCGACCGCATCCCACTATTTATCCATTTTGCCGAACAAGCCGTCGAGCTCACCCACGCCAAGGCACAGAGCAGCGCGAAGATCACTGCAAGCAGGACGGCGAATTCAGACAAGAACGCTCTCATTTCCCCTCACAGGCGATCGCGGCGTTGGCCGTCATCACCGCGTCGCGCACATGCCGGATGGCCGCGGTCTGATCGGCCCCCGGCGGCGTATCTTCCAGGATGATCTTCGCAAAGAGGAACCCAGCTCGTCGGATGTTCTCGTACTTGCCAACCTGATCGCCCGTTGGCGGATGATGCGTAAACCAGTTGGTGATCTGCTCTTCTGTCATCGTGCCTTTCCTGCGGCGGAAGACTAATCTTCCGCCGCTCGCCGGATCGCCTACGGAGTGATTGGTGACTCGTGTACCGTATCCCCGTGGGACGGCCGTCCGGATATTGCCTCTTTCCCCTCTTCCTTCTCTCCCTCAGCGGGCAGCGAGCACGGAGGCGGCTCGGCGAGGCCCGCTCCTCTGGCTCTCCATCCTCTCGCCTGCATCGCCTTCAACGCCTCAATGATTTTATTCGCCTGTTCGCGCGTCTGCGGCCAGGTGCTCCCGCAGGTGCGGCGGGAGAAATTCATGCGAGCCTGGCCGACGGCCGCGATCCCCAGCGCGTCGAACAGCTCGCCGATCTTGGCGGTCTGCTCGGCCGTCACCAGTTCGTCCGGCTGCCGCTCATCGCGACCAGGGCGGCTCTTCTTCCGTGGCCGCGCAAGCCCGGCATCCTTCGCCAGCGCCGTCAGCCGCTGCCAGATCGTCGAGAGCTGCGGCACCGTCATCTCTTTCGTGCTCGCCACACCCACCAGCTGCTGCTGCATGTCGCGGCGCGTATCGTCGTCGAGCTGCAGCGCCGAGGCCTGCGCGTGAATGCCGGCGATCAGCTTCTTGCGATCGGTCGGGCCGATCCGTTGGGCAAAGGCCTCTCTCATCGTGCGTCCTCAGAGCAAGGCATCAGAATTGCCCCCCCCCTAACTGATTCCGCCTGTGCGTGCATCCGGTCATGCCAGAGCTGCGCATGCAGCGCGGCGACGATCTGCGATTCGGCCTCGATGATCGCCCCGCGTAAAACAATCCCGGCGAGTTGATCGTGCTCGGCCTCGCTCAATCGCTCCGCATAGATCGTCCGCAAGTCGCGGAGCCGCACCCTATCGGCGTCGGGAATGGTGCACGCCCATTGACTCATGCCGCTCCCTGCTGCCACGTGTCCGTGCGTTTGCATTCCGGGCAGATCCAATTCGCGGAGAACCGTCGCTCACATTTCAGGCACCGTCGCTTCGGTGAGGCCTGCGCCGCCGTCGACCGGCGCGCATCCCGTCGTCGCTCCGCCTCCGTGCGCGGCCTGCCGGCCGGTCGCCCGCAGGGCCGCGAGGTCAATCCGGCCGCCTGCAGCGCACAGCCCCACCGATGGAACCGCCGCAAGATCGTGGTATGCCCGTAGCTGCCATGCCGTCGATAGGTCAGCGCCGTCGCGCGGCCCTGTTCTCGTTCCACGCGCTGCAGATCGGCCAAGATGGCGACGGTCGCAATCATCGCGTGGCCGACTCGCAGGTCAGCCGCAACGGATGCGTCGGCTCATGAGTGCAGGTACGATCGACAAACACCTGCCCGTCGCGCGTGAGGAGTTCATGGCGCACGTTCATCCAATCCGGCGTGCCCAAATTATTCCACCAGTCGGGCTCGTGCGATTCCCGAATCACCACCGCGCGGCCCTCGTGATCGGTGAACCGCTTTTCATACGTGGCCGCGCAGCCGGATAAGCCCACCAGCATCAGCACCCCCAAGACTGCGCCGGTCACCATCGTCGATTGCGTCTGTGTCTGTCGTTGCATCGCCGCCTCCTTGCGTTTCGCCCGTTCCTCGTTCCAGATTGCCTCGACCAATTCCCGCTGCGCCGTCGTCCACACCGCTCATCGCGCTGAGCGGAGCCGCTGCCGAGCAGCGCCAGCACCCGCGCCTGTTCCGTGGCGGTGACGAGACTCATCGAGACACTCCTTGCCGGCGCAGCCATTCACCCGTTTCCCCGACGAGCTCTCTGAGTTGCGCGTCACACGCCGAACACACGCCCCATTCCTTTGATTGTGATCGCAGGAGCCAGCAGCATCCTCGCACGCAGGGGGTCGCATCAGTGCAGCCGCAAAAGAGGCAGCGCGTCATATCGCCTCCGTCTGCAGAGATGACATTGCCCACCAGCCCCGAGGCTTTCGCCCAGAGCGGGGGACGGCCGACTGAGCCGGGCTGCCACTTGCCGGTCTTTGGCGTCTGGCGCGTCCGCAACCGTTTGATTGTCAAGTGCTCGACGCACTGGCCCTTCGAGCCCGGCGCGATCGGCTGGGTGCAGTACCAGCACAAGCCCTGTGCGTGGCGCTTCGCGCGCAGGCGGCGATAGATCTCAACTTTCGTCAACGGGAGCGCCCCGAGTCGTGGTTTCATACGGCCACCTCGCCTCCCTCGCTGGGTCCGTGCATTCTCCGCTCGTGAAACGGCTGTGCGATCTTCTCGCGCCAGTCGTGAAACTGCAGCTGCGCGATCATCACTTGCTGTTCGAGCCGCTCGCGCACGGCCGACTCATGCCCCCGCGCATCCGGCACCTGCTGGCAGAGCCGCAGCACGGCTCGATCAATCCACCGGCGCCGCTCGGGCTCTTGCAGCGCGGCCGGCACGTGCCGCATCTGCGCAATGCAGAGGATGAGGCCGTCGATCGCATGCGCCCGCTCCTGGAGCGAGAGTCCGCCGAGCGGCCGCTGCAGCCAAGCCAGCGCGAGCTCTACCAGGCAATCCGGCGCGCCCTGCCGCTCGTTCGGCGTCGGTCTATCGGTCCTGTCGTTCACAGACACCCTCCACGCATCACCGTCGCCATCCACCGCCACACCCACACCGTGCCGCCGACCGCACCGGCACAGAACATCAGCCCGGCGGCGACGACACAGACGAGTCCGACCATCCACCCAAAACCCTCCAGCACCCCTTTCTGAAATTCCGTCACGCCGCCTCCGTCACGAGATCGAGGCGCAGTTGATCCAAGCAATCCGCCGGGGTGTTCCGTTTCAATTTCGCCAGCCGTTTCGCGAGTTGAATGATCCGGGCCTTGAGTTCTTGCGCGGCCTGTTCGGCCTCCTGCGCGGTCTCGATCAGAAAATACCCGGCCGGGGATTGCGACGCGCTGCCGATGGGCTGATTGTGTCGTTCGATCAAGTGGGCGATCATGATGCGTACCTGTCGCACCTCCAGCCAGACGGTCGCGGCCAGCGCCTCTTTATGGATGGCGGCCGCGCGCCCCCGATGGCGCTGCAACGTCTCCAGCACGCGCAGTTCGCCGGGAGAGAGCTCCATCGGTAGTGCGCGGTTGGTCATACGGTGAGCGCTCCCTGTTCCATCGCCAGTTTCACGAGATGCGGCGTCGTCTTCGCCCCGAGGCGATGCCGCAGGCGGCTGCGATGCACCTCCACCGTGCAGGTCGCAATCCCGAGCCGCGCGGCGGTCATCTTCGCCGTCTCACCGTTGCAAATTCCGGCGAGCACCTCGCGCTGGCGTGGAGTGATCGGTCTCATCATCCCTTCACCTTCTTGAACATCTCTGTTAACGAAGAGGCGATAAAGTCTTCTTGATTGTCAGGCACCATGACCGCCACAACATGCTCTCCACTGATGAACGCCCGATGCCTGGCGGCACAGACCAACTCGATTCCGTCGGGACGGATCTCGACGAGGCGGCCGCACAGATACTCCAATCCGAACAGCCGCACGGCGGCTTGCACGATGACTCACTTGCCGCGATACTGATTCATCTCCGCTTCACCAATCACGCCGCCTCCTCGCCCTGCTCGCGGGCGTCCTTCAAGAGGGCCTTCACGAGCTTTTCAATGGCTGTTTCAATCGGCTTGATGACGACCTGCTCGCCGGTCTCCTCGACGGTCACGCCGAGCTTGCGCAGGTCGCTGGTATCGAGTTCGTTCAAGCCGGTCTTGCTCGGCTTCTCCGTGACGAGCACGAGCTCGGTCACATGATCGGGAAACAGCTTCTTGATCCGGGCGACGAGCGCCGCATCATCTTCCCAGTCGAGCGAGCCCTTGCCTTTACGGAGCCCGACTTTAATGCCGTGGAAGATCTGCGTTTTCGGCTTTTCGAACAGGTCCGGCGCGGCGTCGATCGCCGCGCGGAGATGCGCTTCCGTTTCAGCCGCGAGCGCCGTGCATCGCTTGATCTCTTTGAGATGCCGCTGTTTCACGGCGTTCAAATCCTTTTCCAAGGCGGTGAGCCGCTCATACAGCCGGTCCCGGCGCTCGGCATAGGCCTTTGTTGTCGTTTCGATCTCGGCCAGAGTGATCTCGGTCATAGGGTCTCCTGTATCGCGAGGACGGCCGTCAGGGTCTCGTGTAGCCGCCGCAGTTCAAGCACTTTCTTTTTCCCGTCATGATTACTGTGGGCCCACAGCGCATCCAGCTCCGCGACGATCTGTCCGGCTTGCTCCACCGAGAAGCCCACCTCGATCTCCGCCAGCGGCGTCTCAAACATGGTGCGGCTCCTGCGCTGAATCATCCGCCTCGTGATGGAGCGACGCCACCGTCACCCGGCAGAGCGCTTCAAAGTCGTCCGCCGCCATGCGATCAGCAAACTGCCAGGCCAGGCGGATGTTCGCCCGGTCGAGCGCGTGCTGATCCAACAGCGGCAGGCTCATGCGAGCCGCCCTGGGCCGTCGAGCGACCGTTGATGCAGCGCGAACCGGATCCGCTGATTCCGATAGTCCCGGCAGAGCGCGCACAAGAGCAGCGCGCCGACGACGAACACCGGCGCCGACCGATCCGGACAGCAGCGTCCTTCGCAACGCGTTTTGCGCGCCGCCCCGAGAGGAATCACCGGTGCCATCGGTCGGCCCGGCAGGAACTGGAGAACAGTGGTGATCATGCGACCCTCCGTGCGGCGCGGAATGTTTTTCTGATGCGCTCGGCCGTGATCCCGGCGGCCTCTAGCTGTTCACGCCAGGCCCCGGTCACTCGCGCCGTTTTGATCTTCGCGGCCAGTTCCCAACAGCGCCGCAGCTCGCGCTCCGTGAGGCCGGCGAGCCGTCCCGGATCGCCGAGCAAGACGAGATAGGCCCAGAGCATCAGTGAGGTCGGCTTGCGCGAGTCGAACACGGTGCCCTTCGTATCGCTGAATTCGGTGTGGCAGACGGTGCAGCGATAGCGCGACAGGCCCGGCGTCATGGGATCATCCGTCGGGTCGGCCAGATCGTTCCCGTCGAAGCAGCTGGCGCAGACCGGCGCGCCGGACGACTCTTGCCACCGGGCCCAGCGGAACGTCTTCACGAGTGTTCGATCGAGCGCGGTCATGCGGTTCGCCCCTGGAGTTTCAACGCCTGCCGAATCACATTCTCAACGGTTTCTACCAGCAGCCCGTATTTCGTCGCGGTCTGATACACGCTCATGCCGCCCTTAAAATCAGAGACTACGGCCGACAGCGCGGGGCGCGAGCACGAAGCCCCCTTGATGGTCGTCGCCTTCCTCATGCCGCCAACCTCAGGGCTTTCTGCAGATCGTCGAGGCTCATGTGGCTGCCGCGACGGCTGGCAAATTTTCCGGCGTCTTCCAACAGATTCCCCAGGCGACGGCCGCTGCTCATGGTTTGCGGATCGCCTTTCAACAAGGCGATCGCCTGCTGCACGTCGCGCTCGCCCATCACGGCTTCGAACATCAGCCGCGCATCGTCGAGGGAGAACTCCGGCAGTTCATGCACGCGCCCGGCGACGCGGGAGGCGAGCTGCTCGTACTCTTCGCTTTTGCTGGAGAGATGCCGCGCGAGCGAGGGAATGCCGACCAGAATCACGCCGGTGCCGGTCTGGTCGTAGATATAGCGGAGCGCATCGAGCGCACCGAACGCCAGCGTGTGCGCGTCGTCCACAATGAGGCAGCGGCCCTTGTCGGTCAGCTTGTGTTTCAATCTCTTCATCAGCGCCCGGCTGTTGCCGCCGTCGGACATTTTTAGCGCGTCACAAATTTCCTGTTGCACGCCGATCGCGCCGAGCCGGGCCCAGGCGGTGATCACGATCAACGAGGGATCGTCTTTGATCGCCTGGCGAATGGTCGTGGTCTTCCCGGTCCCCGATCCGGAGAGCACCGCGCTCATGCGCCCGTATTTGTGGCTGTACTTGATCACGTCGAGCATGGCCTTGGCCGGGCGCGTCGGGACAAACGGGACTTTGAGCAGGCCGCCCTCATCTTTCGATTCTTCGCGCTCGACGTAGCTCTTGAGCAGGAGCGCGACCTTATCGACATCGCCGTCATACGTTCGCTTCAGGAAATGGGAGATGACGGCCGGACTCACACCGATGGCGTTCGCGATCAGGCTCTGCGTGAGCGGCCGTCCGGCGGTCTCGCGGCGGTCGATGAGATTCAACACGCGTTCGAGGACGATTTCATTCTGCGGACTGAGCAACGCCATTAGCCGACGAGCTCCTTCAATAAAGCTTCACGGGTGAGTGCGTTCTGGTTCACTGAACCGGAACCGGCAGAGCCAGCCGCCGGCTTCGAAGTCGGTCGAAGCGACGGCTGGTCCGAGCGGTGCCCGCGGCGGGACGGCTGCGGCTCCTGAAGGGTGGCAGGAGTCGTCGCCTCCGCGGCGGGCAAGGCCTGCCTCATTTGGGCGGCGGCCTGATCGAGCGCGGGGAGCATCTTCGGCAGCGCGCGCACGCCGGTCGGCGTCGGTTCCGGTTCGTGCAGGGTGATCACTTTGCGCGACCGCGCTTCCGCGGCCATCCGGGCCAGCTCTTTGTCCGGATCTTTGAGCACGCCGCGCGCGTCCACATAGGCCGTGACGGTTTGCCGGGCGAGCTTCTTCCGGCGATGCAGCGCGGCAAGATCCTCGCGAGTCGCACCCATCTTCATGGCCGGATCGTTCACGGCTTCGCAGACGAACTTGCCGCCGGCGAAGACCATCACGCGGCCCAGCTCATCGCCGAACCGCACGTCGACGGTCGCGCTCATGTGGTGAATGAGATCGTCGTGCCAGTAATAGCGATCGTGGAGCTTCAAGCCCTGGTGATACACTTTTAAGGATTTCTGGCGCATCAAGAGCAAGTCGAGGGTGCGCGGATTCGGCCGGACGATCTCGACGGCGCGCCAGGCGGCGAGGGGCGTACTCCCGAGCACGCTGTGCTCGGTATGGTGATAGTCTTCGATCCGCTCGGCGATGCGCGCCGCGAATTCGGCCATCGTGAACAGCTGGCCGCGCTTGATTTCGTCGGTCAGTTTCTCCGGGCGGGCCTTGCCGTTCTGGCCGCAATAGCCGGGCAGCGACTTTTCCCACTCGGGGAACGTATGGGAGAACCAGGGCTCGATCGGCTTCGACCAGGCCTGATAGGGATTCGCATGGGTGATGGAGACGCCGAGCGGGGAGAGCACGCCGGGTGAGAGGGTATCGGTCACGTCGGCCGAGAGCGCCACGTTGCGCGAGGTGACGGTCTTCCCGTTCAGATATTCGCAGCGGTAGTCTTTGCCGTTGTCGATGTACAATTCACGCGGCACGCCGAAGCGGAGGATTCCGGCGCGCAGCGCGAGGGCGATGCCGTCACTGTTCGGGACGAGCCGCAACACGTGCCCGACGCAGGTGCGGGTGCGGAGATCCAGCCAGGCCGTGAGCCAGGGCCGGAAGATCTTCGCGCCGTCGCGATCGTCGGACCGCACAAACACATCCATCTCGCGGTGATCGCCGCACCAGTACTCGTTCGGCATGAGCGCGTTCAAGTCGCGGTGGCACTTCGGCTCCATCTTGGCGCGCCAGGCCTTCGGCCCTTCGCGGGCCAACACGACGGCGGCCTTCGGCAAGGTCAGAATGAAGCGATTGACCGTCGCCTGCGAGGGCACCGGCTCATTGAGATGGCGGCAGAGGGTTTCGAGATGACGGTAGACGGTCGTCGGTGACGGCTGCTTGCCGTCGCAATATTCATCCTTCACGAACTGTTGTAGCGGCGTTGAAATGGCTAAAAAGGTTCCGCGGGTCTTACCCCACTTCGGGAGCAGCGCGCCGATGCCGCCGCGCTGGTAGGCGGCCTGCCATTGATAGAACGTCGCCACGCCGATCTCACGATCGTTGCAAAAGACTTCCAGCGCTTCCCGGCGGATTCCGCGCGGCTGCGCCAAGATCGGCTCAGCCTGCCCGAGAATCGCGAGCCGCCGCCGCGCTTCCACGCGCAGCGCGTCCGGGATTTCCGCCAGGTTCAACAGATCGGTCTCGGGTGCCGTCATCGGAATGAGGTACTTGGTCCAATAGAGCGACTGCGCCGATTTCGGGAGGGCCTGCAAGGCAACCTGCACTTCACACCTCCGCTTCCCGGCGCACGGGACTCGCTGAATCGGCCAACCTTCTTCTGCGAGCCGATAGTAAATTGTGCGTCGAGACAATCCAGTCAACTCGATCACGTCCTCAATCGGGAGGAATATGTTTGACGGTTCAGCCATGCAGCACCTCGGCGCGGCTGAGATCGGTGAGCCCGGACAATTCGTCGAACATGGCCTGCCAGGCGTCGAGCTCACTCGCATAACCGGCACCGCCCGCGATCTCTGTGCCGTGCTCGCGGATCCTCCAGGACCACGATCCACTCGGAGCTCGATAGGCCTCGCCCTCATAGGTACAAGTCGGCGTCACCGGAACGACTCCTCTAGTTGCGTGAGGTCGTGATACAGCCGCGTGGTCTCCTGGAGCAGCTCGAACACTTCCTTGCGGCACCGTCGGGCTTCGGTCTCCGTCATCGCGCTGTCTTGCAAGCTGTGATGCAGCTCGGCGGCCGCGTCACCCAATTCCTTCGTGGCTTTCAGCAGGCCGCTCGTCAAATCCCGCGGCACCAGCGTGTGCTGAGCCGGCCAATCTGGCTTCCGTAAGGGGATCGCGATGCGGCCGACGGCGCGTTCCAGATAATCGAGCGCCGCAAAATTGCCGGTGATGCGGGTGTGCTGCACGAGCAACCGGAGCTGATATTCAAACCCGTCGAGCTGGGGATTCGCCGCGTTGTAGAGATAGGAGAGGCCGACGTTCAGCTCTTCGGCTTGCGCCTTCGCTGGAATCGGCGAATTGAACACCATCTCATGCAGGGCATCGCGCAGGGTGGCCGGGAGAGAAGAAGCCTCGATTTTTCTCATTTCACTCCTTGACCGGTGGGGAGCAAGCTGGCAACCGGGGAGCCAGGGAATCGCGTTGATAAAAGCGTCGCGCTGCGGAATAATGCGGACACGGGCGTCCCCGCGCGGAGGCCGGTCAAGCAACCAGCGCGGGGGGCTCGGTGGACACGAACGACGCGGCCCATTCGCGGCTCGTCGCCCGTGCTACGTCGGCAGAGGATCACTCCGCCGATTTCGTGTGGTGCAGGGGTAGTAAAACTGGTGTGACCGGTCACCAGAGACTCCTGGGTTAGGCAGCGCACGAGGTTGGCCAGAGCCGTTCCGCCGGGACGCCGAGCAATTCAGCGATGCCATCACGGATCTCCGGCAGGATGTAATGGCCGTACACCACACGGGCGATGGTCGACCGGTGCGAGACGTTCAGCCGACGCGCCACTTCGGCGTAGGAGAGCCCGCGCCGAAGCAGCAGCAGTCGCACGCGGTTACTGCATGGTCGCCTCGCTACTGTAAGGGTGGTGTTTGTCCGCAACGTGTTGCGCTCTGTGTTGCGCTTCTTGTTGGACACTCTGTTGGGCAACGTGTTGCTGTGCATGGAGGCATATATAGCCAAATTGTCTATATATGTCAAGCGTGAAATAGACAATTTGTTTACCTCTATGAAAGCCCGCGAAATCATTGACCGTTTACGCACTGCAGCAGGGTCTGAAACCCTCGCGGCGCTGGCGCGCCATCTCGACGTGGAGCCCTCCGTCATCAATCGGGCGATCCGCGAACAGCGCGTGCCGGAGCTGTGGATCTTTAAGATCGCCGCCGACACTGGCTATTTGGCAAAATGGCTCCTGACGGGCACTGGCCCGAAGGCGCACCCGTCTCACGCGCATGTCATTCATGAAGCCCTTAGTGATTATGGCTTAGATAGCGTGCGGGCGATTCCGGTGCTGAATTGGGTGCAGGCGGGCGCGCTGCGCTCGACCGAAGATCTCTATCCCTATGCGGGAGCCGCCGAGGAATATGTGTCGGTGTCCGTGCGGGGCGTCCATTGTTTCTCGCTGCGCGTGCGCGGGGAATCAATGTTGCCGGACTTCCGCGAAGGCGATATCATTGTGATTGATCCGGACCTGCAGCCGCAGTCAGGGGATATGGTCGTCGCCGTCATCGACGGGACCGGCGAGGCGACGTTCAAACGCTACATGAAGAAGAAGGACGGTGAAGTCTTGATGCCGCTGAACCCCGACTACGCGCCGATCGTACTGCAACCGGAGCACCGGATCGTCGGCAAAGTCGTCCGGCTCGTGCGGAACTATTGAGGAGGCGACGATGCGTCAACACCAGTGCCCCCAGTGCCGTTCGTTCAAAGTGATCGACAAGCGCCTGAATTATGGATGGGGCGGCCTGGCGCTGCTCCTATTTTCATTGCCGTGGATCTTGATCATTATTGGAGTGATCCCGGCTCTCGCCGGACTCGCCATCGCCATCGTCGGGTTTACCACACCGGCGGCACGTCGGCTCAAATGCCGGGCGTGTGCGTTTGAATTCCCGAAAAGCGATCACGTAGTGCAGCTGCCGTGAGACTGCTCACCACGCTCATATTCTGCCTAAGTATTTCAACGGCCTCCTGTGCCGCGCAGCCGCTCCACCATTCGCCATTACATCTGGCGCGCGAATCGCCGTTCATCGCCATCACCATCATCGATTGTTACGACGGCGACACCTGCACCGCCTCGTTGAGCGATCCGTGGCTTCCGCCCGTGCTTGGTGAGCGGATCGCCGTGCGACTCGCGGGCATCGACACCCCGGAGATCCACGGGCGTTGCGCCGCGGAGATCCATCTAGCGCATCAGGCGCGGGCATTTCTCCGTGCCCAGCTCGCCGCCGCGCAGCGCGTCGATCTCCTCGCGCCCCAGCGGGATAAATATTTCCGGCTGCGCGGCTATCTCATCGCCGATGGCCGCAACCTCTCCACCGCCCTCATTGAGGCCGGCCTCGCCCGTATATATAATGGTGGCGCACGGCAATCCTGGTGTGTTCCTTCGTAATAGCCACGTAGATCCAATGAGTTACGCATCACAGAATTATTCCAAAAAAATAACCGCCCCCCCTTGACACTGATACCGGCATGCAACATGCTACCATCATGCTGCATGTTACGAGTTGTACCTACCACCGACGAGGATATGATGCCCAAACCGATTGTTTTTCCGCACTACCACTGTCTGCGCTGCCCGCATCAGTGGATTCCGCGCATTGTTACCCGGCCCGTGCGCTGTCCTCGTTGCAAAAGTCCCTACTGGGACATGCCCAAAACGCCGCGTGCATCTACGCGCTCATCGACCCACGGCGCGGCCGCATCCGCTATATCGGCCAAACCAAAACCATCCCCCAGCGATATTACACGCACATGACACCGGGATACGGCAGCACCAAAATGATCCGATGGGTGGCCGAACTCCGAGAGGCTGGTGTGCGACCTCAGATGATGATCCTAGAGGTCGTCGCAGGCGACCTCGTATCACACGCAGAATATCGTTGGATCAGACAGTATCGCGCCCATCTCCTCAATACGATGCGGGTAAAACGTCGCAAATGGCGACCCTGCTACTCCAATCAATCAAACCATGCCACTAGCTGTATCTGAAAAGATTCACCACTCTTCAATTTTCACAGTCGAGCCTCTTTTTTCGTTGCACAGCAAATCCTGCTATCCACAGGCCATTTTGATCTGTCCAGAATTACTTGTCATCAGGACAGCAGCAGAGATTCTGATGTTTCGAGAGAGATTTCCACGGCCATTTTCGTTCCGTGCAACGTTCCGTGCAATTTTGCAGAGCAGAATCACAGATTAAGACCGCTCGATCTGGCACTTTCATCTGAATTTAAGCGGGTTTGAAGCGTCCGTGAGGGGGGAATGAAGGCAGGGTGGTGATTCTGGACAAACACCCCGATTTGAGGCCTTGTGTCCAGAATTACTTGCAAGCCGCGCGAGCAATGGAAAACCCCTAAGTTGTCGATCTCCCGCGTGATTCCGGCGATTCCCGAATTTTCCCGCCGCGTCCAGAACTACTTGAAAGCCTATACGATTTAAGCATGGTTGCTGGGAAACAGGTCGTAGGCGTGGGGAGGATGGTGGAA
>ERZ1292630.2100-Hain-H41-02um-R3-2100-length-18822-cov-7_pt2 | contig 17384 bp, 9 predicted proteins | sample MGYA00564408_ERZ1292630 | MGnify/ENA primary metagenome ERZ1292630 (study PRJEB36523, sample SAMEA6512641) | groundwater metagenome | collected 2019-01-08 | study: AquaDiva: Metagenomics assemblies of 32 groundwater samples | reverse complement strand
CGAACCGAGCGGCGGCGGGGCGATCCGCCTCGAAGAACGACCAGGCACCCCACGGCTCCGGCGTCGATGGTACCGTGGCTTGCCTGGTCGTTCTGCGAGACGGATCGCCTGCAGCAGGAGGGCTCCGCGCGTGGGCATCCCTTCTGAAGGGTGTCGGCCGCCCTCAGGAGACTGACGACGGTGCCGTGGTCGATCAAACGGAGGGAAGTCCCACCAATGGACCGGCATAAAGAAAAGGATCGATCGCCGGCGCCGTTATTAACTTGAGCGCGCGGCCCACGCCCGGGTGTACCTCGGCGTCCTACCGCATTTGCACGTGCTGTTAACGCGGCTTGGGTCGACTGGCGACGAGAGACATCGCGGCCGCCACGCGGTGTGATCATCAACACGTCCAGGTGCACTGAGCGCTTCTTGGTGCTGCGATCGTGCGGTTGCAAGAGACACCACAACGACTCACCTCTGGCTCGCACGTGTGGCGCATGGTTTTTTGCTGTCCCGAGCGCACAGTGCGTTCACCACTCCAGTGTTGACGTTAGCGGTGGAATGATGGTCACACCAGATAAAATAAAAGAAAATAAAGTTACAACCAACATTGTAGCTACCGATACCCTGGTGAGGGAGTTTGGTTCGCTGTGTTCTGTTCCGGCCGTATCCCACTTAACTATACTTCGCACTGTTGTTCTGCTGGTCGGCTCGCCAAGTGTAAGAAAAAAGAATTAAAAAAAATCCGGTTTTTTTGGAGATAACGATGTCCGAGGTTGCGGTGCACTTCCTTCCCGTGGCCACCACTTTCCGGGGCACGACCGACATCGCCGAGAACTTCATCGCCTCTCCTGTCGCCGCAGCTGCCCCCCGCGACACCAACGCCGCGCCGTTATTGACTGCGAACTTTCGAGGCCGCCGGCTGCTCGGTCAGAAACTATCCGTCCCTCGCGGCTACGAGTGCCAAGTCGTGTTGGTGACGATGCGGGACACGAGAGATGACATGAGGTCTAGAGTTGGCGTTCCCAAATCCGGCAGCGGTGCCCCTTCGGTGGGTCTTAAACGAGAACGCATTGCCGAAAGTGGCCAGGTCGACGATGCGTCGCCCCGCGGGGGCGCAACCCCGATGACGCCACCCACAGTCAGCGCTCCTCGCACCTCTGCCGCTGACATCGGCGCGCCAGATTCATCCACGATTTGCTGGAAGGGCCCCATCCACACTATCACCCTGTGGGAGCACGACCGGCCCCCGGGCGCCCAAGGCGTCAGCGCCTTCACCCTGTGGCCCTCCATTGCGACGGTGATGCATCGGCCCATCAAAAAGTGAAACCCTTTTTGCTTGACGTCTCCCAGGGGGGTCGTCGTCTCCCAGGGGGGTCGTCGTCTCCCAGGGGGGTCGTCGTCTAATGGGTGCATGCGAATGCGCTGTTTGCTCCTCCTTCCGCTGAAATTCCTCACTGTCAGCCCCCACTCACACGTGGTTCACCGTGCCGGGGGCACTCGCGAAGGGAACAATGTTGCGGCTGTCGGGGCTCTGGCGTGCCGCCGCAGGCCAGACGCTGCTGCGACCCCTCACTGTCACACGAGGACGCGTCCGGTACAGCTTGGCCTCTGTCGCCGCCGTGGCCGAACAAACCGGGATGGCAGTCGATATCAAATTTCCCGCAGCAGTGCGGCAGCAACGCGGCGACGATCCTCACAGCGAAAACTCGCTCGTACGGCGCAGCGACATTGTCGTGCTCGCCCCATTTGGCCAGGGAAAAGGCCACGCGTCGGTGTTCCGCGACGGCACCGTGGTTGCCTTCGGACTGGAGGACTCCCACATCGCGGCGCTGAGAAAGGCACTGTCTGGATGCGAGCGACCCTACCAGGAAATGGACCCCGTTGCCGAGCCCGTCGTCACGGTGAAACTACGCTACACGACGCTTGCTGAGCTCGACGCTCTGGGCTACGAAGCCCCCGAAGGCCAAACCGCGTCCTACATCGACGAGGGGCCGCTCAACGCCGTCGTGCTGAGTGAGGACACCGCCGTCGCCAAGCTGCCCTTCAGCCTCGCCCTGCGCGAGCACGTGCTGGTCGAAACGGTGCAGCAGCGGCTGGAACCCGTGGCCGCGGTCGTCACCAAGTGGCGCGAGAAAGTGGAGAAGCAGGGAACGCTTCCCTTCGACGTGCACGGTGCGCGGGTGCTCAAGGCGCAGGTGCTCTACCTGGCGTCGGTGCAAGCGGCCATCGCGACGACGCCAATGCTTTTCGACCATCGCGACTTCTATGCTCAGCGGCTGACGTACGATGACTGCCTCCACAACTTCGAGGTGCTGGACCGCAACGCCGCGCTCCGCTCCCAACTGGACTCGATGCAGGCCACGTTGCGTTACTTTTCGGACGAGGCTCATAGCGACGTCCACCACAACTTGGAATACGTCGTCATCGCGCTGATCAGCGTGTCGGTGCTTACGCTCATCTACGAGCATCCACTGTGGCGCCCCGCGTCCCCATCTTCCTCCTCGGCGCATTAGGACACGCGCACACACGACGGTCGATTGTGCCTCTCTATTGCAAAACTGATCAGGACATCACCACTGCCTCATCTTGCTACACGTCACACACACGCATGCATCGCAGTTGATTGCTCCCTCTCTCCCCGTTTTGTCGCGATAGTGTGAGCGTGTGTGGGTGGTATCTTCTTCACACCATTCCGTTCATTCCCCCTTCTCTTTTCTCCCATTCAACAACAATACACAACGACGACACTGTCCAGTTCACTCGTCCTCCTCGCAACAAATCACTCTGCCTTTGAGCGATGAGCCGAACGACGGACTTGCAGCTGTACGAGGATGACCTTAGAAACCAAACGGACCAAATCCGCGAGCTGGTCAATTCGCTCGATAAGGTCGGCGGCGACGCGCGTGCGGCCAAAGTCCAAAAGGCGCAGCAGCTCATTAAAACAGCCATGTCCAACCTTCACCACTTCAAAGTGGCCCTCCGCAGCTCCAACGACCCTGACGCCCCGCGGCTCGAACGCCGTCACGCGGAGATCACCCAGCAGCTGACCCAACTGAAGGAAGAGCTCCAAACCAAACGCACCGGCGGCGGCGGCGGTGGCGGAGGTGGATCGGCGGCTTCTCCCACGGGCGTCGCGGGGGCGTTAGAAAGCTCCGGCGACCCGACGCGCGACCAGGCGCGAGACATTGCCGGCCGTGTCGAGTCGACGCAGAAGTCCACGATCAGTATTCTGAAAAAAGCGGAGCAAACTGTCGTCGAGACGCAAGAGATTGGCGACGAGGCGACCAACACGTTAGCGAAGCAAACCGAGCAGATGAAGCGCATCAACACGAAGCTGGACAAGATGGACTCGGACGTCGACCGCGCGAAGAAGGAGGTGAGCGCCTTCATGCGCCGCATGATGACCGACAAGATCATCATCTGCTTCGCCCTCCTCGTGCTGTGCGCGATCATCGCCGTCGTGGTGCTCCGCATCCAAGCCCCGCACTTGCTGGGGGGCGACGCGACGCCATCCGCAACGCCCACGACCACGCAGACGGCCACCGCGACGGCGACGCCGGCTCCGCCACCGACGAGCTTCAGGGCGCAACTTCGAGGGCGCTTGGGTTGGTGAGCAAAGGCTGCCTTGGGCCTGACGACTGCGTCGCTCCTCCCAGACAATCGATGTGCTCTCTGAACACCCCAGTCCCAATCCGCCCCCGCTCCTCCCCTTCCGTGGCCCCCTTTTGCTCCACTGTGGCTCCATTGTAGCTTTTGTGTGCGTGTGTGGCTGGGTGTGAGAATGATGTGATTGTGTGCCGCGAGCGTGGCTTCGATGCGCGAAAGGGGCCAGCCGTTTGGTGGCCCGATAAAAATATCTCCAGCGGTCGGAGTGAACCGATGAGAATTAGCGCCTGGTTGATTGCGTGTCGGGGCGGCGCGTGGCGATGTATAGCTTTTTCCAAAGTTATCGTTTCCCACTTTTAACGGTCGTAGATGGCTGATTTGCAGACGCGCGGAAATTCGGTTCTGCCGAACATCGTCGATGCCGTGGGTTGGACGCCGTGCGTGCGCCTTAACAAGGTTCCGCAGGAGTACGGCCTCAAATGCGAGGTCGTCGCCAAGTGCGAATTTCTCAATCCGGCCGGTAGCGTGAAGGATCGCATCGGCCGCCAGATGGTCATCGACGCGGAGGCGTCGGGTCGCATCAAAAAGGGCGACACCTTGGTCGAGGCGACGTCGGGCAACACGGGCGTCGGGATGTCGATGACGGCGGCCGCCTTAGGCTACAACATGGTGATCACGATGCCCGTCAAGATGTCGCACGAGAAGCAAGTCGTGCTCGAAAGCCTCGGCGCGCGCGTCATTCGCACCCCGAACGTGGCGTTCGACCACCCCGATAGCCTGATCTCCGTCGCGCGGCGCATGGCGGCCACGGAACCGAACACCCACCTGCTTGATCAGTATACGAATCCGAGCAACTGGGAGTCGCATTACCATCACACTGGGGAGGAGATCTACCAGCAGTGCGGAGGGCGCATCGATATGATCATCATCGCGGCCGGCACCGGCGGCACGATGACCGGCGTCGCGAAGAAGCTGAAGGAGAAGCTGCCGCATGTGATCGTCGTGGCGGCCGACCCCGTCGGTTCCATTCTCGCGGACCCCGCCAATCCGGGACCGTCGCAGCCCTACCAGGTCGAGGGCATCGGATACGACTTCGTCCCGGTAGTGTGCCATCGTCAGTACGTCGACAAGTGGGTCAAGACCGACGACGCCGCCAGCTTCGAGCTTGCGCGCAAGCTGCAGCGACGCGAGGGCCTGCTGGTTGGCGGTAGCTCTGGTTCCGCCATGCAGGCCGTGATTGCGGCCGCCAAGGACCTCCGCGCCGATCAGCGCTGCGTCGTGCTCTTCGCGGACAACATCCGCAACTACCTCACCAAGTTCGTCGACGACGGATGGATGCAGGAGAAGGGGTTCTTCCCGGCCGTCGCAGGCACCCGCCCGACGTACGACGCCCTGGTGGCGCGGAACAAGGAGCTCGAAGCCGAGCTCGAGCGCCTCAGGAATGAGGCGGCCAAGAAGCCGTCCGCTTAGCTCCTCCCGCCCAAGAACAAACCCCGCGGCCCGCTTACTCGTGCGGGTCGCGTAATTCCCACCCTATTCCCCTTCGACAGCCCCTCCCCACCGACGACGCAGCGCGTGGCCACAATGCCGTCATCTGCGGCGAGGACACCCCACCTGTCCACGAGATTCACCTGTGCCAACCATCCATATGGTTGTTGACGTTCTGCTGGGGGCGCAACTTCAACGGGGAGTGGCACGAAGCTTTCGTCTCCCTCATTCTTCTTTACCCTTCTCTTCCTCCTCTTGCGTTTTGTCACGTGAGTCCATCAATCGAAGGAAATGATGTGGGCTACTGACTCAGACGAGGCCGCCGTCGCCGGGTTGATGAGCGACATGCTGCCCACCGGACACCTATCGCTGCCGCTGGCGGTCATCCAAAAGCTAACGTCTTGGCCGGACGACGATGTTCGGTACCGCAGCTTCTCATCGGTGCTTCAGCGAAGCGTCGCGGTGGCGCACAGGGTGAGGGACGCGGCGCGGGCCCTCCTCTCGGGCGGCGAGGCGGCCGCCGACCTGCCACGAGCGACAACGCCACCGCCGTCAGCGAACACCCCCGATGGTGCCTCACTGTTAGAACCGCCGCTGGAACGACCGATGGACGAGCGCTGGCTGATCCCATTCCGACAGCGCCGCGCGGACACCGCCGCGCCACAGGCCTCCGTCATTTCGGCGGTGCCCACGGTGATTCGACCAAACGACTTGGAAGCGAATCTGCGAAGCCACGTGGAGATTGCCGATGCGGTCGGTCGCATCTGGGAGCGTATTTCCCAGGCCGCGGCGAAGAGCGCCGAGTCGGAGGCGGCGGCTGGCGGCGGCGGTGTGACAACGGGGCCCGTCAAAATGCCGCGTCGGCGCAGGCTGCCGTTGGTTACGAGTGACTGCGGTTTCAGCGACGCGGCGACGCACGGCATGGACGCGGCCGCCGGCACCGCCACCCCAAACAGCCGCAAGAGGGGGCGGTCCGAAGCGTCGCCGGCGGCGCCTCCATGCTGTGCGGCGCCTCGTCAGCCGGCTGCCGGCTGGCGGCATTCGCTGGATGGGCCCCTGGTGGGCGGTCCCGCGGTCGCCAGACCTCCCCAGGGTGGCGGCCCCGACTCCACGGCGGCCGCCCCCTCGATGACGCCGGTGCAGGCCGCCCCCTCGATGACGCCGGTGCAGGCCGCGGCCATCGATGCGGAGATGCGCCGCCTGTTGGAGTCCTACCGCCGTCGCGGCTTCAAACCGTCCTCCCCCGCCGCGTACCGAATGTGGCTGACCAGTTTTGCGTACGACTCGGAACACAGCGTCCGCCGGTTGCTCGACATTTTAGACTCGATGTGCCTCGACAATGCCTACGGCGCACTCGACGGGCCGACAGCAACACGCATCGTTGAGGCGCTTTGCGACAGCGCCGTCTACGCGGCCCAGTCGCGCGTGGTGAGCGACGCGTCGGACCGCTTGCATCAGATGCTGGCCGACGCCCAGCGCAGCCATCAGCGAGACGGGGGGGTCGACGACCCGTACGTGCCGGAGGGGGCCCACGATGCGTCGCGGTGGGCCCGTGCAGCCTACTTCATCGCCTCCGCCGTCGAGGGGCCGTGGTCGGAACTGATCAAGCAAGGCGTCCAAGAAGAGGCGGATCGTCAGGTTCAGCTGAAAGAGCGTGCAAAGCGAGCCGCTGAGGCAGCGAAACGGGCCCTGGAGGAGCAGGCAGCCCTTCAAGCCGCCAAGGCCAAGGCGACCTTAGCCGCGATACCAGTGCTAAGGCACCCGCTCTCACCGCCGAGCATCGTGTCCCACGTCTCGGCTCTGGGGCGAATGCCGTCCATCGGGGGGCTGCTCGCTGCACCACCTGGGTTCCGCGGAGTATCGGTGCTCGGCGACGCGCCTGGGATGGCTCCAATAAACTCGCCTCGGCGCGGATCGTCCTACGGCTCCCCTTACCTCTCACCGGGAGTGCACCACAGCGCCGGGATCAGCCGAGCAGCGCCGCCGGCCCCTCCCATGATCCCGCAGCTGCCGATCCCCACGGCCCCGCTGCACAACGAAGTGCTCGCGCTGCCACCCTTCACGGGTGGGGAGTTGTTCCCCGTGGCTGACGTCGGTTCCGGCGGCCCGCTGGATAGCCTCTTCGCTCCGTTGCCGTTGACGCCCACCGATCCTTACTGGGTCGCTCCCTCTTCCCCCTTCCCCGCCGCCGCCGTGGTGCCTATCGTCAACGCACTTGCGGCGAGCCCCGCGACAATGCCACGGCCGTCACCCATCGTCGACAGCGCACCGCCGCTGCCGTCATTGCTGGCCCTGGCGCCCGGGCGGTTGCCTCAGCGAACCTGGATTGACGTGTACCGCGTTTTGTTGTTGGCCCGAGTGTGCGTGCCGCAAGCGTTGGTGATCGCGCATGACAGCGGTCGCCGTTGCGATCGCGAAGAGCTGGCGAAACTGACTTACGCCGTCGAGGCGCGCTTACTTGGAGACGCCAAAGATGTGTCCACTGCGGCACCGTCGCGCCTGTTGCTGCCCGCGTCGTTCTGGCTCATGCATGGCGCGGCGGTGACGCTCGGCGGAGGGTGCCGCCCTGCGTCCGATATCCAACGCGCGGCGCTGGCCATCGCCAACGTGTTGCAGCACCTGGCGTCATGCTGCGACCAACACGGTCGAGGTGGCCATGCGTCAGCTCTGCCTGCCGCAGGTGGTCGGACGGAAGGCCCTCCTCCTGACTTTCTCAACGAGCGAGAGCCGACCACGGCTGGGGGGGCGCCGCCGCTGGCCTTGCTCGAGCAGTGCTGCGAGCAACTACGGATAGCCGGGGCCGAAGGGAAGCACGCACGCCTCACCACCGTCGTGCTTGGCGCCGCCCTTGCGGCAACTCTTCCGACGCGTCGCCGGGTGCTGGAGGCGTGTCTTTTCGGACAGGTCGACGGGTCCACCTCGCGACCAGGGGCGGACGAAGCCGCCGAGGAAGCTGAAATGGCCGCCGAAAAAATACCTACGGAGGGGTCGTCGGCGCTGGCTCCCTTTGAAGGTGAGCAGGCGACGGTCGCGTCGACGAGCCGCCGTGTGGGCGATCTGTGTCTTCGCATCCTGGACGCCGTGCTGTGTCAAGCCGTCGGGGGTGGGGGTGCCGAAGTGGGCACCCATCACCACGTTGCCGACACCCTGCGGCGCTGGGGCGCAGCGTGCGATGCCGCCGGTTGCGCTCACCAACTGGAATTTGACAGCGCCGCAGGCACTACGGATGACCATCCGACCTTGGCGTCCCGCATGAACGTGTTTTCATGTCTAAAGACGTTCATCTGCCATCGGATGCCGTCCGCGAGCTCAGCGCGAGACCCCGCCTCCACTTCTTCTGACCTGCGACTCGCGGCGGTGAACGTGATTCATCAGGCGATACTAGAGAGCACCACAAGAGGTGGTGAGGCCGCTGGTGGCGTGGTGTCCCTTCCGAGTCCAGCGGCGCTGCTCGCCTCGCTCGTGAACTCTCCGGATGTTTTGACGAGCGCGGGGGCTGCTGATGCGCTGGGGCTGGCAGTGTTCACCGTGTCCGTGCTCCGGCGATGGTGGCCCGCCGTGTTTGCGGCTGCCGGCCGGATCGGTGATGGCCGCGTTGCGATGTCGGTGCCGATGATACGGGTGCAGAGTGCGCTCCTTTCGCTCGCCTCGAGACGTGTGATGATGGACCCTCGGTGCGCCGCGCCCCAGGCCGTGTCGATGATTGGCCAGCTGCTCGACTTGAACCTGCGGGCCGCGTCGCGGGTGGTCGTCGCATCGGAGGGCACCACCCTTTGGCTCAAGCTTCGCTCGTTGTTGCCGCCGGCAGAGCACGCGAGCGCCCTTCGCTTCTGTCTGCTTTCGCAGGAGGCCCTCCCTCCCTCGGTACTGCGCGATCTCGACGCTCACTGGCCCGACCACGTCGGAGCTTGCGTCGGCGCGACGTTTTCTGTGGCCGATTGCGTGAAGCGGCTGGCCGATCGGGAGGGGGGCGCTTTCACGCGACCGGATGGCGTCGACGAGGCGCTGATGCGCAGCAATTGCTTCGTCTGGAGGTATCTCCTCGCACCGACCGAGGCGGCAGTGGCGGCCCCGTCGTGGTTTCATCCTGCGGACGGATTGCTATCGGCTTCCGTTTTAGCGGCATCACAACGGCAGCTCGCGCTATCGGGGCTGGTGGGCTGGCCGGCAGCTTCCCGTGACCTGAGTACCCCGGTCCTCAACCTGGACGAATACTCCGCTATCGTGTTTGACGCGACGGTGTGGGCGTCGCCGGAGCTTGAACGCAACCGCGACGCCATCGCGGCGCTCCTGCGTAGGTATAACGACAGTACCTCCGTCAAGGACGGTGCGCGAGTGGTGAAGGGTGGCGGCGTGTTCACCGAGGCGCTCACGTTTGCCGGAGCCGCGATCGTCAGCGGTAGCCCCCAAACGACGAGCGCCGCAACGGCTGCTGCCGCACCGCCTCCCCTCATCGAGTGGATCTCGGAGTACAGTCCTTTTCGAACCGACGGCACTGCCGACGACGACGGAGCGTCGTGGCCATGGTTTTTCGTGTTGCCTCCCGGCGACAGCCGGTGCTGCCGCGATGCCGCCACCGCCGAGATCGGCTCGAGGCTTGCCAAGGGACCCGTGCCCGTCCAGGCCACGGCAGGCCCCATGTCCGAAACCGCGCTCCGCAGCGTCGGGTTGGCGATTTTGCTAAAACAGCGGGCAGGGCTGAAACGTGTGGTGTTTGTGACGGCCGACCCCGCATTGCTTGCATGCCTCACGGACGCGGTGTCACCCCTGGCCGGTCTCGTGCGACCCGCGCTGTTGTTCTCTGATTTCCTCCGGCGCATGGTGGTGGCTCCCCCCTCATAGGGCACACCACTCGAGTGCCAAAACATCTACGCCACTACGTTCCCGGGTGCGTGGGCTTTCGTTCGTGACGGTGTTGCCACTTGTTGCTCCTCCTAAACTCCACCTTTACCTACATCGCAGATACCATCCCTTTGTTGGTGCACCTCCGATGGCCGTTCCTTTGTCGAGGTTAGGTCCCAAGCTCTGCCTCCTCGCCCAGAGCGCGGTCGCCGCTGCCGCGCACAGCTACGCACCCTACAGTCGTTTCACCGTCGGGGCGGCCTTACTGCACGAGGACGATGCCATCACCATCGGGGCCAACGTCGAAAACTGTGTTTATCAGAGCTGCTGCGCCGAGCGCGCGGCCATCGTAGCGGCAAACGCGAAGGGCTACCGCCGGGCGATGGCGGTGGCAGTGTTCGGGCGCCCGAAGGATTACATCGCCGGACCACGAGACGCGCAGAATGTTTGCACCCCCTGCGGGGTGTGCCGGCAACTGCTTTACGAGCTGCGATGCCTGTCCGGACGATCGCTGCCCATCGTGCTCGTCACCACCGACGGCTTGCACGCGGAAACGACAAGCATCGATGACCTGCTTCCGCGGCCGTTCGGGCCACAAGATGTTGGGATCGACGTGGCACAGTGGAACACGGGGACAAGCGAACGGCCCACGACGACTAGGACATCGTCTAAAATTACGGCAGTGCGAAAAGGCGGAGCATCGTCGAAGCGCGAACCCAATGCTCAGAAGGCGCCGGCAGCATCCAGAGGCTTGAAGAAGCGTTCGACCGCCCGCGCGGCAAAGTAAGTCTGGTCCGGTTGGCAGATCCGGTTTCGAACTCAACTGTACAATTCCATCTGACACTACGCGTAGGGAGGCGCAGGGTGCGCGACAGGTTCCTGTCCTACTCGGCCTTTAATTTGGGGGAGAAATAACATCGATGGACCTTGTGATCCTTTGATCCGATGTGTTGAGCAACTCACAGATGCCCACTGGGGGTTCGCGGTCGACGAGGTGCCCTTCTACCCGCAGCGGCGATAATGTGGCGCGACGTCCCCTCTCGACAGCGTGCAGCACCGCGTGATGATCGAGCGGCAGCAAGCGCGGCTCCCGAGTCGCATAGTCCCGCCGTTTCCGCCGAACGTCAAAAAGCCGAGACGCTGAAAAGGCTGCGTCGCATGTCAAATGAGTTTCTCCGCGGCTGCGCAAACATCCGACTCGCGCCAATGGCCGACGAACCCGACGACCCACTCGCGGCCGCGGCGGTGCCCCCCGCCACCCGAGTTGCGGCGGCCGTGGCAGCGAAGTGGCGGGGGCTCGCGCGGTCGCCCCGTCGCGACGACGATGAGGGGCCTTCCGGATGCGGTCGCTCGACGATACACGTGATGTGCTACGCCCTCGGTGTCGGGCCGCTGACCGCCGAGGCGAGCCTCGTGCAGATGGCGTTCTTTATGGCATGCGTCGATCGCATCCGCGGCTGTGCTGCGGCCGACAACCGGCGTCTGGAGGCAGTGGACGGCGAACGTCGGCTCCTCGCGGCCGCCTTTCCTCGAATCGAAGTGTTTGCGCGCTTCTACGATCCGATGGCGGAAAATTGTGGAGTGACGTCGCACGTGCTGTCGTCGTCGTCGTCCGCACCGTCGCCACTGGCCCCCGCGTCTGCGGTCGCCGCCGACGGTGAGCATCCCGATTCGCCTCCCTCCGCCGCCCCTCCACCTCAGCCGCCTGTGTGCGACGACCGCCGCGGCGTGTCTTGGATGCAGGCGTCAGAGTGCAACTTTGGCTGGCTGGCGAGCCTTGACGCGGCGGTCGCGGGAGCGCGCGGTGCGGACGTCGTCTTCGCGTACATGCCGTACTGCCCGCGCGCCATGTACCACAACGTGATCGCCGCGACGATGCGCCGGCGGGGGGATGGGGGCGCCCCGTTGGTGGACGGCAGTGTGCTGACGGACCGTCTTGTCTTGGTGGGAAACGACCTGCGAGAGTACGCGGAGACCCCCACGATGACTTCTCGCGCGGATGTCATCGACCGTTTGTCGTCCTTCTTCCGGCGCGCCGATGGCTCCTCCAGCGACGCGGATGGCTCCTCCACCGCTCGGCGTGAATGGGATGCCGTGTGGGCCTCCCTTGAACCGCTGGATGGAGCAGCAGCGGCAGGGGACAACACCTCCGCCGCGGTGACGCTCCCGGCTGCAGCCGCCTCGCCAAAGGGCCGTTGGAAGCCGCTGTTTTCCGCACTGCCGTTCGTCCGCTGCGATTCGCTGTTCTCTGATCTTCATTCCAGCCGCCGGGGAGGGGTGGACGCGCCCACGCCTCTTTCGTCGCGTCTTCGGGTCGAGCCTCATGTGACCCGAAACGCGTTGGGAAATGTCACGCTGTCGACGTTTGAGGACGATCCCGTCATCCAGGGGCCGCACGGCCGTCGTGCCGCTGCCGCCGCGAGCTGTGGCGCGGAGATCGGCGGCCCGTCCCTTCTTGCTTGGTGGCTGACGCGCGACTGTCTCCGCCACGGCGGCCGATGGCCCAAAGTGATCGACCCTAAGCACCAGGCAGGCGGGGCATCCGGCGACCTGCGCTAACAAAGTCGTCGCAGTCGTGGTGCGACTGAGTGAGTTGTTTGTCGTCACCGTGGTGCGAAAAATTGGATTGTCTGTGACGGGTCTTTGTCGACTCCCCCCTTACCACATCATAGAATCGACAGGTCGCCTCTCTCCGCATCATCGAATGACATCGGCAGAACCTCCCGCGCCGTTGATCTCCGCCCCGACGGGACTTGGTGGGGAGGGGCTAGTGGCGACCACGGAGACGACCGTTCGCGGTGGCGTGTGCCCGATCAAGTCAATGTACGTTCGTGAGGCACCGTCCAAGGTGGTGCTGGCCATGCCCTCCACGCCTGTGCCGTCCCCGGCTGCCGCATTGACGGAGGGGCCACGTGCGGCTGATTCGGCAAGCGGCAATGGACCCGCCGACGGGGACGACGACGTCGACGACGAAACGGCAACAACCGCTACCCCCTCCGACCCCCAGCCGCAACGGCTCCGGGGGATGAACAAAGGCGCCGAACGGGCGCACGTGTTCGTGGCCGGTAGCGGCGACAAGCCCGTGTTTGAGGGCGAGCGCAACTTTTTCTTTGGACCCACGTTGTCTCGGGTGAAGATCGCGCTTAAGTTGGATAAGCAACAGCAGCAGGCCGGCGGCGGTCAGCAGCCAAAGCGAGGTCGCGATGGGGCCCCTGGCTCCCACCACGCCGCGCCTCCGCCCACAACGACAGCAGCCGCCGATGCGCTATCATCGGCACCCATCGCGGACGTCACGTCGGCCGTCCCGTTGACCTCTAGTTCGTCCGCGGCACCAGGGGAACTGGCGGCGCTCTGGGTTGTGCCCAGTCGCGACGACGAGCCGCCAGCCGTTCGGCGGCAACGTCTATTCTCCAACAAGCTGATCCTTGCCCCTCTCACGACGGTTGGGAACTTGCCGTATCGCAGAATCTGCAAGTCGTTCGGTGCCGATGTCACGCTCAGTGAAATGTCACTCGCCTACAATTTGAACCACACTCAAAAATCAGAGTGGAGCCTTCTGCGCCGCCATGAGAGCGAAGACATCTTTGGCATTCAAATCGCGACGAAAAACGAGTGGGAGGCGGCGACGGTCGCGAAACTGCTCAAGGCGTCGGAATTCTCGTACGACTACGTCGACGTCAACTGCGGCTGCCCCGTGGAGCTCATCTGCCAGCAGGGCTGCGGATGCGGCCTCTGGGAGAAGAAGGGCCGCATGAAGGGAGTCATGGAAAATTTGACCCGCTATCAAGACCAGCCTGTCACGGTGAAGTGCCGCATTGGCCGGGACGAGGCGGATCCGCAGCTCCACAAGCACATCGGCGAGTACGAGTCCTGGGGTGCGTCGGCGGTGACGATCCACGGCCGCTCGCGCAAGCAGCGGTACACGAAGCTCGCGAACTGGGAGTACATCAACGACTGCGCGAATCGGACTCAATTGCCCGTGATTGGCAACGGCGACATCATGAGCTACGAGGACGTCGCCGAGCGCAGGGCGCAGTTCCCGGCGCTGTCGTCGCACATGATCGCGCGGGGCGCCCTCATCAAGCCGTGGGTGTTCACCGAGATCAAGGAGCGTCGCACATGGGACATTTCGAGCCACGAGCGCTTGGAGATGCTGAAGAAGTTTGCGGCCTTCGGACTGTCGCATTGGGGGGCGGATGCCAAGGGAGTGCATACCACGAGGCGGTTCATGTGCGAGTGGCTGTCGTTCCTCTGCCGCTATGTGCCCGTGGGCCTCCTCGAGCGCCTGCCGCAGCGCATCAACGACCGGCCGCCGTACTACGTGGGCCGCGACGACCTTGAGACGTTGATGGCTTCTGACTCCGTCGAGGACTGGATCCGCAGCACGGAGTTGCTCCTGGGCCCTTGCGGGCCGGACTTTAAATTCACACCGAAGCACAAGTCGAACTCCTACGCATCCAACCTCTCTGGTCTCACCGTCTCGGGAGCAGAGGTGGCGTCTGCCGCGGCGATCGATCTGGTGGGTGAGGTCGAAGGGTGAAATCACCTATGGATGGTGACACACGCCCAACCTTAGGCTGCCCCTGATATCATCATTTACCGTCCACCCTGTTTCTAATCGAGCGCGCGGCTCGGTCGATAGCTGACCAGATCCTCGTGGGGGGGGTGACTAACGTTCATTCAGAGTCACGTGCGAGAGAATGGGTGCGCCAAACGCAGCGTTTATCAACCCTGGAATCTGTTTGCGACCGTTGGTACTCACACTCGAGCGTTAAGTTACCCTCCGCTTAACCGGTTAACTGGCGCATCGGCTCCCCCCGTTTTTTTTTGCCAGCGCGTCTTGAGAACCGATGGACTTCACCGCCCTCGACATGACCCGCATGACCGGGGGCGGAGGCGACCGACGCGGCGGCAACAGTGGCTCGTCCGGGGGCGCCTCGGCGTCGTTCATCGGGTCCCGCGCTGTGAAGGACGGCAGCCGCCTCCTTGAAACGTACACACTGCTCGAGGAAATCGGGCACGGACAGTATGGCGTCGTCACGAAGGCGAAGCACCGGAGTAAGTTTGGCACATTCTTCGCCGTCAAGCACATTGACAAGGCCAAGGCGGGTGCGAAAGGCCTCAGCTCGGTGTTTTCGGAGGTGGAGACGCTCACCATGCTTCACCACCCGGGCATCGTCGCCCTGGAGGACGTGTTTATGGACGAACACAACTTGTGGATCGTGATGGAGTACGTCGGCGGGGGCGACCTCTACGAAGCCCTGCAGAAAAGAACGGCTCAGAACCAGCAACTGCTCCACTCTGGGGCGGCCGCACCCGGCACCCTTTCAGCGGGGTTTCCCGAGGGGCAAGTGCGCAAGTGGCTCGTCGACCTGCTGCTTGCGCTCGACTACCTCCACGGCAAGGGCATCGCCCACCGCGACCTGAAGCTGTCCAACGTTTTAGTGGCCGAGAATCAGCATCGAGTAAAAATAGTCGATTTCGGCTTCGCCATTCTGGTCGGCACGGACAACACCCTGACCTCCTTCTGCGGCACCACGGCGTACATGGCCCCTGAGATCATCGGCAACCTCAGCTACGGCATGCCGGTCGACATGTGGGCGCTCGGCGTGATGCTGTACCACTTGCTGTGTGGGGAACTGCCCTTTCAGGCGCCGCCCCCAACGTCCCGCAGCGGCGGCGGCGGCGACGGGGCGCTGTCGCTGGAGGCCCTCATCCTGGACGGTGTCGTCACCTTCCATCAGGCGGCATGGTCCGACGTGTCGCAGGGCGCGAAGGAGCTCGTCCTCAAACTGCTCACGGTCGACCCCGCTAGGCGCTACACGGCACAGGATGCCCTGAAGCACTTCTGGATCCGCCTGGCGCTGAGCGGCACCGATGGCGAGGACAGCTCTTTTTTCGACGACTCGGCGTCCAACTCACCCTCCGCGACTGGTAACGGCAGCGGAGGGGCCGGGGGCGCCAACTCCGCTGGCGGGGCGTTGAACGGCTCCACGGGGGCGACGGGCTTTTCGGGTGTGGAAAAGGGCGGCACACGGTGGAAGCAAAGAGCGAAGCACATTTTCCGCGCCGGCGGATTCGCCGTGATCGCGGCGCACCGACTCGTGTTCCTAGCCAAAATGCTCGCCCTTCGACGTGAGGGGCTCGACTTCGCCCTTTTGAGGTCCTTCTCCTTCCTCGTGGGCCGTCACTACGACCCGATTTCGCGCTCGCTGAACGCGAGGGCCGTCTGCCCCGGATCGGCCCGCGTCATCTCGCAGCTCTGTAGCATGCTCGAGGCAAGCACCACTATCGAATCGTTCGACATTAGTTACAATAACGTGGATGGCGTCGACGCCGTACAACAGATTGTCCGCGTCGCTTCCACGCATGCCTCCCTGACGCACATCTACTTGGAGGGGAATCCTATCCCAGCCCTGGCAGGCCGCTCGCTCGTCCGACTCGCAAGATCGAACCCGAGACTGAAGGTTGTCAGCGTGGCCCACACAGGGCTGCCGCAGGAGATTGTACAACAGCTCACCGCGAGCCTCAAGCGACCCGGGGGCTCCAGTGCAGCGATCGGACTGAGCAGTTATGCCACTGCCGGTGGGCTGGCTAGCAGAGGGACGGCGAACAACTACGCCAATCTGGCCCCTCCCAAGAGCCCTCCGACTCTTGGGGGGTCCTCGGGTGGCGCCTCGGCAGCCACGGGCGCCGGGCCCCCGCGCGGCTTTTCCCAGACCAATGTGACGAACGGCCGCCTCGCGGCGCCGCCGTCGGGGCACAGAATTACGTCCCCAGACGCGTCGTCCCATCGGCCCTCGGCGCCCCCTGTCGCGACTAGTAGTTCTACTCCTGGTGCCCCGGGCGGCGGGACCACGACGTTAGCGCCGAGCGCGTTGTCGTCTGCTCCCCCGCGCGCCGCCGCTGTCCGCACCCCGAGCGGCGCGCAGCATACCGCCACAGGGGCGACGTCGCTGCTGCCTGCCATCCGCGGGGCGATGCTGCCGCCCACTCGTCGCTAGCGCTAGCATGCCCGCGGCGTGTTTTTTTTCCCGCGTAGACCATCCCCAGGAGGGACGCCCGCTCCTCACTGTGTGTCCTCCGGTCCCTGGTGGTTCTCGCCACCAAACCGGCGGCACGCGGCCTCCTTTCCCCAGTAGCGGTTCCTTCCCATTTGTTCTCACATCAGTCACAGAACACACAGTCTTAGTACCCCTTACCCCTTTCACACCCCCAAACAAGCGGTGGCAGGGAGCGCGCGTTAGCCGCGGCGCAGTCGGTGTCCTCCTCCGCGGGTAACTGTGACCGCGACGGTCCGTCTGCCATATTGTCTGAACAATCCGGTCAATACAAAGACGCGACGCGGTTTGCCAGGTCAAAGAGATACCGACGTTATGTGCCCACGCCGAGGACGTTTAACTGCTGTAGACACTCACACATGCGTGCGGAACTTTACAGTGGGGAAAAAAACCCACAGAATC
>ERZ1292630.2399-Hain-H41-02um-R3-2399-length-17387-cov-5_pt1 | contig 17387 bp, 16 predicted proteins | sample MGYA00564408_ERZ1292630 | MGnify/ENA primary metagenome ERZ1292630 (study PRJEB36523, sample SAMEA6512641) | groundwater metagenome | collected 2019-01-08 | study: AquaDiva: Metagenomics assemblies of 32 groundwater samples | reverse complement strand
AACTTAAAGTTTCTTGATTGACATTCATTGTTTTTCATTACTTTTTGATACTATTTAAACTTTTTACTATATGTATATCTTCTTTTTTTATATTATATAGGTTTGTATAAATAAATAAAGACCCTGTAACTACTTCTAAAAAATACTCTGTTAGATCTTCAATATTTTGATATAACATAAAGGCAAATGGTTCGATTAAAATTTCATCAACATTTATTAATCTATCTTTATATTCAATTTTTATAGTTTTTATTTCATAAATACTTTCTGGAAATTTAAATTCACCTTCTTTTATAGATTCAATTCTTAAAATTATTTGCTCAAAAATTTCTTTTTTAGATAAACAATCAAATTTATTTTTAATAAAATGTTTTCTGAATTCTGAAGTTTCAATTTTAAAAAAACCTTCTAAATCTAATTCTAAAGATCTTACGGCACTATTAATTGAAATTATTGAAAATTTATTTAAAAAACTTTGAATTACTTTTATAGATGAATTAATATTTATTATTTTTTTTAATTCAATTAAATAATTAAAATCATTATGTGAAAAATATTTTGTATTTATATTTTCATATTTAATTTCCATAATTATAAATATTTACCATTTTATTACTTATTTTATTACATCAATTTTTATTCTTATAAAAAAGAGATTATCTAAAACAAATGTTATAGACAATCTCAATTATTCTAAAATAAAAAAATTATTTTTTACTTTCTATTGTTTGCTTAATTTGTTGCAAACCTTCATCTATTGGATCTAATTCAATAGCTTTATTAATTGATTCTAAAGCTTTACTTTCATTATCCAAATCCATATAAACAAGACTTAATACATAATACAAATAAGGATTATCATTTATTTTTTCTATAGATTTTTCAAAAATATCTCTAGCTTTATTTATATTACCATTTGCTAAAAACATATTACCTAATTGAACTGATGCTCTTGCGTCATCAACTCTTTGATCCATAAGTGTTGATAATCTTTTTTCAGCAAGCTCTAGCTTACCTTCAGATTGTTCTATACTTGCATAATATAAATTAGTTTCATAATCTTCAGATGATTCTTTTAAAACTTCTTCAAATAATGCTTTAGCTTGTGTCATTTGACCTATTTGCATATATAACATAGCTATTCTTTTTTTATCATCAATATTTTTAGAATATTTTTTTGCCAATGCAAGATCAGAAAAAGCTTCAACTGTTTTATTTTGTATAAGCTTTGAAACAGCTCTACCCATATAAGCATTAATTTCTTCTGGTAAAACATTTAATATTTCAGTATATACTGATTCAACTTCAGTAAATAATTTTTCATCTTCAAGATTTTTAGCCATAAAATACCAATTATCTTTTACTTCTTTTGGATTATGTATTTGGGATTGAATTTGTATAACTTTATCAAATTGATTTGATTTCATATATATATTTGTAAGATAGGTTTGAACTATTCTTTCAATTTTAGTTCCATTTTTAAGCATTTGCATACAAACATTAGCAGAATTTTCATAATCTTCCATTTCATAAAAAAGTGATACGGCATTTAACATTACATCAGAAAAAGATGGATTTTGAGCTACTTTAGAAATAAAATAATTAAGAGCTTCCTTTGATTTATTTTTATCACCAGCTCTTAAATATGCATGAGCTATTAGGTATAAAGAATAATAATAACTAGAAACATCATTTATGAGAACAAATAGATCAGATCCACCTTTTTCATAAACTTCTTTTGCTTTTTCAAAATACTCTAAGGATTCTTTAAAATTACCTTCTTCAAATTCTGCTGTGCCACAATAATACCAATATTCATGAGAACTAGATAATCTTTTACATTTTTCAGTAGCTATTTTTATTAAATCTTTTAATTCTTTTATTCGTCTTGATATAAAATAAATTTGCATAAATCTTAAATATTGAGAAAGAGTAAATTCACTTTCAGGTTCATTTTCAGATAATTCTAAAGACCTTTTCATATAATCTATGGCTTATCTGTATCTCCTAAGTCAAAATGACTAGAACCAATATAAAAATTGATATATCCTTTATACGAGTCATTAATATCATCAGCAGATAAATTTTCTAGAATAGGTAAATTTCTATCAGTTATTTTTTTATGAACTTTCTCTAAATCTTTATACCCATGATGAAGTATATAAAAAGAATCATCAGATATATTTATGAACCCATTTTTAGGATAAACACCTTCATGAATTCTACCTGTATATTTAGCAGCAGGAGTATTTTTAAACAATCTAATCATATAATTTTCAAATTTAACTTTATTTTCATTATCAAGGTTTTTTATTCTTAATTGATAAAAAATATCATCACCTACATCAACTAAAAAAGCTCTTAATTGATCTCTACAAGATTCAGGAACTTCTTCATCTGGATCCAAAACAAGTATCCAATCACCTGTTGCATATTTTATTGATTGATTTCTTGCGGCAGAAAAATCATTTGTCCATTCATAATAGAAAACTTTTGCTCCATATTTTTTTGCTTTTTCTACTGTATCATCTGTAGATCCTGTATCAACTAAGATTATTTCATCTACAATACTTTCAACACTTTCTAAGCACTTCTCAATATTTGCACCTTCATTTTTGGCAATGATGCAAAGAGATAGTTTTTGATCGGGATTAAGCTTTGGAAACTTTCTTTTCTCTACAATTTTTAATAACTTTTTCAGATCTCTTTTTGGCTTTAATGTCATTAAATATCAACCCTCTAAAAAATTCAATCAAATAAACTTTTTTATTATACTATGTTTTAAGAAATCAATTAATAAATTGCTTTAATTTTATTAAAAAAAAATTGACTAAGGAAAAAAATTTCAGTTAAAATATATGTATGAAACAAACATGGGAAGTATTTTTATGATTTTTACTGGACAAACATCTTCTTTTAATGAGTTTTTATTTGAGCAATATAAACATATAAACTCGCTTATGGGATTTGAAGGACCTTTATTTGCATTAACTATTATGATTATAGAAATTTTTGCAATTAAATATATTCAAAAAAAAGAAATTCCTTGGAGGGAAATTGTTTTTAATCTAAATTCTGGTCAAGGATTAATGTGGTTTTTTAGAGCTGTTGAACTTTTATGTTTTGCTACTATATTAAAATATTCTAGCTTTAATATTGTTAATAGTTGGAATTTAGTTTATCAAATAATTTTTACTTTTTTTGCTTGGGATCTTTGTTTTTATTGGTTACATCGTCTTCATCATAAAATACCTCTTTTATGGAGTGTCCATGTAGTTCATCATGAAGGTGAACATTATGGTCTTTCTTTAGGAATAAGGAATTCTTGGTACTCATCATTAGCCTCTATACCATTTTTTCTTATTTTAGCTGTAATAGGAGTTCCTATTGAAGTTTTTATCGGTATTTCTTCATTTCATTACGGAGTTCAGCTTTATAATCACAATAATATAGTAAATAAATCAGGTTTTCTTGAATCTTTTATGACAACCCCTTCATTACATAGAGTTCATCATGGTATTAACCCCATGTATATTGATACTAATTTTGGTGGAACACTTAATTTTTGGGATAGAATGTTTGGAACAGCTCAAAAAGAACTTGATGACGTTCAAATTATCTATGGTGTTAAAGATTCAATAAAAACAGATAACCCTTTTTGGGCAAGTAATATTCCTGTTTTAAGTTATCTTAAAATGAATATTCCTAAAATTAAGCGTGATAAAGAAAGTATGGCGATTGTATCAGACCTTTTTATTGCGACTGGAGGAATACTCTCTTTTACATCTATAGTTTATTATATTTATCATTTGAATATCGGAATGACAGGAATTAAGCAATTTATATTTTTAATGTTAACAATAGTTGCTACTATCGCTCTTGGTGCAGCTTCTGATGGAAAAGAATGGGGTGTTAAACTTTGGATATTTACAAATAATATACTTTTTGTAGCTCTTATAATTTATTATGGGTTATTTGATATAGCTGGAATATTTGTTTTTTCATTATTATTTTTACATGGTTTATACGGAATAAAATATATTTTACCAAAAAACAATAATGGTTCACTAAATAAAGCAAGTATTTAGAAATTTAATTATTTTATTGCTATTATTTTTCCAAAATTATTATTTATCGTTGTAGGTTCATGAGTAAATTTTTTTATTATAAAATTATTTTTTTCAAGAAATTTTACCATTTCTAATCCATTATAGTTTTCATCTTTTAGATCATGAAATTCCATTGAAATAACTTTTATTTTATCTAAATATTTTTTTGATGCAGTAAATAAAAAAGGATATTCACTTCCTTCACAATCTATTTTCATAAAATCTATTTCAAAAAGTTTATAGGTTTCAAAAATTTCTTCTAATGTTATTAAATTAACCAATTCAGACATTCCAGAATTATCTAAGTTTAATAATTTTGAATAATTATCAAATAAAGAGCTATTTTCATTTTTATTTATATGTATTATTTTTTGGCAATTTTCTGAAAAAACGCCCTTGTTATAAATTTCTATATCGCTTTTTTTTATATTATCAAATAAAACATCATAATTTTTTTTTAATGGTTCAAAAGCAATAATTCTAGATTCTTTTTTTGTATTATTTTTAGCAAATAATGAAAAATATCCTTTATGAGCACCAATATCTAAAATTACACTTTTTTTATAAAATGGAAAATAATCTGAATAAACTCTTTTATTAAAAATTTCTTTTAAAATATGAATATCATCTTTATTTTTTTTGAAATCTATATTTAGACTATTATTTTTACTTATGTTAGAAAATTCTTTTTTTATATAGAAATCATAAATAAGGTTAAATATACCCATAATAACTATTCAGTTTTGTTTAAAATTAATTCTTTATTATTATTTTCTAGTTTTGAATTTAATTCATCTATTTCTTTATGCAAAGTGTTTATATAAAGCATGGCATTAGCTAAACATGCTCCAACAATAACAAAAGTAAAAAAGGCCATAAGGCTATGAAAAGTGGAATCTGTTTTGTGACTAGCAGTTTCCATCCCTGTATATATAGCAATTAATAAAACAAATGTTGTTCCTAAATTAAATAAAGCAGTAAGTTTTCTCATAAAAAAAATATACAAAAAATATATACCTATAATCCTAACATTATTAAAGTAATTATTTAATTGTATTTACACTATTTAATTTATAGGGTAAAATTCGTTTGTTGAATATAAAGTTCTTGTTTCAGTGAAATATAAATTCAGATTAATTCAAGCAAGAAAGTTTTTTTAACTTGTATAACATAAAAATAAATTTTGTTTTTTTGAAGGAGTGATTTAATTTAATGCAGGTAAGAGTGGAAAAAGACCTCGACAGTGCTTTAAAAATTTTAAAGAAGAAATTAGTAAAGGAAGGCGTTTTTAAAGAGATAAAAGCACGTAAACACTATGAAAAGCCTAGTGTAAGAAGAAAAAGAAAAAGTAGTGAAGCTAGAAGAAACAAATAGTTAATTAGTTTTTATTCTACTTTGGCGTTTGTTTTACTTAGTAATTTAAAAGCTAAATAAATAACCCTCTTTTAGAATTTATTTTTCGTGAAGCCATTTTTAATTTTATATTAAAAATGGCTTCATTAGTTTTTTGATTTTATAACAATTCATTTATATTAAAATTTTTTACATTATTGTATTTTATTTTAACTGTAGTACAATTATTTATATAATGTTTTATAAACGGTTAATTAGCCTATTTAACTGTTTCATAATTTAGTATTTTTTACAAGTTTCTAAACAGAAATTTTTTTCTGTAAAATGAGTGTTTTTAGCTTTTTATTTTTATTTTTATGGAGTTTTTTTATGTCGTCAAAAATTTATCAATTAAAACAAAGAGTAATAGAAGAAATACCAAAGGGAGAAATAGTTGGAACTATTTTTGGTAGGCTAATGGTTAAAACAAGATTAATATGGTCTAAAATAGACGATAAAACAGAGGTTACTGAAGAACAATACAACTTAGCTCTTAGAGCTGTAGAAGATCTATTTGGTAAAAAAATTAGTGTTTAGGAGTAATTAATATGACTAATATTGAATCAACATTTACAAAAGAAAAAAACTATATAGAAACTTATGGTAAGTCTGTAGTTTTTCATTGTAATCACTATAATAGATCGTTACAGCAAACAATTGAAGATGCTGACTACTTAGATTTTGATAAAATACTTGTAAAGGCATCAGCAGAAATTATTTTTGAGCAATTAACAGGTTATTTTAGTAAAAATACTGGTTTAAATGTTAAAGAAAAATTAGCTTTTGCCTCTGAAATTTTTAGATATTCAGGTTTTGGATTATTAGATTTTTCTTTTATTAATGAAAATGGAGGAAAAATAATAAGTAAAATATCTCATTATGGTACATCATTAAAACTTAATTTTGGGCATAGAACAAAATCAGGTGAATATTTTGATAAAGGTTTTATTTTAGGAACTTTATCTGCTATAAAAGGTACTCTTTCTGGGAAATATTTTTCAGATGATTTAGAAATAATACAAAATAAATCAATATCATTAAATGATGATTTTTCTGAATATGAGATAAGTTTAGAAAATAGTACTATAAAAAAACAATTTGAAAATTTTGTTTCAATTCCATCAAGAAAAATCGAAACAACCGTTGATGAAGACATGATTGTTGGAGCGGTATCTCAATTACCTTTAATAGGAAATGAAGAAGGTTTAATTCCTGCTTTTGGTGTTTATCTTACTAGAATGTATGCAGATTATTATAATAAAATTTCTTTCAGATTTGAAGAAGAAATGAAAAAAGAAACAGGTACTTATGATCTTTCAAAAGATTTATTGATAGAAGCAGGTCATATTTGTGCTTTTTATACCTTTGGAGGAATAATGTCTTCAGATGAATGGTATGCACTTATAAAACCTATGTTTAAAACAAAAGAAGATTGGATTCATGGAATGATTTCTGTTGTAAATTGTTTAGGTTGGGGAGTTTGGAGAGTTGAAGAATTAATTCCAAATGAAAAACTTGTAATAAGAGCTTATCAAGATTATGAATCTTTAGGTTATTTAGAATGGTTTGGAAAAGCAGATCATCCAATTAGCTATTTATTAACAGGAGGTTGTACTGGTTTAATGTCGCTTTTATATGATGGAGATATAACTCAAAAACCTGAACTAACTAAAGATTATTATTATCAATTATTTAATGATAATAGAGCCTTTAAAGCAGAACAAACAAAATGTTTGGCAATGGGTGATGATTATTCCGAAGTAGTTGTAAAAAGAGTCTAAGATTTACAAAATTCAATAAGAAGATTCTCAAAATCTTCTTTTGAATCTAAGTTTGCAGATATTTTCATTATTAGTTTTATTTCATTTGTTTTTAATAGTCCTGTTGACAAAAAACAAAAAGGAACATCTATCGAAAAGTATTCATATTTTTCACCTAACGGAAAAGTTATTTTTACATTTTCATATTTATCGACAAAAAAACAAAATAAGTTTTTATCTAATTCTTTTTTTAATGTATAAGTAAATTTTTTTTTACCTATACAAGTCTTTTTTATATCTAAAAAAATTAAATCTTGTCTTTCATTTATTTCATAAAAATTATCTTCTATTTCCATTAAAAAAACCAGTTTAAATATAGTTATTTATTATATTATAATCTCTTATTTTATATTTTTGTTAGAAATTATTTTTATAGATTATTTAATTCTTATTAAATGTGTATTTAATAAAAAGCGTGTTATAATTAAATGTTTGTTATTAAACAAAGAAAATAGTTGACTTATTTAGGAGAAAAAATCTTGACATTAGGCAAATCGTTAGCAATTCTTTTTGGTGTTTTCTTAATCACATTTTCAATAAATATTTTTGCACCAAAATATCAACCTCCTGTAGAGAAAGAAAACCTACAAGAAATGATAAAAAATTTAACCTATGATGAAAATAAACCTGATCTAAAAAATATAAATAGAATTTTAGATGTTATACCATTCAAAGTGGCATTATCATATAAAAACAACGTAATTACAAGTAATATAACTAAAGAGACTGATGAAAAGAGAAAATATGAAGGTGAAAGAATAATATCTTCATTAAATAAAAATATAGATAGTCAAGAATTTAAACTTAGCTTTGAAGATAATAGTAGTGAAAGTATTAAATATCTGAATATGTTTCTTATTCCTAGTCTTTCAGGTTTTTTTGCTGGTGCTGTATTTTTTCTTTTAGTTAGTAAAGCTGAAAACAATACAGATTTAATTGATATGTTAAGAGGTAATTTAGAAAGAACTGAAAGTTTAGTTAATTCTTATCAGGCAAAAGAAACTGAGTTTTCTAGAAGAATAGAAAAAACAATTCCTCCTACCTTAGAAGAATGTCATAAAATGATAAAAAATATGACTAGAGAAAAAGAGATAATGATAAAAAATGTTGACTCATCTAAATTAGAGGCTGAAACATCAACAAAAGACTTGAAAACAGCTAAAGATGAACTATCAAATTTAGAATATAAATTAAAAGATCAAACAATGGATATTAATAAATTAACACTTCAGTTGAAACAAATAGAAGACATGAAAGAAAAGCATGAAGGTGTTTTAGCAGATCTAAGAGAAGCTAATAAGAAAGTTAGAGAGTTTGAGAAAATTAATGTCGAAGAATTAAGAGAAGAAATAAAAAAATTAAAAACAGATATAAAAGAAATAAGTCAAAGTAAAAAAGCAACTGAAGCTGAACTAGCAAATCTTTCAAAAATTGATTTTGCTAAACTAGAATCTGATAATAGAAATTTCCAAGCAGAAATAGCTTCTTTAGAAAATAAATTAGAAAAATCTGTTGAAGCATTAGGAAGTGCAACAACTGTTAATTACCTTAAAGAAAAAGATGAAAAAGAAACGATTAAAAAGGAATTGGAATCGGTAAATGCTAAATTAGCTTCTATGATGGATAGTTCTAATTTAAGTGATGTTGGTAAATTACAAAAAGATTTCTTTGAACTTGAAGAAAATCATAAAAAACTTATTGCTGAATTTGAAGAATCTAAAACTAAATTTAAAGCTGATATTAAAATGCAAGAAGGTAGAAATAATTCTTTAAGAGATGAGTTTAAAGAAAGAAGTAAAGAATTAGAAGAAACAAGGCTTGAATTGGAACAACATAAAAATAAGTTAAAAGAAATAGAAAAAATGGAATTAGCAGCTAAAGAACTTGAGGATAAAGAATTATCTGAGAAAGAACTTGCAAGTAAAGAAAATGAAACTAAAGAACCTGAAAAAATTGTATAAAACAACTTTTTAAATTTGAGCTTTTTAAAGAGTAAACAAAACTTTTTGAAAAGCTTTATAAGTTCATAAAAAGACCTGATATACCTCTTTTGCTACTATCTTTTAAAAATTTAATCAAATAAAGTATTTCGTCAGAATCTAATTTTTCTAGTTCCTTTATTGCAGAACTTAATGTTAAATTTGATTTATATATAATATGCCATGCTTTTTTCAATAAAATTATTTTTTCTAAAGGGAAGTTATGTCTTTTTAGACCTGTAATATTTACTGTTTCAACTTTTACAGGGTTTCCTACTGCGACAAAAAAAGGAGGAACATCTTGTGTTATTCTACTCATTCCACCAATCATTGAATAAGAACCAACTTTTACAAATTGATGTATTCCTGTCAGCCCACCAACTATAATATTATTTTCAAAAATACAATGACCTCCAACATTAACAGAATTAGAAAAAATATTATTATCTCCTATAATGCTATCATGTGCTACATGAGCATAAGAAAGAAAATTATTATTATTACCTATTATAGTTTTATCATTAATTTTTGAAGCCCTATTTATTGTTACATATTCTCGTATTGTATTATTATCTCCAATTATTAAAAAATTTTCACCTTGTTCAGCTTTTAAATCTTGAGAATCTGAACCTAAAATAGCTCCCGTATAAATTTTACAATTTTCACCAATTGTAGTGTATTTATCAATTAATACATGAGAGGCTATTTTAGTATTTTTTCCTATAAATACATTTTTTCCTATTATTGAATAAGGACCAATTTCAACACCATCTTCAATTATCGCAGAATCATCTATTATTGATGTAATGTGTATTTGATTGTTTTTTTTTAATGCTAAAATATTATTATTTTTCATTTTTATCTATCAAAGTAAATAATATATCACCTTCGCAAACTTTTTTACCTTTTACTTCTACAAAAGATTTTATTTTACCTAATTTACCATTAAAATAAGAAACTTCAGCAGTTATTATTAATAAATCTCCTGGTAAAACCATATCCCTAAACCTTACTTTATCAACTCCAGCTAAAACAGCAAGTTTGTTATGAGATGACTCATATTTCATTATTATAATTCCACCTGTTTGAGCCATTGCTTCAATAATTAATACACCTGGCATAATTGGTCTTTCAGGAAAGTGTCCTTGAAAAAACCAGTCATTAGAATTAATATTTTTTATTGCTACAGCTTTTTTTTCAGATTCAAACTCTATTATTTTATCAATAAAAAGAAATGGATATCTGTGAGGTAAAATTTTTTTTATTTCTTCTAAATCTATTTCCATTACTAAGGCTCTAATAATTCGCTCATCCAATTAAGAACAAATACACCATTAGTATTTGAAACTTCATCAGTTGATTTTATAGTAGCAACTTTTTTTATTAAACTTTCTTGATCTTCATTTGTCATTCTTCTTCCTTGCCAATCTAAACCTGTTGGACTTAGGAAATTATTAACATCTTGTTCGCTGGGTTCTAAAATAGATTTAAGATTATTTTCTTTACCTTTTAATTGTTCTTCAATTTTAGATTTTAAATCAGCTACATCTTCATCTAAAAAATCTTTTTTAATTTCTCTTTCTTTTATTTCTTTTTTATTTGAACCTGTTAAATCATCAAGAATTTTTTTCATAGTTGATTCATGAACATATTTTTTATCAATTAAAAATTGAGAGAAACTAATTTTAGCTCCAGATTTTTTATTATAAATATTCAAAGCTTCTGCCATAGTGCTTTTATCTAACATATTATTAGAAATAATATATTGTGATATAACATCTGCCGAAATATTTTTATTGTCTAAGGACATTTTCTTACCAACTAAAAAAAATAAAAATAGCTATTATCAAAAACTACTATTTTATTGTATAATATTATCTTTAATAAGTTAATTACTTTTACTTGTTTTTTTAATAGTTTTTAAGATAGTTAACTTAAAGTAGTTTAAAATTTTTTGGATATCAAAAATACTTTTTATTGTTTTAATAAAAAAATTGTTGTTTTTGTAGTTTAGTTTTACGTTTTTTAGTATTTTTTTCTTGATTTAAAGATAAATAAAATAACTTTAAAATAGAATCTAATAAATATGGTTTGAATTATTCTATAAAATTTAAGTTTAGTTTTTTTTATTTAATTCTTATTTTGAGTGTTTTTAGGTATTTTGGCTAAATAAGGTTTTTTAAGGTTTTTTGTTTGAATATTTTTTAATTTAGAATCAGAAAATGATTCATTTTTTCATTTACTATTGAGTTCTTTATAGAATCAACTAAAGTAATTTGTTTGGATCATTGTTTTGTGGTTCTAAAATATTTTTTGTTTAATATGTTTATTAGTTTTTAGTTTATATCAAAGTTTTTTTGATAAAATTAACAGGATTTCCTGTTTCTGAATTTATAACTCAGAACTAAAAATTAACTCCTGAGTAACACATTAATTGAAGTTACTTATTTTGGGAGATTTGAATATTAGACTTTTTTTATATTATCTTAAATTCCTTTTTTGTCATTTTAGAAATTATTCTAATTAAATAATTTCTAGTTTGTTTTTATAAAGGGTTAAAACACTCCTTTTCACAAGTCTTCTTGTGTATAAAAAGATTGTATATCTTTAGTTTTAATTGATTTTATTTTAGAAAGGAATTTATCTAGAATGACAAAAGAAATTGTAGTAAGCGAAACAGATAACATTGCAGCTGTTTTTGAAAATGGAAGAGTTGTCGAGTTTTTCATGAATGAAGGAGAGCAATTAGTTGGTGATATAATTTTAGGTTGTATAGATTCAACTATACCATCTATTGATGCAGCTTTTATTAATATCGGTAAGAATCAAAATGGTTTTATACATATAAGTGATTTGGCATTAAAAATACCTCCTAAAAAAAGATCAAATATAAGACATTTTTTAACTCCAAAAAAGAATATTTTGGTTCAAATAGCAAAAGAAGCAACTTCATCTAAAGGGCCAAGATTAACTGAAATGTTAACAATTCCTGGTAAATATTTGATACTAACTCCTTATGAAAGAAAAATTGGTATTTCTAAAAGAATTGAAGATCAATTTGAAAAAGATAGACTTATCTATGTTGCAAAAAACTTATGTCAAGCTGGTTATGGAATAATATTAAGAACTGAAGCTCAATTTCAAAGCGAAGAAGCATTAAAAGAAGACTTAGATTATTTATTAAAAAGATGGAGTGAAATTCTTACTTTATCAGAAAAAGCTGTTGCTCCTGCTGTTTTATACAGAGATCAAGATTTACTTTATAAAGTTTTAAGAGAATCTATCACAACTGATATAAAAAAAATAGTTGTTGATACTCCAGAAGCAAAAAATAGAGCTGTAGAACTTTTACAATCTTGGTCTAATGAAGCTTTTAGGTTTGTTCAATTTAATAAAAATACAGTACCTTTAGCAGCTCAATATAATTTATTTACTGAACTTGAAAAAGCTCTTCAAACCAAAGTTTATTTACCAAGTGGAGGTTCTTTAGTTATAGAAAAAACTGAAGCCATGACTGTTATTGATATTAACTCTGGTGGAACAAGAGAAACAGTAGGTTTAAGTGATACTATTTTAAGAACAAATAAAGAAGCTGCTGTAGAAATTGCTAGACAAATAAGACTTAGAGATATTGGTGGCGTTATTGTTATTGATTTTATAGATATGTTTGAACAAAGAGATCAACAACTCGTTTGGCAAACTTTAGCAAATGAAACTAAAAATGATAGATCTCAACCTCAATTAAGTTATTTTTCAGAATTTAGTTTATTAGAAATTACTAGACATAGACAAAAGAAAAGTTTAATAGAACTCCTTACTACTAAATGCCCTACATGTGATGGTGTTGGAAGATTAAGAAACAGCGTTTATAGAGCTGATATGATAACAGTTGATAGTTCTAGAAGAAGAACTAATTTTAGTGAACCTAATCAACCAAATGCAAAAGTAGAATTTCAAGGTAAATCTAAAATAGAAGATTTAACAGAAAATGTAGAGTTTTTTGAAAAACAAACACCTCCACCTGAGTATGAAAAATACAAAAAAAGAAATAAAGAAAATGATATAACTTTTGTAGAAAATGATAGTTTACCTCATTACGATGAGCCTTATTATCAAGATGAAGCTCCAAGAAATGAAGTAAGAAACGAAGTTAAAAATGATAATAGGCATGAAAATAAACCTAAGTTTCAAGAATCAAAACCTGCTTTTGTCAAACCTCAAGCACAACAACATCAACATGCTCCAAAAGTTGTAGCTGAAAAAGCACCAGTTGCTCATCATAACCATAACCATAGTCATAAAGTTGTCGAGCCTATTATTGAAAAAATTGAAGCTATAAAAGAGCCTATAATTAATACTCTGCCTATTGTTCATGTAGAGAATTTTAATAAAATTGTTGAAGAAAAAGCAAAGACAGAAAAAACTGGTTCTAACTTTTTTGAATTATCTGCTGAAGAAAGAAAGTATATTCAACATATAGATACTCATAGTTCTAGAAGACCTGCTGATAAGTTTAACAAAAATGATAGAAATAACTTTAATGATAAACCTAGATTTGAAAATCCTAGACAGCATGAACCTAGACAAAATGATCCTAGAAGAAATGATAAACCTAGATTTGAAAACCCTAGACAGCATGAACCTAGACAAAACCAAGTTAATAATTTCAATGAAGAAACTAAAATAACACCTGTTATTGGAAACTCTGCTGAAAATTTTAATGAGATTCCTAAACAAATAGTTAATGAGACAATACCTGTTTTAGCTCAAGAGGTGAATAAAGAAGTAGATGTAGTTGATCAAAATAACTTACATGTTCAAGATACTGCTTTTACTGTAAATGTTCCTGATTCTGTCAAAGAGGTTAGTTTAGATACATCTGATTTATTAAATGTTGCTATTGAAAAAGCTCCTGAAGAACCTGTTATTGAAGAAAAACTTGAAGAAGTTGTTCCTAAAAAAAGAGGTAGAAAGCCAAGAAAAGCGGTTAAACCTAAAGAAGAGGCTTTACAAGAAGATCTTTTTACTCCAGAAGAAAAAGCAGTTGAAGTAATTGTAGAAATACCTGTAGTAGAAACACCTAAAGTTTCTGAAGTAACATCTGAAGAAACAGTAGAATCTAATGACGATGATTCTGAAGCTGAAGATTCTGAAAATGGAATAGATTCTGATGTAAAAAAGAAAAAGAAATTCAGAAAAATTAGAAGCTTTGCTCCTAAGAAGAAAAAAAAGTAACTAAAAAAATGGGATTATTAGATTTTTTATTTAAAAAGAAAAAACCAGAAATTATTAATTATGATTCTGTAATAGATAGTTGTTGGGAAATTTTTAGAGAAGGATTTAAAAATCCTAATCCTAAAACCAGAAGGGCTGTTGAAGAATCTGTTTTGAATATTGATAGCCCTGATGGTAAAAGATTTTTTTCTGTAGGAATGCAAGATCCAGATATTGATAATAAACTTTTTTGTCTAAAAAAAGTTTATGAAAGAGGTGGATGGAGATTAGCAGAAAATATTTTAAAAATTGCATATGAGAACGAGGAAAATTTGTCTGATGATAAAAGAATCGAACTCATAAGTTTTTTTTCTTCTTTTAGTGATTCCGATGCTTCAGATTTTATGGAAGTTGGTCTTGAAGATAAAAACATTGAAATAAGATTAGCTACTATTTTTTCTATTTGTGGAACAAAAAGTTCTGAAAAAATGAAACTTATTGAATCACATTTAGAAAAATCAACCGATGAATTTGAAAAATACGCTTGTTTTATGGCATTATGGCAATTTAATAATAGTCAAAAAAAATCAGAATTAGATAACATAATTGAAAAAAATATTAATAGTTTTAAGCATATAGAAAAACTTAAATATCTTGAATTTAGTAAATCTAAGCAATATATAGAAAAGATTATTCAAAATAATAACAATGAAATAAAATTGCTTTGTATTGATATGATAAATGATAATAGAGGAATAGAATTTCTTAAGTTATTGATAAAAGATACTAATTCTATTGTAATTAAAAAAGCGATTGAAAAAGTTATAGAAATAGGATCAAGATCTGCGTTAGAAACTATAAAATCACAAGAATCTAATTCTGAAGTTTCTGAACAAGTAAAATTAGCTTTAGCTATTTTTGGCGATAAAGAATTAATCAAAAAATTTGAAGCTAAAAGTAAAAGTAGTGAATTAGATAATGAAAATATCGAACTCATAAATAAAATTGCTCTTTTCCCTGAACAAAATATTTCAGAAATAATAAATACTTTTTTATCTAAAATGCATAAATTAGATGATTTAAATGAAAAAGAAATTTATTTATTAGATAAAATTGTATATATGTTAATAAAATATGGAAAATTAAGTTCTATTAGTTTTTTAGAAAAATATATTAATGTTTCTTATTTAAACACAGATGATAATGAAAAAATAAAAATAGTTTGTAATTCGGCTACTGCAATTCTTTGTATAATAGAAAGAAATACAACTTATTATACTCAAAGAATGAAAGATCAAGATAATATATAATTTCTATTCTATTGACATTACATCAAGGTCAATGTTTTATTATACTTTAATGCTATTAGTTTTATTTTAATTTACTCTAATGCTAAAAAAAATAATTACTTTGATATTTTTAATTTATTCACCTGTTGTTTTTGCACATGGTGGAGAAGATCATGTTCATGAAGAAGATAAAAATAAACAAGTTATTTCATCAGAAAATATTATAACAAGAGTTTATAAAAACGATGATAAAGAAATTCTTATTAAATATAATAAACTTATAGAAAATAAAAACTCTAATATTGATTTATTTATTACTGATAAAAATAATAATGGTCAAAAAATTAATAATATGAGTATTATTTTTCAAAAAAAAGAGCAAAAAGAAACTTTAAAACTTGAAAAAACAAGTACAATTGGATGGTATAAATCTCAAATTAATTTAAAAAATTTTGGTAGTTATGAAACAAATCTGACTATTGATGATAAAAAGCTTGATTTAGGAACTTTTGAAATTGAAAAAATTAATGAAATAGAAAGTAGAATTGAAAATTATTCAATAAAAACATCACTTATTTTGTTAATTATTTTTTTATCCTTATTTGCTTTATTTATATTTTTTAATCCTCTCAAAAAGGAAAAAATTAATGAAGTATAAGTTTTTTTTAATATTTATCTTTGTTATTTATTCTAATAATGTAAAAGCTGAAGAAAAAATTATTAATCAAAATATAATATCTTATTTGAATATTGATGAAATAATTAAATTATCGATTGAAAATAATAATTTTATAAAAATGAATAACCAAAATATTTTAATTAATGAAAGTATTTTAGAACAATCAAAAAATATTAAAAATCCTTTTTTAGGCATAAATCATGAAAAAGATTACTTTAATAAAACCAGTGAAAATATTTTTGAGATAAGATATTCTCAACCTTTTGAATTTTTTGGTAAAAGAGATAGTATTATAAATTTATATAAAATTGAATTAGAATTGTCTAAGTATCAAGTAGAACAACAAAAAAAGAATTTTATTTTAGATATTAAAACATTTTATATAAACCTTATATCTGATATGGAATATTTACAAGTTTTAGAAAAAGAGCTTGAATTTTCAAAAAAAAATATGGAAATATCAAAAAAAAGAAATAATTTAGGTGATAATTCAAAATATGATTTAAATTCAACTTTAATAGGAAGTAATAAAATAAAGACTAAATTAATTGAAACAAAAAATAGTTTAAAAAATTCACAATTAAAATTAAATTTATATTCTAATAAAGAAGTAAATGTAAAAAGCGATTTTTTTTATTATGATTCAAAAAAATTAGATCAAAATTATCTATATTCAAAAGCTTTAGAAAATAGATTTGATATCAAAAGAATAAAACTAAAAAGCATTTTTTATGAAAATAAAATAAAAAAATTGAACTTTGATAATATACCAAATACAAATATTACTACTTCATTAATACTAGGTTCAGAAACTTCTAGTAATTCAAAAATAATATCATTAGGAATATCTAGTGAAATACCTATTTTTGATAGAAATCAAGGAAATATTTTAGAAATGAAAAATA
>ERZ1292630.2398-Hain-H41-02um-R3-2398-length-17388-cov-7_pt1 | contig 17388 bp, 10 predicted proteins | sample MGYA00564408_ERZ1292630 | MGnify/ENA primary metagenome ERZ1292630 (study PRJEB36523, sample SAMEA6512641) | groundwater metagenome | collected 2019-01-08 | study: AquaDiva: Metagenomics assemblies of 32 groundwater samples | reverse complement strand
CCGCGTCGCTCTCCCAAACGTGAAAGCTGCACCCAACCGTTGGGCATGTGTGGTGTGTCATTGTGCGTCTCCGACGTGAGAGGAGCGCGACAGGGGCACCGTCGGTTGCCGCGGAACCACTTCTTTCCACATTTTCCTTTGGCTATCGTGTAATTGGGGATGTCACTGGTCGCCAGCAGTCCTTTGCGCGTTGAGCCTGGTCCCCGATCCAGTGCGGATGAATCGCCACGCATCGACCCAGCAGTCGTCTTGCCGGTTGCTATTCACCCCGCAGGGTTCGCGGCCCTTGGCGGCAGCCGCCATTGCCGGCAACGTCGGCATCGACTTTGACCCACCCACCAAGTCGCAGGTGCTTTTGCTGGGCGAAAACGGCGCCAATCGCGTGCTCGGCTCAACGCTCTCGGTCGGCGTGTTGGGCGCGGGCGCCGGTTCGGGAGTGGTCCTCCAGCCCGTCATCGGCGTGCAGCTGTGGCTGCCGCCGGGTCGAAACGCGACGACGCTGTCGATCGAGTTCCTCGTGCATGCGAGCATTGGCAGAGTCGGGGCGACGGACGCCAGCACTCCAGCGAGGGTGAGGCTCGTTTTCAGCAGCCATGTGCCCGCAGGGATCAAGTTGCCTTCGCGGCTCGAGTCGATGCACCACATCCGGTGCCCAATGCCGCCGCTCCTTCGCGGTGTGTGGCTCAACGCGGTCTTTGATGTTCCCGCCATTCTGGATGACTGCGGCCGGCAGGCGGCCGCGGCTCAGAGGCTTCGTGGCCCCGGCGGCGTCGGTTCCGTGGTGTACAGCGTCACTTGCATCGAACGCGTGACGGTTGCATCGAATTGCTGCAAAATTCGTCGCGTGTACGCCTTGTCACAGGGGCTCCTCCAGCGCTCAAAGCCAGAGCAGTTGGGTGACCGCAGCTCCGCCGAAGAGGCAGACGTGGACACTGGGCAATCCATTGCACTGAGCCTGCCCGCGAGCGTCATGCTTCCGACAGGCGTCCCGGCCATGGTCACGCTGATCCGCGAAGCCGCCGTTCCGCCTCCCAACGAGGCACTTCACCTCGCGGCGCACAACGGCGCCTCACCGCCCGTGCCACCGGCGAGACGAGTCGGGGGGTCGGTGCCCACACCTCAGTCGGCCGGGTCACGGCGCTCGGGGGCTCCATCCGTGGTAGTTGGCGGAGCTCTTCGCCCACACACCGCCGCTCGATTCGTTTTTGTGGATCCTGCGTCAGTCAACGCGGCGACGACGACGACGGCAACCGTGACGACGACAAGGCCCGTGATGAGCGCGTTCTCCTCGCGCCCCGCTTCCATCGAGGAGCGGCGGGAACGAGGATCGCTCGATGTCGTTGGTCATCACGACGACGACGATGCTGTCTCGGCGCCATCGTACGATCAGAGCGGAGGGTCACGACGCCCCCCCGCGGCATCTTCTTCTTGCCTATTGGCTGCACAACGGGAAAGCGGCGGCGATGTTTCTCGCGTGCGCGCCTCTGCCAGTGAGACGGCGTCGTCCGCAGGATCGTCGTGGCAGAAGGATTCCGATGCGGCGTCGCCATGTGCACGGCACGCCTCGGTGCTGTGCGACGGCGGCGTCGAAGTGCCCGTCGCAGCGCTCCGACGCAGCGCCGAGGTTGCGCTTTCGCGTCTCTCCGGGGCGATTAGCGGACGGGGACTGCCACCGTCAACCCACGGCGATCATCATTACGATGGGAACAAATCTCATGGCGGGGCTGGCTTCTTCGTGACTCCAGGCGAAAGCCGCATGGATCATCACGCCTTGTGCGACGCGGAGAACGAAGGCGAGCCAAGCGCGCTACTGATGGGAGACGAGGAGGACTCGAAAGTGGTGGGCGACGGATCGAGCGATGAGGTCGGCGCCGGTTGCGGTGGGCCCTCTCGTGATGGCGAAGTGGAGGAGGAGGAACGCTTCGTCACCGTCCTGGTCACGCGACTGTCCCGGCCGCACCCACCAGCAGCTGATAGTGGAGGGGGGACCTTTCATTCCACGCGGTACGGTGATTGCGACAACGGCGGTGGGGGGGCCGCATCGCCGCCGTCCCCAGCCATACAAACGGCGAATCACATCCGTTGGGGCGGCAATAGAAACGTCGTGTCCGGTGAGACGCATCACGACCACGATGTTCAGTCCCCCTGTGTTTGCGAGCAAGGCGATGAGAACCGTCCCACGACGTCCTCCAGCCAACATGTGGACGAGACGGACGAGGTGATTAACCGCAGCTCGGACGCAGGGCCCCCTCCGGCCCCATTGTGGGTCGACGACGCTGCCGAGACGTTCTTGCAGCCGGGTTTCCCTCCCCTGAAGGGGCCCGCATCGCCCTTCTTCCACGGTACCGAGCCGAACAAGGAGGAGGAGGTCGTATGCACCACGTGGCACGGCGCGCGCGACAAGTTGGCGCCCACCGTCGTCACGGCCCATGGACATGGCGAGGAGGAGGCTAAGTTCGTCACCCATCTCGCGCTAGCCTCCGCCCCGCCAGAAGTGCACCACGAGCCGGCGATGCATTCGGCAGCCGCCGGAACCAGTCGGGCTGCGCATCAACCGCCACCGACTCGCCTGCCCCTGGGCGATGGTGATCCTTGGGCGATCGCCCCCCCACGGGAGGCATCGTGGGCCGGCGCGGTGCCCCATCAGCAACCATGGCGCAACGATGCGCCTCGGTTTTCCGTCCCGGGTGCCCACGTCGTGCAGCATGCAATGGGGCATAAGCCGCACGACGATGGGGGCAGCGCCGCGTCGCTCTCAGGCATCCTCGGGCTGCGCAGCCAGCTCGGCAGGCAGCAACCTCAGCCGCCGAGCGTCGGGGGGGGTGACCACCGGCCGCCAGAACCGCCGGTCGACGTTGCTGCGAGCTGGAACGATGGTGATCAGCAGGGCGACGACGACCGCGCCATCGACGACGACGAGGATGTCGGCCCACTGCCCATCCGGGAGCTGGACTTCTCGCGCGAGTCGTTGTATGGAGGTCCACTGGTGACGTCCGCCACCGGCCGCGAGGCCGTCCCCCTTGTCGACGCGCCGACGAGCGGTGGGCCCTCCGTGTTTGCGACGGTGGGGTGGACGTCCGCGAGCAACGGCCGCCGGGGCGCCCCGGACCGGCACCTGCTCAGCCCAAGGCTGCCGAGCGCGACCGGGGCACGGCCGTCCTCGTCGTCACCGGCCACCATGGCGTCGGTTCCCCGGCCTCCGCGATTCACTTTCGACCCCGCGCTGAATTTATACTTCGACACCGTTCTCAACACTTTCGTGGACCGCCTGCCGCAGTCATAGACGACGCGCGACCGAGTCACGTCTATCCACTTGATATTTGATTGGTTGGCCGAGCCGGGTCCGTGAGGAATAGCCGCGGCCACAGTGTAGAAAGGGTTTGCACTCCGTTCCTCTCACTCACTCTCACTATTGTCCGCTACTCGTAGTCGCTACTCTAGTCGCTACTGCTCGTAGTCGCTACCGTTCGTTCTGACGGGTTCCCCCAGTGTGTCGCGCCTTTCACGAGTGACTCGTGTCGAGGGATGCGTTTGATCCTGGCCGCGCGGCACGCCACCCGTGCTCAGGTGCGCACAACAAGCAGTCGGAGACGACGAACGATTACAGCCGTCAGGTGCGGCCTGTCGCGCGGTCGTTTGTTGAGTGACGGTTGTTCCAATCCTACCGCTGAGGGAGAATAGAGAGAGAGAGAGAAAGAGAGAAAGATCGCATTCACGGACCATTGGAGGAGGGTCGGGGCAATGGCGAGTCGCATCGTCGATGACGCGGATGGCGGTAGCGGTCCTCCGAATCGTGGGGGCCCCGCAACAACCATCAGCAGGTTGACGCAACAACCTGGAGGCCGAGCCGTTGGCGAGGCAGCCGCAGGTCATGTTTTCATGTCCGCTGCGTCGGTTTTGGAGGGGCAGGCGGATCGAGACACCAAAGTGTCGCTCGCATTGAGTGTTTTCTTGCAGTTGCCGAAGAAGGGCCTGCCAGTGGACATCGAGACGGTGACGGGATACAGTTACACCGGCACGCTGGAATCGTGCGACGAGCACTTTAATTGTGAGCTGGTCGGCGCCTCCGTTGTACGCTCACCGCCAACGGCTGGCTCATCGCACGCCGGCAAGGCGGCCGTTGGCATGGAGCGTGTGTTCTTGCGGGGATCGGCAGTCCTCTTCGTCCGCCTGCCTGACGCAGCCGGTGCCGCGTACGACGCACAGGGCAAGCTCATACGGCGCACGTGGCATAAGACCCTTCGCGAGCAGAAAGCAGCGGCGTTGCAGGAGCGACGAGCACGTCGCAAACGCATCGAGGAGCGCATCGCGGAGAAGCACGAGAAGAAAGGGCAGCCTTCCACTGGAAAGCGGCCCGTTGAGGATAGAGACCATCGCGGTGATTCACCGGACTGATCACGCCACGCCACGCCACTCCCGTCGTGGGGTGCTTGTTGCGCTGCCTTTGCAAAATGAGGACAGGACGCTTCTGGCGATAATGAGACACATGGTTGAGCGGAGATAGATGGGCACCCACAAAGCGCACCGTTGTGATCATTGTCCCTTCCTCGCCTTTGGGTGCTGTCGCATGACTCATGGCCTCTGGGGTTATCGGCGGCACGCGGACATCCACGCGCCGCGCGACGCCTCGCGATGAACGTTTAGACTCGCCTTCTCGCGCGGCCCTTGACGACGCGAACAACCTAGGCGCACGCATCTCACCGCCAGCAACCGCTGGCCCGGAGGGGCCCAACTACCCGTCTCTTTTTGCGTGTGTTGACTTCGCGCGGTCCATCGCCTCGGAGTTCAAGTGTCCGATTTGTCATTGCGTGTGCGACCGCATCGTCACACTCTCAGGCTGCATGCACAACATGTGCCACGCGTGCCTCACCATGCTCGTGTCGAAGACCAATCAGCAACTGTGCCCGCTGTGTAAAGGCCGGGCAAGCGACCGCACCGCCGTGCCGGACCAGCTGCTCGGTCGGCTGATTTCGCTGGCTGGCAGATCCGTCGCGTCGGTTGCGTATCAACTGATGGATGAGGGGCAACAATGTCCGCCGTCACCCGCGCCGGATGTGGCGGATGCTCTTCGCGAGGAACTACGCCAATGGGCTGCCGATTTTGTCGGCACCATGCAGAAGGGGGCAGCAAGATCGGTCGTCCCGCTGCCCCACCTGATGCCTGCCTCGCCGCACCTCCCTGACGCGACCTCGTCCTGTCCCTACGCGACCGGCGGCGATATCGGATGGGTCGACGACTTGGCGGACGTACTGAATTCCATCCGCTCGAAGGCTAGAACCACCACGACGGCCGTCAATGACCCAAAAACGCCGACCGCTACATCCGCGGCGTCCGTCTGCTTCGTCGTCGGCTCGGATGGGTCGCCGCCGGCAGGGCGTGATGCAGAGGGCACCACCTCCTTGGGGCCATGTCAAGGAGTCATTCGGAAGCGAAAGAGAACGGCAGCCGCCACGACGTCGTCATCGTCTCCTTCGCGGCAGTCGGAGAATCGCGTGCGACGAACGGAGCGGCATGCCGCCGACGAGCGCCCGAACGACGACGCGCCCACGTCATCGTTTGCGGAGGCAACGCCGCTGTTGTCGCGGCGCATCATGCCACAACGGGGACCCGCCGGGGCCGTTGCGGCGTCCGTCACACCACCGCTGCAGCGCCTGGTCGACGAGGCTTCCAGACGGGGTGGCACCTGGCAAGAACGGCTGGCCGCCTTGATGGTCGCGGCGCTCCGCCGAAAAGTGGTGGGGACCATTTCCTGTCTCGCGGCGCCGTCCACGATGACGCGGCGGGCGGACTCCGTCAGTACAACCGTGGGTGTAGCGCCGACGACGATTACTGCAGGAGCGACGACGCCATCGCGACAATCACCGGCGACTACCGATGACGAAGAGCACGATGAACGTTGTCTCCGCGACGCCACCGGGCGTCGAGTCTCCCGTACAGTCGCCGACAGCCCAGGAACCATGGCGACGCAGCAGCTTGCCGGTCACCGCGAGACGGCCACGGGGGTGGGGAGCTCACCACCACCCGCCACATCAGCGGTCGCTTCGTCGTCGTCATCGCGGCATTCTCTTCAAGGCAGTAAGGTGCCCTGCGCGTTGTGCGGCGTGGCGGTCGGCGACGTCGAAACGGTCAAGCCGCTACTCCGGCGCGTGTATCTAACGGATCGTTATTGTGACCGGCTTGCGATAGCCGCACTGAGCCCTGCCGCCCTCTACCACGCACTGGGACCGTTGGTGCCACTCGATGGCAGTCATCACGAGCGCACCGCGTGGGCGCATCGCACCTGTCTCTTGTCCGCGGAGGAGGTGCGCTTCGGCACCGTGGGCGGCAACGTTGAGGGCCGTCAGGCACTCGTCGCCGGTTTGCGCTCCCGGCTGGGTCTGGCCCCGCAGTCGAAGCCGCCACGCGCCTCCCATTACGCGGCTCCGTCGCTGTCGCTGCTTGCCACGCAGAGACTCTCAAGGTTCTTTGATGACGACGATAGCGCCTCAGACGGGTCCTCCTCCACGACCCAGATGCTGCGCCTCGATAGCCAGGCGGAGGAGGTGGAAGACGCCATAGCCGTCCCCGCCGCTGCGGGAGAAAGGGCGCTCGGAGGCTTCCCAGGAGGATCCGCTGGCGCCTCGACCCCCGTCTTCCGAACGGCCGGCGTGCTTACCTACGTCACTATGGTGGGTGTTGCGGCGGCACCACCCCTCCCCTTGGACGACGTCCTCGGCTTGATGGGCTCCGTGCTATGTGGCGACGATACACTCCTTGCGCCGTACCGTGGAGGTGGGACGCTGGGTGAAGCCAGAGTGCAGCTGTTGGGTGCGAGTGACGCCCTGTCGGCGGCACGACGACGTCGATGCAGTTTCTGCGGAGGGCGCGGCGCGACACTTCTGGGCTGTCTCTCGCCGGATTTTGTCGTCGGCAGCCGGACTGACGGCGGCAACACGCCGCACTATTTCCTTCACGTGACCTGCGCCATGCTAACGTCTAGCAAGGTCGCTGCGGTCGACTTGGCGACCGGCACGCTGCAGTGCCCACGGTGCGTCCCATCCGGTTCGTAGCTCGGGTAGGCCGAACGGCGTAATGCGTGCGTAAGTAAAATACACCGCTCTCATCACAATTCATGCCGATATCAGAAAGGATGTTGTTGTTTTGGTGTTGGTGGTGGTTTTGCAATTATGTGCCCCGCAGAACGGATCCATGTCCGCTGTTGGCGTTGATCAAGAGCGGCCGTTCCTGGAGGATGCGGGTACGGCCGACTCCCGCAGTATGGTTTCCGGTGGCAAAAGCGGCCGCCACAGCGCGAAGGGAAAGCGCGTCGGTGGCGGCAGCGCGAAGGGCCGCGGTGGCAAGAGCAAGGGCAAGGGCAAAGGGAAGAGCGGTGGAAAAAGCGGCGGCGGTGGCGGCAAGGCAGGCAAGAAAACGTCGGCATCACAATCACGCTCGAAGATGGCGGGTCTCACCTTCCCAGTGGGCCGCATCCACCATCGCATGAAGGACGGTCTGCTACGCAAGCAGCGCTGCGGCGCGTCCGCCGCGATCTACTGTGCGTCGCTGCTCGAGTACATGACGGCCGAGCTGCTCGAGCTCGCCGGCATGGCGTGCAAGGAAATGAAGTGCAAGCGGATCACCCCGCGCCATTTGCTCCTCGCCATCCGCGGCGACGACGAGCTCGACCAATTGGTCAAGGCAACCATCAGCGGGGGCGGCGTCGTGCCTCACCTCCACCAGGCCCTGCAAAAGAAGTCCAAGCACAAGAAGAAGCAGGCAGCTTAGACGCGGCCGCCGCCTCCCCAGCCAACGAGCGAGATGTGACGCCGCATCACATAGATTCCACCACCTTTCGATTCTCCATCCGCCGCCCGCGCTGGCAAACATGGGAAGGGCGCATGCCCCCCACCGTTCAGTGCCCCCTCGGTTCGGCGCCAAATGTGTCAATAGATTTTTCGTTCCATTCTATCCATCTCTGACCCCCCTCTCCCTACGAAATCGGCAAGGATGAGATTTTTTTTGACGTGCGTTTCGGAAGCATTCCTGTCCAAATGTCGCGAGGGTTTTTTGATCGCTCCGTCACGGCTTTCGTATCTGTTGCACTGCCCGTCACTCTCAACGCGCCAGTGTCAACGCCCACCCCCCTCGTCGTCATACCCCCGCATCGATCCCCCTCCTGGGTTCGTTTGACTCACATATCCCCCCGTCCACTACATGGCCGGATCCGTCGAAGACAGCGAGGCCCAATGGAAGGAAATCTTCAACCTGTACGACACCGACAAGGACGGAAAAATCTCGAAGACGGACTTCATGTCTGCCGTGAGGGTATTAGGGCGCCGGCATACCGTCGAACAAATGAACGACAAGGTGAAAAATTTCGGCGAACTGGTCAGTTACGACACCTTTTTTGGATTCATGTGTGATCCGTACACTGGACCCACGAAGGACGACTTGAAGAACGCCCTGAGAGCCTTCGACGGCAAGGACACCGGTGAACTCACCGTGCAGCAAATACAGAGCTTGCTCACCACCATGGGGGACAAGATCGCGCTTTCGGACGTTCAAGTCGTACTCGACGCGCTTCCACACACTCAGGGACGCGTCTCGATTGAGCGTCTTGTTGAGTTCTTGACCCCGCCCGTCCCGAGTTCCAAGCCGAACGTGCCGGAACTGATGAAAGAGCTGATGCGCGAGGAAGCCGCGAAGGTCGGGCTCAGCATGGACTCCCGCGGCGGCGGCGGCGGCGCAGCGCAGCGGACCGAGGAGCCCATCGCCGAGGGCATCATTAACGTGGATTCCATGTCAGAGAGATCCGATTAGACATACCGCGGCGCGCCAAAGCGCAAATCGGTTGGTTTTCCGCCGCTTCGCTCGTCTCCGGCGGTCAATCGGCATCTGGAATGCGAATGGCGCGGGGAGGAGAATTGGACTTTTGCACTGCTCTGGGCTGTTACTCCCCCCGACGGCTCGCGTCGTGGCATCTCTCTCACTCTTGTCTGTACAAAGGGAGAGGGAAGAAGAAGATGTGGTCACCCCCATGCGTCTTTTTGTCGCGTGTTGTTCTCGCACATGTTTCGAACGTGCGTGTGGTTGCCAAGTAATTAATTCAAATCCGAAAGGAAACGTTGGCTCTTTGTAGAATTTTCCACGGTTACGGAACATGGCCTCGGCTGATCGCGGTGAGCGTTGCGGCGGCGGCTGGCTGGTTCCATGCGTGGCGGATGCCGTTCAACGTGAGCGCCAGCTGCAAGCGAGGCGGCGAGAGGCGCGAGAGCGGTCCCAAGGCCTGATCGACAGAGCCCACGCCATGAGCGCCGCGGCGGCATCCACAGCGGCCGGTGGCGGCGGGGACAGCTGGCTGGACGACGACCCGGAGATATTCGGGCCTTCAAAATCATCCCCTCCGCGCCGGCGACACGATCCCGTGGGTGAGGCGTCATCCGAAGGGGGGGCTTCGACGTCGCCGCCTGCAGAATCCTACCTATCGCCGCGATCCAGCGAGCGACTCCTGGCGCTTGGTGGGACGGACACTTGGCACCGAGTGGCCACAGTGGTGAAGATGGCGGGCGCCGCGCGCCACGCCGGGATAGAACGAAATCCGGCCTACGACGCGGCGCGCAAAGAGCTCGGCCTCGACACCTTGTTTCAACATGCTCAAGGCGACCTCTGTCGCGCCCGCGTCGCGCGTGAACTGACCTCCGCGCTGCGATTCAATCCAGGCGTGGCGCAGCAGCTGTCGGTCGAGGCGCGGCAGCTGTTCATCGACATGGGCGTCTCGGAAGTCGTCCTTCCGAAGCCCGCCGCACTGGCACCTTCCAATTGGGCGTCGTCCGTTTCCAACCGTAGCTTCGGGGGCCTGGACGCCAGCGCGATGGTCGCGACGAGCGCCTCTTGGGGTCACAAGGTCAGCGATTGTCATGTCGATGACATCCTGCGGGGCGCTCCCGACGTGCAGCTTTTCACGGCGCTGCATCTCAAGCGCATGTACACCAAAGCCGAGGCGTTCGCTGTGGCTCGGCGGCGCCGCCGGATGGGCGACAGCCGGTCCACCATCGCCTTCTCGCCTACTGCTGCCGTGGCTGCGCTCCCCACGGGGAGCACGACCCGAGCCCATGGCCCCCCACTGCGGCTGACGCGCCATTCCGCGCCCCGGCATGCGGCTTCGTCGGCAGCTGGCGGGCCGCCATGGTCTCCCCTCGTGTCCGCCAATCTGTCGCGGTTGCTGCGGCTTCCGGAAACGGTGCGGATCGTCGAGGCCACATTTTGGTTTTGCTTCATCGCTTTCTTCGCCCATGGCGAGGGCGGCGCAAGAGTCGTGACCCCCGCCGCCGCCGCTGCGCGCTCCGGGGCGGCCAGGTATGCGAACGGAGCAGGGCCCCCCGCGTTGGAGCGGCAGGCCAACCACCTCCTGCAGGTGGCCGAGTGGCTCGTCAACGTGGCGATTTGCGACGCTGAGTTTCGCTTCGCCGTGCGGTGCATGCAATCCGGGAGGGAGGCCCCGGACCGCGCTTGTCCCCCCCTGGGCCTTCCCCAAGCGCCGACGGCTTCCGCCCTCCCCGCCTACTGCGCCGTCGTCGCCCACACCGTCTGCGCGATATTTCCAATCGCGTTCGGCAAGAGCCGCCGCCGCTTCACGCGGCTCTTCCACACTCGCTGCATGTCACTTGGGCTCACCCTCCTGGAGGGCAGGGACGTCACCCCGGCTTTGGCGGAGTACACCCGCGCCACGTACTTCGACCCCGCGGACAACGGGTTGGAGTATCTGAATGCTGAGATAGGGGACGAGACGAAGGACGACGACGACGACGACGACGAGGCGCAAGACAGCGACGATGCCGACAGCAGAGGCGAGGACGAACGTGACCGAGGTGGCAGTGTGCAGGCGGCTGCGGCTTCGACCGCTCTCGTCGCTGCCGTGGCAAGTAACGACGCCCTTGAGCCTAGTACTGTCGAGTTACGGAGCCGAGGGGTCTCCCCTGCCGCTCCCTATGGTCGTCAAACGTCTTACTCGGCGGAATTCAACATCCTCAACGACGCGATCATGAATCCTGCCTATGCGCGTGCCGTGGTACACCGTCTCTACGCAACAGCTGCGGCCACAGAAACAACGCCGAGCGACACATCCACAGCAAACGTCGACGAAGACCTTCCTGGAACGCAAAAAGCACCGACGACGATCGTTGATCGGATCACCCCGATCCTTTCGAGCGATGCTAAACGCCTTGCACTTGCCGTATCGAAACCGCCTACGGAAGCCCAGCGCCCCGGACGACCTTCCGTTGCGGTCCATCACCCGCGAGGCCTGAACCCCTTGCACGAGGCCGACATATCGCGACGATTTGAGCAAGGAGGGCGCGAACCGGACGGCTCTGACACTCATTCGATACCCATCTTCGACTTGACTCGGTTTCGGACGGACACAATCCGACAAGAGCTGCGGGGTCCGCAGGGTCCGTTGTGTCGCCTTCGTCGAGTCGACGTTCCCCGAGATATTAATTCAAGGGGGCATCCACGCCGTCTGCTGCCGGGGGCCGCTGAGGTTGGTGATCCGTCCGTGGAGGCCGTTGGCGTCGCCCATGTGGCGACGTCGGAGAGCGGAAGCGTCTGTGGTACGGATGCGCCGCTTGTTACGTTCACACCGCGCAGCTGCTCCACGTCGTCCGTGCCGCTGCGGACGTACCTCATGCCGGGAGGCGCAGGTGTTGTCGAGGCGGCCGGCTTCGATGCATCCCTGTCGGGACCAAAAAGCGTCACGTCCTCGTCGCACGACGGACACCGCGGTAGCAGCGCGACGCAAAGCGCTTCGCTCCTCGTTAAGGCCGACGCCGTTGCGACGCGTCCCACGGCGGTGGGCACCGCCAGGGATGCCTACCTCGCGCAGCTGCTGCTGAAGGCGTCGGACGATGGCGACAATGAGACAGCGATGGCTCAACTACTCGGGCGCGCGCAACCCCACCCTGACGCACCGGCAACCCGGGTTCGAGACGGCCACGGCTCCGAGGCTCCCACCGTACGGTCTGGTCGACAGCCTCACCGCAAGCAGCGAGGACGAGCGGAGCTGACCGCGGAAGGGCTGCCAGCGCCGCTTGCCGACGAGACCGTGCTGCTCACGCTCGTCGCGTCAGCCAAGGTGCAGAGAAACGCTAGTGGCGGCAACCGAGTCGATGAAGCTCTTGCCCGCTGCACGCCTAGCCCGTGCCTCCCGGCGACAACGGCGAACGCACGCCGTGCGCCGCCAACGGCGGTGTTCGGATCGACGAGCTGTTCCCTTCGCGCACTGTCGCCGATGGTGGCGAGCGTGATATCGAGTGTGGACGCCGCGTCGATGCGGCATGGTCACCGGGCGGATGCGGTTGTTGGACGCGTTTCGAACGCAAGCGTCAAACACACGGTCATGAGGTCGGTTGAAATCGGTACCCATCTCGCACAGGCCGAAGCGCTAGAGCAAACGCGGCACGAAGACGACGAGTCTCTCCAGGACAAGCTTTCGCAGGCGGCGGAGCGGCGCACCGAGGTCGCCAGGGCGCAACGTGCGGCGCACCACCGCATCGACGACGCGTTGCGGACGGTCCTCGCCGATCCGTTTCGCACGTCCGAGCATGCCAACGCCATTGTCGCGCGATCACCGCCTAAAGTCGCGCCGGACCCGACGCGGCATCCGGAGTGCGTCCGTGGTAGCCTTCTCGCGGGTCACGCCAAGGACGCGGCGATGCGGCTCGGTCAGATGCTGCGTCACGTCGGCTACCGACTACACCGCGCCAGCCATCACCGTGCAAACACCACCGCGTCGTCCTCCACGGGTCGGGCCGCGGGCGCGGGTGCCGGAAAGCGGTAGTTTGTGTGAGTCAAAAGGTAGAGTAAAGTTGCTTAGTTCGATCACGGTTCGGCCAATTCTGTTTCCACTAGTGCGCACCTTGTTCGAACTCCCTGGTGAGGCTGACTGCATTCTCTACCCAAGTTGCTCTCCTACGTTGTTCCGCGTTCTTTCCTTCGCTTGCAGACGTCCACAAGGCGCGGCATGGCGGGACGGATCTCCCCTGCCGCCGGGCAGGAAATACCCCTTACCTGCGACGACGCCCTGCCTGTCGAAGACGCGGACAGCGACGCCTTAAGCGACACCGCGAGCTGTGAACCGGACGACGACCCGTCCAAGGCGCGAGCCGTTGGTGCGACGCCTGCAACGGCCGCTAGTGGAGCTCTTGCCTTTGTCCCTGACGATTCCACCACGGAGGTGCCCCACCCCGTTCGCCGCGTGTTGCTGCTGCCGGAGGGCACCTCGGTGGCTCACTGGCTCATGTTGCCGCACCCGCGCCACGCGCAAGTGGTTCAGTTCTGTTGCGTTACTTCATCCGCCGCCGCCCACGACGCCGCGGCAGGGCCAGAGGGGGCGACGCTGTCTCCTGTCCCACCTCTTGTCCTGTGCGACGTGCAGCAATGGCGGCACAGCTTCGATGGCATGTGGTTCATTGGCGACTTTGTGGAGCCGAACGGCGCGCTGCTGATGATCACGCCCTTCGATTGGACCTTTTTCGCCGTGGCGTTGGCGGCTAAGCAGGCGACCGCGGTTCGCGCCGAAGTGGCGTGCCAGCTGCGAGATGCGGCGTGGGCGCCTGCATCGATCTTGAGCGGAGGGGGGCACCCCCCGGCAGCCGGTGAGCACGACGAGAGAGCGGCGGCGCGGCGCAGCACGACGACGTTCCGCGATTTTCATGGCATGGTGGAGTCGTGGCCTGAGCTCAGAGGCGCCGTTTTGGCAATGGACCCCGGCGTATCGAAGTGGATCTGGTCATCCCTGGAAGCGGCGTTGGAAACGGTCTGCGATGTCACCGACGTCGATGGGACGCCGTATTATCGCATTAACGTGCCGCGCATTTGTGACTGGACCCTCGTGAAGGTCCGAGGGGTCGAGCGGGAGGAGTCGTTTCAGCGTCTCATTTTGGAGTCCAAGGACGCGGAGGTGCGTCTGTTGCTGGCCGCCGCGGACCAGGTGGACTCGTCGGACGAAGGCGCACCGCCGACGAGCACTTCGAGTGGCGAGTCGGCCGATCTGCTCCGTGTCTTGCGTCGTAAGGCAGTAGCACTCCTCAACGATGCCCTGCCGCCCGAGCTGCACGACGCCGTGGCCGCCCGCTCTGGCGTCGACATGTCGCCGCCGGTGGTGCCGACGCACCCGCACCCTTCCTCGCTTCTCACAAGCACGAGCGATACTTTGTTTGACGACGACGCATCCCCTGCGAAGAAGGCGCGAAGCGACAGCGCCGTGTCGGTCAAGAGCGCGAACGTGAAGCGGCTGGAAAAGGCCGGCCCACCTAAGGGCACGCCCACCATCATGTCGTTTTTCAAGTCGGTGGCGAAGGTCCCCGTCGCGTCCGGCAGCGAGAAGATGGCATCCGCCTCCAAAACGTAACGCGCGTCACGACGATGACTCGAAAACAAATCAGTAACGAACGACGAAAGGGTTGGTCGTCAACTCGGGATTAGTTGGCCAGCGAGCCACCGCACCGCTAAAGCCTTGTCAGCGCCTGATATCTTGTTGAACTCTTTCTCTCCATCCCAATCAATCGCGAAACAGGTGGCCTTCCCTCTCCCCTTTCTTTTCTCCCTTTCTCATCTCCCCTCCATACATAGACCACGCGTGGGATTTCGATCACCTTTTGTGCCCACAACAGAGAGAGCCCCTTTGCGATAGACGGGACCCATCCATACATTCATCCGCATAGAAACCTTGAAGCTGGCCGATGACGGACCTGCGACGCGTCGACGACCATGTCCCACCTCCGGTCAGTGAAGGGGGAGCGGTGCAACGTTGTCTTCCCTCGCCGCCGCGTGGTGGTGATGGGTGGTCCGCCAGAGGAACGTCACCCTTGGACGACGTCTGGACGGACCTCTGGAGATCCATTCTGCTGCCTCCGGCGAAGGACAACAACAGCGCGTTCTCCTCCACTTCCTTCGTCGGGGCGCCGTTGGGGACGCCGTCGGGACTCCAAGACCACGGCGGGCAGGAGGCGGTCCATAGGCCCTGGAGCGCGAACGAAACCGTGCGGCTGCTTGACCGCGTTCATCAGCATTTTGGATTGTCGTCGTTTCCAACCGAAGATGTCAGTGCATGTTTCGCGAACCATTTCAGCCCTCGCTGGCATGAAGTGGCGCGCGTCAAGAGCCTGCTACCCTCAGTGCGCCGCCGTCCCCTCGCGTTGCGGCCGTCGAGCGACGGTACCCCCTCTGCAGAAGCTGTCGCCGCGCTGCCGACCGTGGCCAAGTCCGCGACCGCCGCTCAGCTCGTGTGTTGCGCCGTCGTAGTGGAGATCGCAGAGTGCTACTTGACGCTCTCCGTCCTTCACAGACTGCTCGTTTCGAGGGAGGAGGGGCCGTCGGGGCCCGCCGGCGTCTCGTCCACGATGCCCCCCACCGTCGCGTCGGTGAAGGGCTGCCGACGGCATTTGGAAAGGGAGGTCGCGCCGACCCTCTTCGCCTCGCAGCACCATCAGGGGATGTTCCCCAACGCGGTCCTGGCGGAAGCATTCGTCCGCGCATGGCCCCACCTGGTGGGCCCACCATCGTCGTCGACGCCGCCGCCGGCGGTTGACTGCAATGCGGCGTATCGGGCAACGGCATCCGCCAGCGTGCGCAGCGTCCTAGGCGACGTCGGGCTGCGGCTGGCGCCGCCGTCTATACCTCTCGATGGCAGTGACTTCCGCGAGGGTGTCCATCCTGTCGCGTCTGATGCGTCGGGTCGAAGCGGCGTCAAAAGCCACCCTAAGTCCGGTCCCTCGCCCGGGATGGTCCTCGCCGGCCCCAGCACGGTCTTCCGCGTGATGGCCGACGTCGCACCTGTCCATTCGCCCCATCACGCGGGTGCAGCGTGGCGCGACGCCATGTCGGGGGTGCGCTTCGTCCGACGTCGTGCAGCTGTGCCACCAACCGAGGGTGCGCATCCGCCGGGTAACGTGCCCCATGCGGATATACGGTGGAACGAGGCGCCGGCCCTGTCGCTTCCAGAGCGCAGCGTCAACGCTGCTGTCGCGCCGAAGCGCCGGCGCGATGAAAACTGGGAGCCACCGGCTACCGCACCTCGCCGCTCGTTGACCGTGAATGAGATGCTCCCTGCTGCAAGTGCTTCTCTTCTGGCGTCACGGACGCCATCGCCGCCTCGGGGGCGCTTTCTGGCCACTCACCGCGTCGACCGCAGCGTCAGCCACGACGCAGTGTATTCGCCCGCTCGACTCCTACCGACATCCCTCAGTGAAGATGCCAACACGAACGTTTTGACCGGCCACACGCTGTGGCTGGACGATGACGTCGCCGTGTAAGCCACCAGGGGGCGGCGCGGCGTGACGGTCCTCCTCCCAGGGCAGCAAATAGAATGCATACCGTGCATAGAGCAGCATGGCATAGAGACAGGGGAGGGCAGTGACTCCCTAACCCATTCCTCGCCCCGCTCTCGTATCGCGTTGTTTATTTTCTTCGCGCGGCCATTTTGCTATCTCCGCACCCACTCGATCCAGGTGTCATGACGGGACCACGATCGCCTCCCGTCTCATAGCTTGACACTTGTTTGAAACAGTTTCGTCGGGGGGAGGGACAGTCACCACCTTGGCCCGTAATTATCATATCCCCTCACACGCGCACAAATCATGTCACTTCCACCCGTGACCCCTCCGCCTGTCAGCGACGGGATCGTCCAGCCGCCGCATTCCACAGCGACAAACGACGCCCCGGAACCCTGTCCATGCCTGGGAGAGGTGGAGGAGAAGGAAGATGATGAGGAGGCGGAAACGGTGGAGGCTGGCGGCTGCCTCGCTGGCAGCTTCTCGACAAGGTTGTTCATGACAGTGTGGCTCGGCATCGTCGTGACGGCCGTCCATGGTCACTATCACCTTGCCGCACTCCGCGGAGAACGGGACTTGTTGATGCGCAACGTCGACGGCAACTCTGCGCCGTGACCGCGGCCATCAGGCCGCGGCAGCCGAGCAGCATTTGAGCGCGGTCGAAGTCATGCATTCATTGTTACAACTCCAACCCGAACGTCAGCACGAACTGCTCGCTAACATTCAACAATGGCTTCGCACCACCGCGGAAAAAAAAGATCTTTCTATCACGGCACCGGAGAATGCAGCACCATGAACGACTGTGTATGGGCTAAAGAGAGGTTCGGCTTCGTCGTCGTCCATCACGATCGATCCTCTACTGGTCGCCCCGAATTACACTGCAGGACTCCGGACAATGACTCCCGTGGCCCTTGCGGTGATGCGAAGTGCTCCCATCTCCCGCCCCTCTGTGTGAATGCCCAGTTCAATTTGGTTGATCCCCCTTCAACGGTGCCACGTTCTTGCCGTACTTGTTTGTGTTTGTGTGCATACTTAGCGGTATGACCGCTGGATGGGAAGTTTTGTCATCCAGCAATCCAGC
>ERZ1292630.2397-Hain-H41-02um-R3-2397-length-17389-cov-4_pt1 | contig 17389 bp, 22 predicted proteins | sample MGYA00564408_ERZ1292630 | MGnify/ENA primary metagenome ERZ1292630 (study PRJEB36523, sample SAMEA6512641) | groundwater metagenome | collected 2019-01-08 | study: AquaDiva: Metagenomics assemblies of 32 groundwater samples | reverse complement strand
AAAATCACTTTCAGAATTTTCAGGGGGCAATCAGCAAAAATTTGTTGTTGGACGCGAGTTATGGCACAATCCCGACGTCTTACTTGCCGCACATCCAACCCGCGGAGTTGACTTAGGTGCGCAGGAAAAAATTCATAATTCTTTGCTTGAATATTCAAAAAATGACAAAACGGTTCTGTTAATTTCTTCTGATTTAGATGAAGTTTTATTTTTATCAGATCGCTTTATTATCTTAAATAAAAATAAAATTTACGGGCCATTTACCAAAAATCAATTGAGTGAAAAAGAAATTGGCCTCTACATGACAGGCACAGATCGCGCGGTAGGCCTATGAGACTAACATTCAAACGTATAGCCCCTTGGCTGGGTCTAATTTTTGGCATTATCATTTCATGTGGGCTTACCTGGTTTTTTAATGAAAGCCCCTTACATGTTTTAAAAATACTGACCACCAGCTTTTTTAATTCTAAATTTGATTTGGGCCTTACTTTATTTTACACCACCTGTTTAATTTTTTCCGGTTTAGCTTTTGCTATCCCCATGAAGGCCGGTCTATTTCATATCGGTGGTGAAGGGCAAATATTGCTTTCAGCCCTGGTGGCGGCTTATTTTGGTTCAGCCATTCTACCCTTAGATAATTCTTATTCTATAATCTTCAGTTTTTTGATAATTACACTCATAACTTTAGCTTTCGGCGGGCTTGCTGCATTAATACTGGCATTCTTTAAATTGATCAGACAGGCTCATGAAGTCGTTGTTGCCATCATGCTAAATTTTATTTTTGCAGCACTTACTATATGGATTACTGTCAATCATCTGCAAAATCCGAATTCGCAAAATCCGGAAACAATACCTATTTCGCACGCACTGCAATTTTTAAAAAATGATTTTTTAAAAAACTACTTCGACAATTCGGCGGTAAGTTCTTTTTTAATTATAGCCGTCTTGTCTTGCATTATTCTGGCTGCTTTAGAAAAGAAGACTCTACTCGGCTATCAAATTCTAGCCTATGGCAGCAACCCGCATGCTGCCTCTAGAATCGGCATCAGCAAAACCAAAATTTTAATCTTATGTTTGGGGTTGGCGGGCATTTTTTCAGCCTTCGTCGGCTTAACAGAAGTTTTTGGAAACACTTTTCAATACAAAATTGGCTTTTCCCCGCAGTATGGTTTTTTAGGAATTGCGGTTGCACTATTAGCCCGGCAAAACTTTATCGGCATCATCGGCTCGGCATTTTTGATGGCCTGTTTGTACAAAGGCGCATCCGATCTTGATCTGGAAACAAATTATTTAACCCGCGATTTTTCAAGGGTTTTACAGGCCCTAATTATTTTTTCGGTGGCCGCTTCCTATTATTTATCCAATTATAAAAAAACTAAATCCAGTATAAAAATAAAAAAAGAAGAGAAGCTTTAATGGAATCCATCTATGCTCTTCTGATTTTTTCAACTTTTAGAATGGCACTACCGCTGTTTTTTGCCGCTATCGGTGGTTATTTCTCGGAAAAATCGGGGGTCGCGCAAATTGCGCTTGAGTCGTATTTATTAATCGGAGCTTTTGCCGCCGCAAGTAGCTGCTATTTTTCGGGCTCAATACTTGTCGGCTATATCTTAGCGGCTTTGACCTCTGCCCTATTTGCGCAAATTTTTTGTATTCTAATTTTAAAGTTTAAGGCGAATTCCATTGTCATCGGCAGCGGAATGAATTTATTGGCTATGGGAATAATACCAATTGTCAGTAAAACTTTGTTTAACTCTACAGGCTCAACACCTTCTTTAGAGTTACCAACATTCAATGTTTATTTACCATACGTTATATTAATTATCGTTGTTACTGCATCCTACTGGTTATCTGAGAAAACCATTTGGGGACTACAAATGAAATTTGCGGGAGAAAAAAAACAAGCCTTACAATCTGCTGGCATAAGTTCGCTTAAGCTCCAATGGCAGTCTTTAACCATTTCTGCCATGATCACCGGGCTTGGCGGCGCTGTGCTGTCAACGGCGCTATCATCAAACTACTCTCCGCTTATGAGCGCTGGCCGCGGCTTTATTGCCTTAGCTGCATTGATATTTGCCGGCTGGAATTTACCCCGCGCACTCATGGTTTGCCTAATTTTTGGGTTTTGCGAAGCCTTACAAATTCAATTGCAATCAAACCTGCTGATATCAACCTATGTAGCTGCGGAATTCATTCAAATGATTCCATATTTAGCTACACTTATTGCACTCTTACTGGTGAAATCTAAACTCAGTCCACCTGCAGAGCTAAAATAGCTTTTAATATTTTTTGTGCAAAGGAGATCTACATGAAAAAAATCACATTGGTATTTTTGTTTTTAGTCACTCAGTACTCAAGCCTAACTTGGGCCTGGGGTGGTCGCGGGCATGCCGCTATTTGTGAGGCCGCGGTTCATTTAGTTAAGTCTCCACAGCTCAAAGAATATTTAAAAAGCAAACCTCATATGATGGGGCACTTATGCAACACACCCGATATTTACTGGAAGAAGCTTCCCCCAGAAACTCGAAAATTAGGCGACCCTGGACATTACATTAATGGCGAAAAAATAGGTGTTAAGCTCAGCGATATCCCGATAGATTATAAAAAAATAATCGACACTTATACCGGCAAAACAAATAAGCAGGATGAATCTAAAACTTTATTTTCGATTCCAAATGAACTCGGTTCAAGTTGGTGGAGAGCTGACCAATTTTATCGTCGTGCAATTGAGGCCTCCAAAAACCTAAAGGATCTCCCCGAACCAAAAGATTCCAAAGAAGAACAAAATGATGAGTTAGCCTATAACAAGGCCGTCTACCAAATGATTGTCAACTTAGGTCTAATGGGTCATTTCGTGGGTGATAATAGCCAGCCATTTCACAACACCTCTGATCACGATGGCTATGCTGCGAACCATGGTGGAATTCATTCTTATTATGAAGATGCCGTAGCATCGCAATTCGGACCTGATTTAGTTCAACTTATTGTCAAAAAGGCAAAAACTTGGAAAACTCAAAGCTTCACTCAAAAAAAATCTGTTGTTGAAAATATGCGTGCCTTAAGCGAAATTTCTGCATCTGAAATTAAAGACGTACTTAAAGCAGACCCTATTATTAAACCCTCTCTATTAAAAATTGAGAAAGGTATGAGCCTGAAAACTGCCGCAGAAAGAAAACCACCATCAGTAGCCTTTAGTAAAATGGACAAATTAATTGTAAAACAAATGGCACGTTCCAGCTATTTACTGGCTCACCTTTGGGATGAAGCTTACAAGGCCGTTGGCGAACCCTCGATCAAAGCCTACAAAAGTTTTCTTTACCCCTACACTGTTGATTTCGTAATGCCCGACTATTTTTAGGTAGCTGGCACCTTAAGACGCAGCTGGACGTGAGGTGCCAGCTACTTAAGAGGAAGTTTATATTCGGCATCCTTTTTAGCCACTACGCCATTTCGTGTCGCTTTAATCATTAGGCTCCCAGATTTTTGAGCACTTGGATCAACACATAAAAAATGATCGGTGCCCTTAACTTCACATTTTAAATCAAGTTTTTTATTTATATTTTTTATATAGGCTTTAACTTGCGAATTTTTTACTATCGAGTTTTGAAACTGCATATCAAGTAAATACACTTGATAGGACCCATCCTGATTCGCAACAACCTCGGTATGAAAGTTAGCGGGCATTCGGATATGTCCACCATGTGGTCCCGGTTTATCTTCACCGTGAGCCATTGCCAGAGATCCTGCTGAAAGTACTACCATCAAAATTTTAATAAAAATACTCATAACAACCCTTTAAAGACTTTCAATTTTTACTTTTAATATTTCCAAATCTTTCAAAATTTCATACTTCTTTTTTTTGGAATGAAACAAGCGCTCTGTAGCACCCACCAGATCCGGAGAATTTTTTACGCCTCGTTTGTATTCAGCATTGGTCAAATCATAATACTTCTGCGAATTTGTTATTTTAAGCTCGTTAATTTTAAAAAGCTTGCTGAGTTCATTCATTTTATTTTTGAAGATATTAAAGTCGGCCTGCACATCGTTTTTTTTCTGAAATTTTAATTTTTCGGCCGCAAGCACTTCAATACCAGCCGCTTTGGTTTTGAAGTATCTTTCAAATCCAGAAAAAAGTGGAAAAGTTAATATAATCCCATATTTTGATTCGTTATACTTAAGAGGCGAGTTTTCAGTTGGAGTTAGTCTTCCGACAGAATAGGTGAAATCAAGTTTAGGAAAGTATTCAGATCTAACTTCTTTTTTTTGCAACTCAGCTTTAGTTAAATTAAGTTCTGATTTTTGATAATCCGGGTTGTTTTCGATTTTGAAATTTTTTGAAGAGGTCGTCAGGCTTTCTAAGGAGCTAAAAGTAATTTTATCAAGTTCAACTTCACTTATATCTTCACCATAAAGTACAATCAGCTTTTGATGAACTTCATTATGTAGCTGTTCTATCTGATTTCTTTCAATTAATATTTCACTTTCACGCAAATTAAATTCTAAATTATCAACGCTGCTTGTAAGCCCCGCACTTACTTTTTTTGCGGCCATTTGCTTTTGAGTTTGTGTAATTTCAAACTCTTCTTCAAGTATTTTCTGTAATCGATGCAGTCTGATCATATCGCTTATCGTTTCAGTTAATAACAACCGAAGTTTAAGTGTTTTTGTCTCAAGATCAATTTTTGCTAATTTTAAATCAGCGTCTTTTTGATTCAAAGCGGACAAATCTTTTAACCCGTTAAATATATTATAGCGACCTTCAATATAGGCCACTGATCCTTTTTGAGCTACAGCCAGATCATCTGTTTTATTATGAACCCAGCCGCCAGCCACATTAATTGTTGGATAAAATCCAGAGCCTGCAGAACTGTAAAGAGATTCTTTTGCTTCAACTTGTTCTTTTAAAGATAAAAGTTCATGATTTTTTTCAATGAGTTTAGACTCTAAACCATCCAAACCAACGAGAGCCTGCGCCATTGGCAAAAATAAAGTACTCAGCACCATGAAAAAAACTAAAAAGCTCTTCATCAACTATTTCTCAACTTGAAACTTAAAAGCACTTTGTTTGCCTTTATTATCTGCTTTAACCATAATCTCAGCGCGATAGGCGCCTTTAAAATCAATTTTTGTCAGATAAACGCCATCTTTAAAGTCGAGCTTAAGAGGCTCTTGCTTTTTTGTTTTTGGCAATTTAGCTGTTGCGGTTAATTTAACTTCATTAACTGCAAGCGTCTCACCCTCATGTGCAGCAGGAATTAATTTTAATTCCTCACCGGAAACCACATATTCAAGGTTGATATTTTTGCCGGCCTTAACAACTCCACCATGATTAGCTTTAAGAGTGCCCGGTGCATTGTGATCATGTCCCTCGTGAGCAAACAAATTCACTGAGCCTAAAAGCAAGGCCACAACAATAATTTTTTTAAACATTTTTTTCTCCTTCGAAAATATTTTTTTGATCCATCAATCGTATGCTTTTCTCTGCGGATTTTTTACCAAAATGATAAAAGACTGCAGGAGTTACAAACATATCAAGTAAAGTTGAGCTGATAAGCCCACCCACTATTACAACCGCTACAGGATATAAAATTTCTTTTCCAGCCTCGCCACCCGCAAATACAAGCGGCAGCAGACCTAAAATAGCGGTCAAGGCTGTCATGAGTACAGGAACAAGTCTTTCTAAAGATCCGCGAATAACCATCGCTTCCGTAAATTTTTCACCTTCATATTTCATCAAGTGAAGATAATGCGAAATCATCATGATACCATTTCTTGAAGCAATACCACATAAGGTAACAAAAGCCACAAGGCTAGCCACTGAAATTGTTTTATTTGTTAAGTACACTCCAACAATTCCGCCGATAAATGCCATCGGAATATTGAGCATCACCTGTAACGACACAAAGCTCGATTTAAAGTGCATATACAGAACAATAAATATACCTAGTATCGCAAGCAGGGCTAAAAAGGTCATCAATTTTGCAGCCTGCTGCTGACTTTCAAACTGCCCACCATAAGAAATAAAATAATCCCCTGGTAACTTGATATTTTGATTTATTTTAGTTTGGATTTCTTTAACAAGGCCATCTAGATCTCTCCCACCAGAGTTGGCTAAAACCACAATTCGCCTCTGGGTGTTTTCACGGTTAATAATATTCGGCCCGGTCGACTCAAACACATCGGCAATCTGCTCAACTCTAATTTTTGAGCCATCTGGCAACGTCTTGACCGGAGTTCTATTAATAAGCTCCAGGTCAGATCTTGATTTTTCATCGAATCTCATCAAAACATCAATCGTTCTTTGACCTTCAAGAATTTGTCCAACAACTTCACCCTGTAAAGCTTTTTCTAGTAATTGCGCCAAATCTCCAACCACTATTCCGTATTGAGCAGCTGCATCTCGCATCAGTTGAATTTTCACCTGCGGAATCAAAACCTGCTGTTCAACTTGCAGATCAACGAGCCCATTTGTTCCTTCAATAGCCTTTTTAATTTCTGCAGCCTTTTCTCTTAACACTGCGAGATCTGGGCCAAATACTTTAATTGCAATTTGCGCACGTACTCCCGAAAGCAAATGATCCAGCCTGTGAGAAATCGGCTGCCCCAAATTAATATAAACTCCTTCAATAGTTGAAAGATTTTCTCTAATTTCGGCCAGTACAACTTCGCGAGGCCTTCCCTCAGCTTTAAAGTCCACATCAATTTCAGATGAATGCACGCCTTCGGCATGCTCATCGAGCTCGGCACGACCGGTTCTTCTGGATACTGATTTCACTTCAGCCGTTTTAAGTATCAAACTCTCGGCCCGATTACCTAATATATTCGACTCCTCCAGTGAAATCCCTGGCGGCGCCATCATCGAAATTGTTGCTGTACCTTCGTTGAATTTAGGCAAAAAATCCCGCCCCAATGTAGTCGATAATCCAAAAGCTCCAATAAAAAGCCCTAGTGTTACACCAATAACAATTTTGGGATGCTTAAGTGATTTATGCAAAACTTGTAGATCGATTTTTTTTAAATATCGAACCAAAGCACTATCTTTATGATCAAGCAGTTTATCTTTTGATAGCAAGTAGGAACAAAGAACCGGAGTAACAGTTAAAGAAACCACCATCGAAGCCAGTAGCGATATAATGTAGGAAATACCCAGTGGAATAAATAGTTTCCCTTCAATACCGCCCATACTGAATAAAGGCACGAACACCAAACACACGATGATAGTTGCAATAACAATTGAATTTCTGACCTCACTTGACGCCTGATAAATAACCAGCAAACTATTTTGCGGGCTAGCGCTGAGTTTGTTTTCTTTTAAACGCCTAAAAACGTTCTCAACATCAACGATGGCGTCGTCGACCAATTCTCCGATGGCAATCGCAAAGCCACCTAAGGTCATGGTGTTAACTGAAAGACCGAACATTTTAAAAATAATGGCTGAAAGCACGAACGACAGCGGAATCGCTGTGATGGTAATAGCTGTGGTTCTGAAATTTAACAGAAACAAAAACAAAATAATAACAACCAGAATAACGCCGTCTCTTAGAGCCTCTTTAACATTATGTATTGAGGCTTCAATAAAAGTAGCCTGTTTAAAAAGATCGGGACTCAGTAGCGCATAATCTGGAAGAGACTTCTCGAGTTCTTTCAAAACAATTTCTATTTTTTCAGTTAATTCAATCGTGCTTGCGCCCGGCTGTTTTTGAATACTCATGATCACACCGGCTTTAGCATTTACACTTGCATCACCACGCATGACCTGCGGAGCCTCTGTCACTTCAGCAACATCTTTAACTAAAACCGGGCGGCCTAAGTGCATCCCCACAACCGAATTTAAAATTTCATTTTTGTCGCGAATAGCGCCTAAAACCCTAACAAGCGATTCGCTTTTTTCAATATTAATAAAGCCGCCGGTTGAGTTAAGGCTGATTTCAGATAAGTTATGTTCAATATCCGCAATCGAAATTTGCAACCTTTGAATTTTTTCGGCCGATAACAAAATTTGATATTGCCTTACACCGCCACCAATTGAAGTCACCTGTGCAATGCCCGGAATACTTAAAAGTCTTGGCCTGATGGTCCAATCCGCAATGGTTCTCAGCTCCATAGCAGAAATTTTTGGATCTTTTGAGTTTAGTCCCACCAACTGAATTTCACCCATAATAGACGCGATTGGTCCCATCACAGGAGATGAATTTTTTGGAAGTTTTTCTTTGGCCAGTGTCAATTTTTCTTGTACCACCTGACGGTTTCTGAAAATGTCGGTTCCCCATTCAAACTCGACATAAACAATACTTAAACCCACACCGGAATTAGATCGAACTCTTTCCACACCCGGCAAACCATTTAAAGACGTCTCCAGCGGAAAAGTAACCAATGCCTCAACCTCTTCAGGCGCAAGCCCGGGAGCTTCTGTCATGATGGTTACTGTAGGCCGATTCAAATCAGGAAATACATCCACAGGCAAATGAGCTGCTATCCAGCCGCCATAAGCCAATAAAAACGCGGCAACGGATATAACTAAAATCCGATGCGATAATGACAGTTTAATTAGACGATCAAGCATTCATTATATATACACTTAAAGTAAAAATTTCCAACCCCTTAAATGAGTATTGACCTATACTCTACGCCAGTATACACCTGTTGCCTAAAGCTCAACCATTAGACAGAACCAAAGGTACGCCAAATGCTAACTAATGAGCCCGTTAAAAATAGTAAAAAAATTAATCTCAAAAGCTCCAAAAGCCCAAGCGTTTTGCCGCACGATCACACTCCTGAATTAAAAAGACTCAGCCGCATCAAAGGCCAAGTTGAAGGCGTCGAACGCATGATCCTTGATAAAAGATATTGCCCTGATATTATTCAACAAATTAAAGCCATCAGATCAGCGCTCAAAGGCCTTGAGGCTTCTGTTATTGAAGGTCACATGAGGCACTGTGTAAACGAGGCCATCCTCAGCCGCGATTCCTATATAGCTCAGCAAAAAATTGAAGAAATTATTCTACTTATAAAGGGACAATCTTAAATTTATGAGCAAGCCCTTAATAACTTTAAATTATTTAATTATGATTGTGACGATGTCTGCGTATTCATATCTTCAAGCCCATGAAGGCCACGTTCATAGCGATTCGCCCTCAGCCTCATCAAGCACCAAATTTACTGGCTCTATTGATAGTGAAAGTCCACTCTCAGTTAGTTTTAAGCTCCGCAGTGGTTACGAATTTGGCCAATACATTGGCGCAATTCCCACTTTAAACTCTTATTTTGGCGATGAAGAGCTTAACCTCAATTTAAATTACGAATTCCAATTCAGAGAATTCTCCACAGCAAAAACCACAGGCCAGAGCGCCAGTCTTGATGATCGCGATTTTACCAATCGTTTATCAGCAAAAGTTCTAAAATCAATATCAACCAATTTAGATTTTTCAATCACCGGAGAATTTAGCACTAGCGAGGCGGTTCGCCTGGCTAGAATGATCAATGACTATAACTACACTTCGGCTAGAACAAATTTAACCTATACGTTTAATAGCGATTGGAACCTTGCGGCCAATTATTTATTCAGCTTACGAAAATTTCCAAACGGCACCTATTTAATTCCTTCAAGTTCACCAACTGGAGTTGGCGAGCCCATCATTCCAGGCGAACAATTACCAGCAACAACCGAAGTAACAGTACTCGGTATTGCCGATCAGCAAAATGAAATTGCTCTTTCATTAGTTGCGGAATTGGGCGAACAAACTCTTGTGCTTGAAGGCAAATCCATTTTGAATAACTCAGATTTAGCATCGCGTGAGTATAAGGCTGCAGCCTTTAAGTTAGGACTTGAAAAAATGTTATGGAGTCAAATCTTCGCACAAGCTTCCTACTCTTTAGAAAGTAGAACTTTTTCAGACCGCACAGACAATATCGCTGCTACTGAAATTGGACTACAAAAAGATTTAAGCGCCAGGCTTACTATATTAGGCACTTTCCGCAACAATCAAACCGAAAGCATCAAAACTACTTCGTGGATGGAGGGTTATGCGCAATTACAATATGCATTCTAAAAAAATTATCTTTGTTTTTATCAGTACTTTTTTATTTTTAACTGCCTGCAATCCACTTAAAGAAAAACCTGCAATTGCACCCTTGGTTGAAATTGATTACACCGACCCCGAACTAGCACAGCAAAGCTCGCTAGATCCTAATCACGCCATTGGTGGAAATTTGTCTTTAGAAATTCAGGAAGATTTATCAACCGGAAAAAAAACCATTTATGCCAGTGCCAGTTTTTATGAGTCGACTGAAAAAAACGTCTTATTTGATAATATTCCAACTAAAGAATTAACAAAAAATATTTATCAGCCAAGGCCACCGCCGGCTGTAGAGCCCTGCACTATTAACGGAATGCCTTGCCCTGAATAAAAGAGTACGATTAACTTTAAACTAAATTCCACTAGGAGGAATAAATGAAACAAATCTTAACAATCACCGCAATCTTAATCAGCTCGCTATTATCTTTCGCACATGGGGCTCACCCTCTTGTCGCTAACTATGCAAAAACTATTGAAGCCGGTTACGAACATGCACTTCATAATGCTGGATATTCAGAAAGAGATTTTGATACACTAGTTGGTGTTACATCAACTCAAGATAACGTACGAAAAATACGCGTACTTAAGTATAAGTTTACAGCCGCCAATTGTGCTAAAGACTTAGAAGTTTATGTAAAATTAGATGGTTCTGCTTATTTATCCAATAAGGTTGTAGGATGCACGCCGTAATCAGCGCATTCATTATAATATTAATAAGCTGCTCGATCAGTTACGCGCATAATGGCGTAGACCATGGCGATGGGGGATCTCACGACGCCCCCAAAGGTATCGAGAATGGCAAGCTTGAAGGTCAAGATCATATCACTTATCTTGACGCCGGCGCCGACATTCAATGGGCCGGGCAAAAGCTCAAGCGCAAAATCACCGATACTAATCAGGTGGTCTATCAATATATTGGCGAAGTTAAAGAAGCACTATCAGCGACTGAAGCTCAAAATAATTTTTTAGAAATAAAAATTCCGGGTGGACAAGTTTTAAAAACTTTTTCTTTTAATCACGCCGGAGAATCTAACGAACCCCTTGAAATATTAACTCCTGATTTTTCTAGATCGGTAGAAATTTCTAAACATCAGGATTTTAAAATCAGCTGGAAGCCTCGGGCAAAAACTGAACTCACTTCAGCCATGATTAAAATTATCATCGAAGTGCGTACGGCTTCAAATGTGCTAAAAGGCCGCTTAACTCTTTCCACCAGCGACGATGGCGAATTTAATATTCCGGTTAATCTACTAAGCCAGCTTCCCGAAGGTTCGGCGAAAATCGCTATAAAAAGAATTTGGCTCGGCGGATTTCATCCCTTTGCCGATAAAACTCAAATGCTCGGCGTAAAAACCGTCGTTAGCGTTGTTGGAAAAGCCAAGGTTGTTGCGGAATAAGTTTAGAGGGCCGACTTCCGAACCCCAAATAGCATTAAAATCACTTTAACAAAGCTACGCCGCTTGCAATAAATCTGCTTCATGAACTCAAAAATCTTATATCCAATGCAATTAAGTCAGGTCGAAAAGTACTCTTTATCCTTGATTTTTGTAATATATATATTACATTTGTTATGTATATGTAATTTAGGAGGTATTTATGAGTTCTTCTGCACTTAAATCTAAAATAACTTTTCAAACTGATGGAAAGCGCCTAGCTCTTAAAGAACGATTTTCTGACCCAAAAGAGATTCTTAACTTGATGGCCGACTACATAAAAGACGGCGATGTGGCATCACTCACAGATCTTATTTCTTCATACATTGCAAATTGTCCAAAATATAATAATCACGAAGAGTTTGCAGTTGCTATCTGGACCACTAGGCAAACACTTCATCGAATGCTGTCGCACAATGACGCTGTTTCGATTAAAGTTTTTTTTGCGGCAATTGAAAGAATTTATAGCGATGCTAGTGAAGTTACAAAAAAACAAACCCCTTAGTGATATTCTTTTTACTGGCACACCCCTTGCTTTAAAAAATAAATGGAGCAATTTTGTCACCATTTTTTAAAACGATTGGGGTTTCTTATGCAATTATGTCTTAAATTTTCTGCAATTATTTGTCTATTTTTTGCTTTTGGCTGCTCTATTGAAGATACCAAATTTAATTCCATCAAAAAAGGCGAAACGATTTCCTCGGTATTCGACACAATAGATCTCACATCAGCGCCCAGTTATTGTGAATACAGTTCTTACTCTAAAGAGCCCGCTTGCTTTGCCTCTGCCCCTAAATACTGTGAATACAGTTCTTACTCCAAAGAACCCTCATGCGTTGCTTCACACCCATCCTACTGCGAATACAGCTCTTATTCTAAAGAGCCTTCTTGTTTTGCAAGTAAGCCCAGTTATTGTGAGTACTCCAGCTATGGTGACGAACCATCTTGTGTGAAATCTAAACCTTCCTATTGTGAGTACAGTTCTTATTCTAAATCATTGGCCTGCATCGCCTCACACCCATCCTACTGCGAGTATACTTCTTATTCCAAAGAACCGGCCTGCTACGGCGCTATGCCTAGCTACTGCCAATACAGCACTTATTCTAGAGAGCCCGCTTGCATAAAACATTATGCTTTAGATGATATAGATTTGTATTGTCGAAAATTTGATACTTTAAATTTATGCCCAACTTATCCTGTTGGTAGAATTCAATAACTGCTTAAAACCCATAGGTCAGCGCAAGCTGAGATAATAAATTACGGGCATCAAGCACTTGAGTGCTGGCAGTTGATAAAACGCCATCAAGAGTCAGATTTTTAAATTTTAAACCGACTCCTGCTGTGACGCTTGTGCTGTTGGCGCCCGCTCCTAAATCCACTATTGCGCCAGTGGCTCCACTGATCGCTGCAGCAGGATAGCAAACATCGTCTTTTGTTATATTAACTAAAAAAGATTGCTTAATGGCACTACGAAACACCAACCAATCAGTAGCTTGAGCCTCTATACCGAACCACGCTGGTACAGATGTATTGGTATAGATTTTATTGCAAACTACAGATGCCTTATGATTACAATTAATACGCATTGAAACTACTTGCCCACCCCAAAAAAATTCATTTTCGCCCAGTGTATTTGAATCAGCTAAGCCAAGTGTGGCCACATCGTGAGTGTGAGATTCTGTTAGTGTTGTTACACCGCCGACTTCTGTAGTAAGCTTTGGCCTGGATGTTTTAAATGTGAATTCAAATAAAGTTGTATCCGATAAATAAGAGGCCTGTGCCTGCAAATAACCAGCGCCATCAAACTGTTTGCCTCCCGCGGCCCTAACGCTATTCATAGATACGTAAAGTGCACTGATTTGAAATTTACCTATTTCAGCACCCAAACTAAGTCCAGCAGAAGATTCCTTCAGGCCTGTCAGTTTTTCGTCTTTAGTCGAATAAAATAAACCCACAGCATACGAAGTTACCGCATCGTCGACCGCATAAAAAAGATGAAGTGGATTTTGCTGTAATTCAATATTAGTCCCACTTAGCCCTTTGATAAATTGACGAGCCTCTATAACGGAGGCCTCTTGGTGGCCAAATGATGCCGCTATTCGATGATTTTCACTGTCATTTTTTTTTAGTGAGTAGGATAGCATGGCCTCGGAATTATCTTGTGCAGAAGTCGCTGCAGTTATACCGCTTTCGAGCAAAACAAAGTTATCTAAGTAAATCAAATCAATGGGTCTTTTAAAAACAGTCTGTGCATCTACAAAATGAAAGGAGTTGGCTAAAGCCTGCATACGGGCTTTAGAGGCATAGGAACCAACAGAGGATAAAGTTAATAAAAAGAATAAAAGCTTATTCATATAAGTAGTTGGCACCTTAAAAAGTTAGATATTAAACAACTTTAAGTCAATCTGGTAAATTATCACCAAAATTCATATCTTCATGAAAACCTACGACTCAAAGTCGAATTTAGGCAAAAACACGCTATATTTAGCAGAATATTCATTGGCAAAGATCCGAAATACGACTGTAAACGCTGGCCTACTCTTATCTATTAGTCGCAATCGGCGCCTCAGAAATTGCATCTAAGTCATCTTCAAGTCTAATAAAATAAATCCAAGGCAATAAATTGTCTTTACAATATACGTTGATTCAAGTATATTAAAAGGAGCTAGTTTTGCCCCCTGATGAAGAGTTTAAAAAGAAATACCAAGCAGCCAAGAACCACTTTGAAAGGGTCCAGGTTTGCATCAGAGAACAACGTTACAAGATTTGGTTGCGCGCTGACAAACCAAACCTTAACAGTGCTGAGTTTGTAAATTCGATTCTGAATCTGCCTATAACTCACCCCTGTACTTACAAAAAACGGAAGTCAGGCAGAGCTGGCGCTAAATTTGTGATTGAGTTCAAATACTCAATCTCTATTTATGGTGCTACGACGAAACTATATTTTAAAGGATTTTTTGCTGAGGATTGGACTCTAAAACTAGAGATACAATCTCTCCGCGATAACGAAGAGGTCTAATTATGGAATTCTGCATATATTGTGAAACTGATTCTATGGTTTTTGGTAAAACAAAAATCAAAGTGGGTCGTGAAACATTCGAAACAGAAGCTGAACACTGCAAAAAATGTAAAAAGGTCGCCATCAGTCCAAAGCTTCAAAAAGAAATTGATGAATGGGCACTGCAATTTACAAAAAGCATCTTTGAACTTCAACCTTATTTTACTAAGGATATGACTAATAAAATTTGCTTCTTTGCCAATAAATTTAATTTAAGCAAGTCTGAGCTAATGAAGGTCTGTACGACTTTCTATATCCTAGAGATGACCAAGATTAAAAACTTTAAAACACTTCGTATAGAAGTCCTTGCTGAGGCTCAAAAAAAGCATAGGGGTGATAGAACTAAAATTTGCGTTCCTATCAAATACCAATTATTTAAAAAGGTTGGTCTCTACGCCAATGTTTGGAACTTAGAATATGAATCAAACGTAATGGAAGAGGCCGTACAGTTTTGTATGACAGTTTTAGACAATCAAGTTGCTAAAGTTGAAGAATCTAAAAAACAAGAGCTAGTTCACTTTGTTGAAAACCACGCTCTGGCTTCTTAAAATTGAAAGGTGCTGGCCACTCCTTCACGGCAGACATTTTCTTCTTTAGTGACAGTCTTAGTCTACAATTGTACTGCGCTCTCAAGGATTGACTGCAAAAATACGTCGCCCGGAATTTCTGTAAGAGCGGCCAATGTAACATCAATTTTACGCTCACCAATAGCCTTTTTTAAATCGACTATAAAATCTAATTTTTTAAATTTTGCGAGGTTCTTTGTATCAGCAAATATGATTAACAAATCAATATCTCCACCTTTTTTTGAATCATCAAGACGACTTCCAAATAAGTAAATCTTAGCATCTGATGTCGAGTATTTATCGAATACTTTTTTAATATCTACTTTGTCAGATTCAGTAAGCCTCATAAATTGATTTTTAATAGCTCAGGGGCGTATTGCTTCAAATCTGTTAAAAATAAAATAAGCTTATCTTCGCGATAATCGTGGGCGTGAATATTACGTATTTCGCGCATTTTCATAAAAAAATCAGCGCTTTCTATTAGCTTTAGTTTTTCAGTCTGATCTAACAAATCACGGTAACTTCCATCAAAAGCAGGATCACTTAACAACACACATGTTTTTAAATATTTGGTTGTGTAAATATCCACAACCCGTAAAAAACGTGAAGAAAAACCTTCCCAGGCCTCTAAGGTTTCTTCATCCATTTCTTTTTCAAGCATTGGCAGATCAAGTGATTTTTTATAAGAATAATCAAGATGCACCAAAGCTTTTTTAACCTGAGCAGCATATTTTACTTTTAAAACTAAAAGCTTTTCTGCAAACTCAGTCAATTGCACATCCTTTAATTGCTAATTTATCAAAGTATCAGCTTAGTTGCAACCAACGCCGCAAAAATTGCATCTAAGTCAGCTACCAGTATTTGGAACTTAGAATATGAATCAAACATAATCGAAGAATCTAAAAAACAACTGTTTTTTCTTTTTTTAAATTTAATTTTATCTGTTAAATATCCAAAAACCTGTTCCCATTTTGTAAATTTTGTTTGGGCTAAAAACTCATCATTCGTCTGCCATCGCAGTTGCGCGGTAAAATGTTCAATTTGTTTAATTGTAGTTTCACCCTCAAGCGTCTCAAATAACCAAAAATACTTTCCGACCCCGTAAGTTTTAACAAGCGCGCTTTTGCCAATTCGGCGACGGCATAAATCACAATAATACTTGATTTTATTGATTTGCAATTAGCATTCAATTGCGAAAGCTCGCTTGACCTTCCGATAATCATTAAACCCCACTTCCGTACATAGAGTTTACATATCTATATGTGCGGAACTCAAACGAACAGTACCCTTAAGGATTGGGTGTGAAATCTTGGTACTTAATACTAAAAATTAATGTGATAATTTTTGAAATAATTTTGCCAAACCAGCTTTATCTAAAGTTTTTTTAGCTAAGCTTATCATCGCATCATACAGTTCTTCATTTGGATCACTAATTTCAATGTGATTCCAATCTAAAAAAACTAATGCGGCAGCAAGTGCAGTTCGTTTATTTCCATCTAAAAACGGCTGATTTTCTGCGATATGAAAAGCATAAGCGGCAGCTAATTCAAAAACACCATTATGAACCAATTCACCACCAAATGAAGCCTGAGGCGTCATCAAAGCAGACTCTAAAAGGCTTTGCTCGCGTATACCTGTGGCACCACCGTAGCTTTCAAGCTGCATTTCATGCAAATCTAAAACATCCTCTAAAGCTAAAAATCTAAATTCCATTGGTTTACTTGGCTAGTTTTTTAAAAGTTGAGCTATGTTTTTTCATAATTTTTTCCGCTGATGCTCTTAATGTTTTCTCTGTAGATCGAATTGGTTCAATTATAAGTCGCATACCATCTGTTGTTATTTCAAGATCAGTTTCGCGATCAATTTTTAAAAGTTCTAAGATAGGCTTTTCGATAACAAGACCGTAACTGTTACCTACTGCTGAAAGCTTTTTTCTCATAAATCCTCCGTATTACGTCAGTTATAACATATGTATAACTAAAAAAATAGTTAAATGTGCTAAAATACGAAGCTTATTTTTGTAGTTTCGCCCTCAAGTGCTTCAAATGACCAAAAATTTAAAAGTGCCAGCTACCTAAGTTAGTTCCCTAGGTTTCATGGAGCCTTTCAAAAACAAAAAAGCCTTGGGGTTACCAAGGCTTTTTTTAGAATCTTAGAATCTAAACTTTACAGCTCAGATTTTCTAGCTGAAGTTATTCAGCTAAGAAAATTTAGAACCAGTAAGTTGCTCCAACTTGAGCTAACAAGTTAGCGGTA
>ERZ1292630.2394-Hain-H41-02um-R3-2394-length-17396-cov-6_pt1 | contig 17396 bp, 15 predicted proteins | sample MGYA00564408_ERZ1292630 | MGnify/ENA primary metagenome ERZ1292630 (study PRJEB36523, sample SAMEA6512641) | groundwater metagenome | collected 2019-01-08 | study: AquaDiva: Metagenomics assemblies of 32 groundwater samples | reverse complement strand
AGGTGTGATGGGCAATAAGCTTGCAAAAATCGGAAACGCATAACTGAACATTCCCTTAAAAAGTCCGATAGTGAGACCCGCGCTTTGTAAAAGGAAAAACCCGCTCAAAAACAATGCGAGCCAAATAAAAATTGTTAAAAGAAAAAGAGGCGCCATCATATTATTTCCACGAAGCAGTATAAATCCATCCGCAATATCGTCCACATAATTAAAAAATGAATCAAGAATTTGTCGCTTCCCAACACCTCGCTCAAGCTGTTTTCTAAAAAATACAGAAATTTCTTTTCCCCAAAAAACGATAGCGAAAAAAACGCCAATCACGAAGAGAAGCAAAAGCACCGCCGAAATGAGAAGCTCGCTTTCGCCCCGCCCCTTCAACGCGCCAAGAAAAAAAATAATAAAGAGAAGTACCACAATAATTGCGTCAACAATACGCGATGAAACAAATACGCTCGTATGCCTGCCAAAGCTCATTGTTCTTGTCTTGTTTACAAGATGAAGATACGAAGCCACGCCAAGCACCGGAGAAATTACATTCAAAAAATTATAAATAAAAAGAATCGGAAAAAACTCACGCCGTGAAATCTTTCGCTCTGCCAATACATAAAATCGCTCAATGCGAAATACATTTGCGATCATATATGCCACAAAAGCGACTCCAAAAAATCTAAGATCTACTGACGCGATATTTTGCAAAACATCGCTCAACGAAACACGCTTGAGAAGCACGACGATTAAAAATATGCCAATTCCAAGCGATAGAAAAATTTTTTTGATATTCATGTTAAGGATTATTTTCTCCGCAAAACAGCAACTATCAATCTTCCTTTTGTTTTAAACAGACCATCCGCCATAAAAAACAAACAAACGAGCGGATTAAGAAAATTTAATTTTCCACCCCCGCTCACTCCTGACTTTTCCGACGACATAAACTCAAGAATACGATAATACAGCGAATACATCGGAAATCCCCAAATAAAACTTTCAACTACATTAAAATCAGGGCATAGCGCTTGAATATCGGCGCTATCGTATTTACGGTGAACATACAAAGAGTCAAACTTGGATCTGCGAGCACCGCTCCACTGCGTAATAATAAAAATATATTTCTTGGCCATCATACTCACATTGCGGCCGGCAACTTTATCGTCTTTCGGTATATCAAAGAGGGTATTAGCCACAACGGCCTGATACCTACCATCATACCCCTGCCCTCCGTTAACCCATAACAACAGCAAACCTTTTCCGCATCCAATATCAGCGTAATTTGTAATAGCGTATTTTTTAAGAAGCCGGGCAATGATCTTGGCTTTTATGTATGAACTTGGCCCTTCGCCATACCCGCCTCCATATATATTTTTCCAATTATTAATGTTCGGCGTCATATTTTTTTAAGAATAAAAGCAAAACGAGAACTAGACCCCATAATGCACGATAATGCGCTCAAAGGCAGAAAAATAATTATCAATAATGGATTTTTATAGGTGAAAAAGGACGCGAGCGAACCAACTCCTTTCTCCTTAAGCCAGCGCTGGATACTACAAATCCAATCATTTGGCACAAAATCATATGCAGTTGAAACAACTTCAAAGTCGATCTCCGATGCATAACGATGAATAGTCGCTTCCGTAAAAACATATAAATGCCGAGGAACATCAAAGCCGTGCCAATAACGCCCAAAAACTCTCCGTTCAATTGAATCATAATTCGGTATGGAAACATACAAAAACCCGCCAGATGACAAAAGCATATGCGCTTTTTGTAGCGCTTCGCGCGGAGAAACAAAATGCTCCAAAACATAACGCATTATGATGAGATTAAACAATTCATTTCCTACGGGATTAAATTTTTCAAACACTCCGACAAACATTGAGAGTCCAAAATCTTTTCTAGCTCTGTCCGCAGACCGCGTGTCCATTTCAATTCCTAAAAGCTTCTTTCCGTCACATCCGAACGATGCAAGAAATTCCCCATTAGCGCATCCAACTTCAAGAATTGACCCTGCGGATGATGCGTATTTTTTTAAAATTCTTCGTTCACGCCCTTGCAGAAACGAACGAACAGCGTGAATAAAAAAATTATTCTTTCGATAGGGGACATAATTCCCCGCATAACCTTCGGCAACTTGAGAAATTTCCGGCAACGGTGAAAGCCGTATTAATCCGCATTGATTGCATTTTTCAATCGCAAAAACACCTTCTGCGGTAAGAGCGGAATCACGAAGTCCTTCATATTCTTTTTTAAATGCGGTACCTCCGCACAGATCACAAAGTGGCGACATGTTTAATAATGTTTGCGAGTTCAACTGCTTTTTTTTCAAGCGAATATTCTTCCTCGACAATCTTTCGTCCCGCCATACCCATTCTATTTCGAAGCTCGGCATCCGAAGCAAGGAGTAAAAGCTTCTCTACCCATTCTTCCGAAGTACCGACCAAAAAACCGTTAACGCCGTCTTTGACGGCAACGCGATTTAAACCAATATCAGATGCAACGATTGGTATTCCAACACTCATATACTGTATCATTTTATGGCCCAAGCGTCCTCGGTTAAAAGGAGTATCATCCAATGGCATTATGCCAATATCAAACGACCGAAGATCAGAAAGTTGATCTTCCAATGTCCAGATTTTTTTAATAAACGGAATACCCGCTACGGAATAATCAAAAGAAACGCCGACCGCCTTAAAACGAATAGCGAGATTTTTTTCCGAAATCTTTAAAAAAACAGGAGTCAGCATATCAAGAAGATATGCTGTTGACGGGCTCCCCATCCAACCAATCGTCACAATAGAATTTTTTTCATTTTTTAGTCCCGGAGTGAAGAGCGTTGTATCAATCGGTTCGGCAATAACTGAAACATTTTTATTATACTTACGGGCTTCTGTCGCCAAGTATGTATTTGCCGCCATTATCCATGAGGCATTCCGCACCAAATTATAAAAAAGATGCGCTTGATACTTAAAAAGCCAGCCATCAAAGGCGTTTTTCTCCAAAAAAGGATTTATTTCATAAATCGCGTCCTCAAAGCCATAAATTATATGCGGATTCATAAAACGAAAAAACCAAAAGACTGATTTTGGACAGGTAAATTTTTGGATATATACCACATCATATCGCCGCGCTTCAAGGGCATACGCTATCGCCTTTAAAATTCCTATACCGGAATAAAAGAAAAAGTTAATTTTTTTTAACAAACGAGACATTGGTATCAAGCCCATATGCACCCTAAAAAAACGATCCGTATAAATCGTGCGAATCACAGATTGAATGCCTTGTTTTTCCAAAAACGGAACGAATTGATGCACATACACACGGCTCGTCCCGCCTATCTCGGAAAAAAGCGTTACAAAGAGAATCTTCATATAAATGCTAGCATATAGCAGAATTTGCTTTCTCGCAAAGCTCTCGTTTTAAAGAGGAAAATTACACCCTACTAATATAAAATTTTTTGTCCGCCATGGGCGGAAAACTTTATCTATTGCAATAGGCTTATATAGTGTGGTATATAATTGGTCTACCAGTTCTTTTAAAAAGAGAAAACGGAGGCGACAAACATGAAAAACGATGTAAATGTGCTCATATTCGGAGCTGCTGGATTTCTGGGAACTAATCTTGTTCAAAAATGGGCAAAAGAAAGACCAAGCGCAAATATAACCGCCGTTGACCTTATGCATCCGTTCTTCCAAAGCACGCGTAACGGCATAGAGAGCATTGTTAAAAATAAAAAGAGTTTTCCAAAAATTCACTTTATAGAAGGGGATATTCGCGATCGGTCATTGCTTAAACGGCTGATACCGAACGCAGATGTCATCTACAACTGCGCCGCACAAACTTCTCACCAACATTCTTTTACCAATCCTGTTTTTGATGCATCTATAAACTGCATTGGAAATCTGGAGCTTCTTAGCGTGATAAAGGAATTGAACCCACGCGCAAAGGTTATCTATCCGTCATCAAGTACCGTCATCGGAAAAGCAACGAGGGACACCACCGATGAAACGGATCGTGAAGACCCGCGCGACATTTATTCTGCAAATAAATGCGTTGCTGAAAAATACTATCAGATATTCAACTGGCAGTACGGATTGCGCACGGTCGTTCTGCGATTTGCAAACCTGTATGGCCCGTATGGAAAAGCGGATCCATTATTTGGATTTGTGAATCACTTTATTCATCGCGCATGGCACGACCAAGAAATAAAAATCTTTGGAGATGGCCTGCAAAAAAGAAATGTAATGTTTGTCGATGACGCCGTTGAAATATTATGGCGCGCCGCATGGGATGACCATTTAATTGGTCAGCCTTATTTTGCCGTTCATCACGAACACTGGAGCGTAAAGGATATTGCCTCCGAAATCGTGCGCCAGTTCAGCAGAGGAAAGATTGTATGTATTCCGTGGCCAGAAGAACGCAAAAGAATGGAAATTGATAACGCGGTCATTTCCGGAGAACTTCTCAAAAAAACCATTGATTGGAAACCGAAATACACGCTTCAAGAAGGACTTTTGCGAACAAAAGAATTCTTTGTCCAAAACGAAAAAGGAGCGCAATGAAGAAAAAACGAGTTCTCGTTACCGGGGCGCTCGGACACATTGGTTCGCGCCTTATGCTTGAAATGCGTAAAAACTCCGATGCATACGAAAAAGTCTGTTTTCTTGATATTGCTTCGGCACAGCGCTATCCAAAATCAAGTGGAATATACGAATATGTACAATGCGATATTCGCTCTAAAGAAATTGAAAAGTTCGTAAGCGCATCTGATGTTGTTATTCATTTAGCGGCGCTCACTGATGCCGAACGATCAAAAGAATTTCCACGCGAAACATTTGAAATAAATTTTGAAGGCGCCAAACGCGTTATAGACGCGTGCCAAAAACACGAAACGCGCATTCTATTTCCGTCAACCACGAGCGTGTACGGAAGTCAGGAGTCAATGATTGACGAAACATGTGCGGAGCTTCTCCCGCAAAGTCCATACGCGGAATCCAAGCTTGCGGTGGAACGCTATCTCCTCTCAAAAAATGACGAGATGCGATTTATGATTTGTCGCTTCGGCACAATTGTCGGTCCGTCTCTTGGAATGCGCTTTCATACCGCGGTCAATAAATTTATTTGGCAAGCAATCGCACAAGAGCCGATTACCGTATGGCGTACGGCATATAACCAAAAACGGCCATACCTTGAACTCGGCGATTGCGTACGCGCGATACGATTCATCACCGACACAGATTGCTTCGCAAATGAGATTGTAAATGTTGTTACGGAAAATCTCACCGTGCAAAATGTCACGCATGAAATTAACACTCACATGCCCATAAAAATACAGCTTACCGACTCAGCGATTATGAACCAACTATCATATGAAGTTGACGCAAGTAAATTTGCCTCAATGGGATTTCCAAACTGCCACCGAAAAGGCGGCATCGCCAAAGGAATCGCCGAAACCATTCAATGGCTTGGCTAAGTAAAAAACAACCCGCTCAATTATGAGCGGGATTTTTTTTCACAAAATTAAAATCTCGCATTCTCATGAAAAAACCGCCTTTAGTAAGGCGGTCTACGAAAGAACTTTGACCAATGACTCAACCACATATTCCTGTTGTTTTTTAGTAATGCCCGGGAACAACGGCAAAGATAAAACCTCATTGCACGCCCTCTCGGTATTTGAACAGGAGTCGGTATTTTTCAACCAATAAAACGGTTGCTGATATACTGGTACCGGATAATGTACCGCGGTTTCAACACCCCACGCGCGAAGTTTTTCCATCACTTCATTGCGCGCTCCATTTTTAATCCGAACAACATACAAATGATACGCATGGGAGGCCTCTTTAAATTCTGCGATGAGTCGCAACGGAAGCGTTGTTGTGTGTGGCTTCAGCATTGCCGTGTAATATTCCGCCGCGTTTCGTCGGAGTTGTGTCAGTTTTTCAATGTGTTTGAGTTTTAATGTAAGGCAGAGCGCCTGAAGCGGATCCAAACGCATGTTAAAACCAAAACGCAGGTGATTGTTTTTCGAATTTTCACCCAAACTGCGCCGCATACGAATGTCATTCGCAAGATTAATGCTTTGTGTCACCACCGCTCCCGCATCACCGAACGCTCCAAGATTCTTCGTAGGATAAAAACTAAACGCTCCTATATCCCCGTATGTCCCAGCGAACTTTTCGTCCCATGTTGCAAAATGCGCCTGTGCGCAATCCTCAACAATTCGGAGATTGTAATTTTCTGCAATAGCAGACACGGCGCTCATCTCACACATCTGCCCATACAAATGCACAGGAAGAATTGCTTTCGTTTTCTTATTTATGCGCCCATGAATCTCATTGGGATTAAGTGTCAAGGTGTCGTCCGTAACATCCGCAAATCGTGGGATGGCACCTGTGCGAAGAATCGCAACGACGGTTGCGTTATATGCATTCCCCTGCGTGATAACCTCATCGCCCGATGTAACACCAATAGCCATAAGCGCAAGATACAAGGCATCCGAACCATTTGAGACACCGACACAACACCGAACTCTAAGCATTTCAGCAAATTTTTTTTCAAACGCTTCAACGCGCGGTCCGAGAATAAAATAATTTTCTTTCAGAAACTTCTTCGTTTCGGCAAGATATTTTTTTTCTATCAGTTTGGTCGCATATGAAAGATTGGCAAACGGAACATGTATTTTTTTCATCACCGCCTCTTCAAAAATTTTGCTTCATCGTCAATGCAAAGCGTTTTTTTCATGCGCGTAAGATCCATACTCGTATCGTCTGGAACCCACAATGGTTTAGAAATAGTTTCAATGTTCGGTCGTGTGCGACGCGCGTACGCTTCAAGCGTTGTACGAGGTCCCCCGATATTCATAATCCCCTCTGCGTCAGAAAGCACAGCTTTCAATACAAACGGCGCGATCTCGTCAACATAGAGCTTTGAATTCCACTGCCCCTCATAAACATTTTCCCACGGAAATGGCACGGGACCAAAACTTAAACGAAGAATAAGGAATCTCGGGAGCATCTGTACAACGCATTCGCCTCCGAGTTTTGACAAAATAAATCGCGAAGTAGCCTTAACCGGCTCATCTTCTAAATGCGGACCTTTCCCGTGATAGACATAGTCGGTTGAAACATATATCAGCTTAATCGCTGGGTCAGACTGATAACACATGCGCGCAATGTTTGCCGTTCCGGTAATGTTTACGGTAATGCCGGGTATGGGATCTTTTTCGTGTTGAGGCGGATTTGTCGCCGCTGCCAGATGCAAAACAATTTTTGGCTCATACACCCGAAGATACGAATAAATCGAAGTACCGTCTAAAATATCAAGCTTTTTATGATCTGGAGCTACTATATCGGGCGCGAGTTTTAAAATCTCGCGCCCCAAAAGCCCCGATCCTCCTATCATAAGAATTTCTGATGTTTTCATCTAAGACACTCCTTAGTATACCGGAGGCCTTCCGAAACTGATGCGATACCATACATTGGATCCCGTGCATCCATCCTTCTGCGATATTCAATTGCACGCACGCATTCTGAGCCGAAACGCCCGATTCGCAGGGTTGTTTCAGCGCTTCCTAGAAGAGGCCGAAATGTTATTTCTTCCTCCCAATCAATACCCAAAAATGTGCTGGGAACAAGCGTGATTGGATAATTCATCTGCTTGGCAACAGCAATATGAGTAAGAAACGCTCGCGGGAGATGAAACGGCACTGTCAAAACCGCAGCCGATCGAACTCCTTCCCGCTTTGCAACTTTCAAAAGCTCAACCGCCTCTTCATGGGTCTGTCGCGCCGGATGTGAAGAAAAAATCATTGCCTTTGGTATAGAATACCGTTGCACCAAAAGCGTTTTCCACAAAGAAAATCCTGGAGCGCCTTTTTCGTATTCATTGTGACCGTTCAAAACCATGATCCGCGACTGTGTCGCGTGAAAGATTCGCGCGGTATGCTGAATAAGGCGATAGCGAAGATCTCCCCAACCATGCACCAATACGGCTTCAACGGGATTACGCTCAAAACTAAATCCTTTCAAGAGCGTTTGAATAAACGGCATCCACGCATAAACATCCGATTGCGTTAAATAATCCTTGGATTTGGAACATGCGTTATCCACTTTCCCCCTCCCTCTTCAAACCATTTTTGATATTTTTGTATTTCTTTCAGATGATTCCACGCAAACAAAATCGCGTAATCAGGATTTCGTTTTTTAAACTCTTCCTGCGGAATAACAGGAATATGCATACCAGGATAATACATTCCCTGCTTTGCAGGCGTATTGTCGGTAACATACGGAACAAGTTCCGGGGTGATGCCGCAATAATTTGCGATGATCACGCCCTTAGACGACGCGCCGAAACCGCAAAGCGTTTTACCGGACTTCTTCAGCCCATACAGAATGTCGCGAAGCTTCTCGCGCGATGCCTTGATATTGCGCTCTAACAAAAGAAGTTTCAATTCAATATCAGTCTCGCGCGCGCGCCATTCGGCAACCGCCACCGTTTCTTTATGAGTATCACGATGCCCAATATACATTCTCATTTCTCCGCCGTGAACATCAACATGCTCACAATCAAACACACGAAGCCCAAAGGGTTCAAGCATCGTGTTCATAAAAGAAATTGTGAAATACCATACATGCTCATCGTAAATTTGATCGTATGCCGTTTTCTGAACAATATCGAGAAAATACGGGTCCTCACAAACAAATACGCCGTGTTTTCCTATGAGTTGCGAAATACACGAAAGATACGCCCCCAACTCTTGGATATGACACGAGACATTTGCCGCAAAAACTAAATTTACTGGTCGATTTCGCATGCCGTGCGATTCTTGAATCGCGTGCACTGTTGCTGTATTCATAAACGCGTTAATAACATTATGCCCATGTTCACGCGATACACGAGCAACATTTAGAGATGGCTCAACGCCAATGGCAGGAACGCCAAGCCCCTTCCACGCCTCCAGCATAATTCCGTCATTTGAACCAATCTCAACAACAACTCCCAAACCGACATACGGTTTTAGCGCCCGCGCGGTCTCAAAAAAATGTTTTTGCATTCCCTTTGAAGTGGAAGAAAAAAACGCATAGTGATCATGAAACATCATCTCCGGCGGAACAGCATTCACAAGTCCAACGGCACGCGTTTCAGGATCAAATCCTAAAACCATATTATACGAATATTCCCGTTTGAGGCCTTTTTTAATGGAACCTAATTCACTTTCAGACAAAAACGCATTCGCAATCGGCATCTGACCAAAATTAATAACCGGCAATAATTTGGGACACACCGCCGTAAAATCATTCGCGTTACTCATTTACACCCCCCTCCTTTAATTTAATTCGATTCAAAAAAATATGTAAAAGAACCTGCAAAAAGTACCATTATTGATGCATTTGGTCAATACATATAACTCATATCGAAGAATTAATGTTTTTTAAAGGCATAAATCGTATATAAAAAATACCCCACATATGCGTGCGGGGTAGTATCAACGATTCTTTATAGACCAATCAAAATCGATAGACGAATCGTCAAACGGAATTTTTGTCTCATCAGGATCTTTTGGGTCATACGGCTCATCTGTTGCGTATAACATACAAAGATTGGTATTCCCAAGAGCTTGGTATCCATGGGCAACGCCGGGAGGAATATAGACAATGCGATGACATTCGCTATTGAGATATATGACATCGGTCATTCCACGCGTTTCTGAATTCACGCGAAGGTCATGCAAAACTACTTTTGCAAAACCGCTTATCACATGAAAACACTCCCCTTTTCTCTTGTGCATGTGAAACGCCTTAATCACGCCAGGGAACGCACATCCAATGCTTACCTGCTTAATCGAAAAAAATTTTCCACTTCCCTCTTTAAGAACTTCGCAAAAAAATCCGCGATCATCGTGATGGGCCACAAGATCCTTAAGTATAACGCCATAAATCATCTCACTCCTCCAGATTGACGGTTTCTTTGATCTGATAGGGCTGTTTGCCCTGCGATTCATAGTAAATACGCATAAGAATTTCAGCAATAATTCCAGTGACAATGAACTGCGTGCCGACTAATATAAGGAAAATTGAAAGAATTGGCAAGGGCGTGCGCACAAAACTTGTGCCCATAAATTTTAATACCAACGCCCCGCCTCCAGCCAATAACCCGAGAAAAAATGTTCCGAGTCCAAGCCCGCCAAAAAAATGTATTGGCCGAGTCATATACTTTACTAAAAACTTCATAAACAAAAGATCAAGAATAACACGAAATGTCCGTGAAAATCCGTATTTACTTTTACCAAAACGGCGCGGCGTATACGAAACAGCGCATTCGCCTATTTTTGCTCCCCGAAGATACGCATACGCCGGTATAAATCTGTGCATCTCGCCATACAAAGGAATGCCGGCAATTACTTCACGACGATATGCTTTCAGCGTACAGCCATAGTCGTGAAGCTTAACGCCGGAAACGCTTGAAATCAATGCGTTTGCAATCATAGATGGAAATTTGCGCGTAAAAAAACTTCCCTGCCAGCGATTCACGCGCCAACCAGAGACAACATCAAGTTTTTCACTTTTAAGTTTAGCGATAAGCTTCGGAATATCTTTCGGATCATTTTCTAAATCGCCATCAATAGTAACAAGAACATCGCCCCTTGAGGCCTGAATACCAGCTGAGAGCGCGGCTGTCTGACCAAAGTTTCGCGCAAAACGAATGAGTTTTATTTTTTTGTTTTGTCCCGCCACCCCGCGAAGAATCTCAAACCCGCCGTCAAAAGAACCGTCGTCAACGGCTATAACCTCAAATTCTTCTGCGCTACCGTCTAAAACAGCCGTTAACGCATCAAAAAATGGCGTAATACTTTCGCGTTCATTATATATGGGAAAAATAACTGAAATCATTGTTTGCGTTTATAGAGAAGAAGTGTCCCCCCATCATTACCTTCCGTATACTTACGCGGATAGGTATTTAATTCGGTTGCGATCAATTCAAACTTATCATTCAATATTTTCTTAAACTCCTCAAGCTTTTCAGGCACATTTTCTGTTCCTTTCCCCCAAAAAGGAGATCGAACATATGGCGTTGACCATGTTTCTTTTTGTATTGCAATGTAATTTGTTTCGTTGCGAGCCCAATTCAAAAGCATCTCCATATTATAAAAACCATAGCTTTTAATCCGCTCTGTGTCCGCGCTCGCCAAAAAAAGAAAATTTCTGTTTACCAAAGGCGGGAACGTTCGAAGATCCGCGGTAAAAACATGCCCAACCGTATCATCAAATGCGAGAACCGTCTCGCCAACCGGTATGAAGCGCCTCAATACCATAGCTCCGCGATCAAGCCGTTGAAGGTCGGTTTCTTCCCGCGGATCAGAAAAAAGATCAGCGCGAAAAAGATTAGTTCCCGTGTTCATTCCAAGCACTATAAAAAATAGAATAAGCGCGTATGTTCTATCTTTTAAGAATTTTGCAATTCCTACCGTTATAACAAGCGCAATGAACGGCATAAAATAATTCGCGTAATAAACACTCCCAAGGATGCGCCAATAGAAATAGTGAACGCCAAGAAGACCAAGGGATAAAAACAAAAGCAAAGCATATACACGCTCGGTTCTCAAAAACCCAAACAACGCCATTTTCTTATCCAAAAAAATTGAAACCGCAACAAAAAGAAAGAGCAACACAAATCCATAATATTCAATAAGAAAAGCTGTCAAAATCTCAAGAGATCTTGAAATTGACATTACGCTTATTGCGCCTATGGGAAGTTCCTTATAAAAGCCGTAATTAACAAACGGGCTCAAAAGATGCCCCAAAGCAATGGGTGGATTTGGAATAATGAGAGGCAAATATCCAAAAACTATAACGAAAATCGCCGTTAATCCGTATAGCATAAAAGAACGCAACGGCGCTTTCATGATAAAAAGATATACTAAATAAATTGGGATAACACTGACCATATTTGCCCGCGCAAGAAATATGATACCCGTCATAAAACCAGAAAGAACTGCTTTTTTCGACCAGGATAATTCATAAAGCTCGAACCATACCATGACCATAAGCAGAAACATGGTCATGGCATACATGGTGGCGGTAACATAATTAGAAACGAGCAGAAGATTTGTAAATATGAGAGCTACAGCGCCAATTCCCGCCCACCGACCGCCCATTTTTTTGCCAACCAGATAGACAAGAATCGTTAATCCAACAAAAAACAATGCGGATAAAGCCCTCCCCACATAAACACTTGGTCCGAAAAAATATTGCGCGAGACCGTATGTCGGGATAACAAGCGGCGGATAATAAAATGTCGATCCGTTTACAAACGGAACCGCGTCACCGGTAAAAATAAGATAGCTCCGAAACGCTGAAAAATATTCATCAACATACATTTCACGAAAGAAAAACGAGATTACAACCTCACCAATAAAAATAACGACGATAAAAAACACTGCGCCATAAAACATCCGGTCGGATTTTTTACTATTTTGCCACATATCATTTATGCGTTTTTATACAATCCCCAAGCAATCAATTCCGGCAATTCTTTGAAATTTTGAACTATTGCTTTGAGAAAAAAGTTCATCGTGCCACAAATGTGCCTTACTTTTTTCTCCTTGTCTAGCCATAAAATTTTAAACACCGCCAGAAAGCGTCACTTTTGAATGATATTATTTTTACGCGCAAAAAAATAAATTGACGCGGCAACATCTTCAGAAAATGGAAGCCGAGCAATTAAAAAATCAAATACGCGAAGCGGAGCAAGCAGAACAATGAAAAAATCCCTTACCAAAGCGTACCATAATCGTGAACCAAATGAAAAAATAAGCGCCATTGTATATGCCACAGAAATGGTTATCGCTGTTATTGGTCCCGAATCAACTCCGGAACGAATGAATTCGAAATGAGCAAGGCGATAGCGAAACCAGCCCTCTGTAAAACGAGTATAATCGTTTGGCGCCGAATGAAATGGATACATAAACGGAACAGCGCAATATAAATACCCGCCCACCTTTAAAACTCGCTTGATTTCTGCTAAAACTTTTTCCGGCTCTGGAACATGTTCCAGCAATGAAATGGAAACGACCATATCAACTGACCCATCTTTAAATGGCAAATTCATAGCATCGGCAACAACATCAACTCCGTGATACGGATAACAATCAACATTAATAATCCCATACTTCATGCGCTCCGTACCAGAACCAAGATTTATAATTGTTCGTTTTTCAAGCGCGCCATCGGAAAACGCCATCGCCAATGCTTTTTTTACTCCGATGCCCCGCTCAAAAACAAATCTCGCATTTATAAGCGCTACAATAAATTTGTAGAGTTGCGGAGTTTTTTTCTTTATTGTTTGCCGAATGTCATCACGCTCTCCACCAACCAAAGATCCGTTTATTTGTGTCGGAATGAAAAAAAATACACCACGCTCTTCTTTAATAGGCGGGGATTTTATGATACTGCCGATTTTTTCTTTTATGCTTTGTTCCATTATTACTTCCCTGTATTAATTGACCCTATAAGCGCTACAAATACGCGTTCGGATGCCTTGCCGTCAAGATGATAACAGACGGTTTCACGAAGTTTTTGTCGTTTTTCCTTATCAAGTTCAGGATTATGAAGATAACTGTAAAGAAAAGCGAAAAGATCGTCAAAGCTCCGCGCGGTCTTTAACGCGCCGGTTTTTAAAACATCCTGAAAATGATCAAACTCTTCAAAACGCCGAATTGAGTGGCGATACGGTCGCGTATGATGTCCGTCAAACGAAATCGCCATAAGCGGTCTATCCAAAACCGCCGCCTCAAGTACCATAGTAGAATAAACGGAAATTACGACATCAGAATGATTCATTATATTTATAAATTCTATGCTTTTCTCAAGATCGCCCCAAAACTCAAGTTGATAAAATCGTACACGCGGATTTTCTTCAAAACGATTGAATTTCTGTTCGTCAATTTCCTTGTCTCTCTTTCTACCGCCAAGATACGGCCTAATAATAACCCGCACATCAAAACCAAACTTTCCCTCATCCGCCCATTGGAGAATGGCGTCAATAATTTCCGGCTCATCAGGGCAATATGCGCTTCCTGAAACATATAAAATGATTTTTGCGTCAAGCGGAAAATTAAGTGATTTCAAAAGCTCTTCTCGCGAGATGCGATAATCGGTTCGCGAAATAAAATCAAAATGCGGATATCCGGTAATCACAATTGACCGCTCATTGTACGCCTGATGCTTCGTTGCCATTCGTTTTACCTGCTCGCTCTGTGCCAAAAGCGTGTCAACATGAAACGGCAAAAAATATTTATCAAGATGGTCCCATCCTGCCGGCATGCCAACCGTTTTAATTCCGTGCCGTTTTGCTTCAGCGATAAGCATCGTATCAAACCAGCCATACAGATGCGGAGCGAAAACAACGCTGGGATTATATTTTGTAAAAATTTCTTGAAACGGGCGCTCCGTAAAAATTTTTAGATGAAGAGCCTGAACAAGCACGGTTTTCAGCCACCGGATGCGCCCAAGAGTCCGCGCAATTACAATCTTTGCAGGCGCCAAATACCACCTCCCGCCCGCAGGCGGTTCATCCGGACGGGTACCCATTGTTGCCATAATCTTTGTCGTACCGGTAAAAATAAGATATGAGTATAAAAAATAGAACATCTTTTGCAGAAAACTCTTCCGAGAAGGAACAGTAATAATTTCGTATTGTATCCGATCCCCGAGTTCGGGAGTTTTTAAAAACGCGCCATATTTTTCACGAAACTGTGGTGGCACAAGAAATATAACCCGAAGCTCCGTATGCGTCCGCATATATTCCTTAACCCGCTCAAAAAAACTCTGCGGAAAAAAGAATAGGTTTCTAAAAACCGCCGGCGATGACAATGCGATAAAAATCGTTTTCTGTTTCATAAAAAATTATTGCGGCTCAAGTTCCAGTTCACGCAAAAGAGCACATGCCAAACGCTCCCCCGACTTTCCATCAAGAAATTCTGCTTCTTCCCGCACAATAGCAACGCGTTCATTGCGAAGGCGCGCCGGCTCGTTCAACGCTTTCTGAATATATATAATGAGCTCTTTTTTTGATTTTGCAAAATCAATACCGCCATATCGTTTGATATCCGCCAAATGCTCCCATTCAAAAAAACGGCGAGCGGAATTCCAATATTTTTTTTTGCGTTCTCCGTCAAACGCGATAGCAATAAGCGGTTTATCAAAAATTGCGGCTTCAACAAAAAAAGTTGAGTACATATTGATAACGACATCCGCATAGTTCAAACTGCTTGAAAGAAACGAAAGCGACTCGTCATTAAATTCCCACGCATCTCTTCCGACTCCAATATGATACAGCGATGATTCAGCGCAAAATCCGTATCGTTTCCGAATCTCGTCAAGCTTTTCGTCAGAAAGATCAAAACGAGGATACGGTCGGATAAGAACCTGCGCATTCCATGTCTTGTTTTCTGAAACAACCTCGTGAAGAACTTTAAGCATTTCAAGATCAATTGAAAGCCCCGCCTTTCCAGAAAACGCGTACAAAATAAGTTTTTTTGTAGAATCGCCTCCAATGCGCTCAAAAAAATCTTCTCGCGGTATAATTCCTTCTTTCTGAAAATAACGATCATACTGCGGAATACCAATAACCGATATTTTGTCAGCCGGATAATCGCCAAACCGTTCCGCTTGTTTTTTAATTACATACGAATGAACGAGAAGACGGTCAGGATGAACGCGCAAAATCGCCTTGCTATAAAAATTATCCCATGAGTGCGTAAGACCAATCACAGGAATTCCCTCTTTTTTTGCTTCTCTTGCAATGCGATTTTCAGAATACAAAAGCGTTGGACAAAAAATAAGATCCGGCTTGTACTCATCAAAAACTTCGGCATATGTTTGTGAAGGAATACTCTGATAGCTGGCGCGAATGAATACGCGCCAAAAACGAAATTGCCCAAAAAACCAGCACATTCTTGCAAGAATAAAAAAGAAAAACCGCCGTACAAAAAAATCTTGTGAATCCTCCCGAAAAAATGCATGCATCTGCTGAAGTGACGCTGTTCGCGTATGAATGCTGGAAACCTCCCAAAACTTAAAAAAACGCTCTTGAAAACTTTTTGAAGCGTCTTCAAAAGAAATGAACAGTGATCCTGAAGCGGCAAATTCTTTTGAGTAATATTCGCGTCTGCTTTCCGGCACGAGAAACACGAGCAAAAGATCCGTGCGTTTTTTCAAAACCTGATACGCATCGGTACGAAAAAAATTGCGCGAGAAGAATCCGGTTGTTACCGGAATAAGAATCGTCTTTTTTCTAGAAATATTTTCAGGCATATAACAAAAAACAGCTCTGTCCGCCTCAATACACCGCAAAAACCATCTACGCCGTATAATAATAACATAAAAAAGAGCGTATATGTTTTAAAAAAGTAAACGCCCCATTCACATTTCGAGGGGGCGTTCATTAAAACTAAAAACAAATTATCTAAACATTTTCGGAGTAAGCTGAACATCTTTTGCGATATTTTGCGTTGCACGCTTTCCGAGAATATTCGGAAACTGCTCCGCTGGTATTTTTCCCGTTCCCGGCCGTTTAACCCAAAGATTTTTCACGGTAAACTTCTCGCCCTTTTTAACATCCGCAATGGTTACAACCGTCGCATAAGCAAAGTCAATTGTGAGCTTCTCTTCTTTGAGGATTGCCTTTTTTCCTCCACGAGCATCCCAAATTGCGCGAGACCCAATAATCATATCACGAAGCTCATTCGGATTAATTGAAATCTCAATATCAGGACCTGGCCATGTCGCGTCAGAAGTAAAATGCTTTTCAAGAATACTCGCCCCAAGCGCAACCGCTCCGAGACATGTCCAAATGCCACACGAATGATCGCTTAATCCAAGCACAGCATCGGGAAACGCTTTTCTCATCTGCGTCATTGCTCCATACCGCACTTCTTTATATGGAGTTGGATACATTGAAACGCAATGAAGAAGCGCGTAGGGCGTTTTATATGTGCGAAAAATTTTAACACTCTTTGCGATTGAACAGATGTCGTTCATACCGGTACTCAAAATCACAGGCTTTCCGAATTTCGCAATATGCTCAACAAGCGGATAATTATTGCACTCGCCAGACCCGATCTTGTAGGCAATCACTCCCATCTTTTTAAGACGGTTCGCCGCCGCACGAGAAAATGGCGTGCAAAGATATATCATCCCCCTACTCTCAGCATATGCTTTGAGCTCACGCTCTTGCGCCTCAGAAAAAGCGCATCGCGCCATAATATCCCAAATAGAAACATCTGCGTTCCCCGGAATAACATCGCGCGCCATCGGCGCCATTTCGTCCTCAAGTACATGTGATTGAAACTTTACAATTTCGCATCCCGCCACACCCGCGTCATCAATCATTCGCTTCGCTTTTTC
>ERZ1292630.2392-Hain-H41-02um-R3-2392-length-17410-cov-7_pt1 | contig 17410 bp, 8 predicted proteins | sample MGYA00564408_ERZ1292630 | MGnify/ENA primary metagenome ERZ1292630 (study PRJEB36523, sample SAMEA6512641) | groundwater metagenome | collected 2019-01-08 | study: AquaDiva: Metagenomics assemblies of 32 groundwater samples | reverse complement strand
GGGCTTCGTGCCACCCCCAGAAGCAGGCAAGTAACTGGCAAGCGTGGTCCCCGAAATTCTTAGGAGCACATGTTCTGCGCAATTGCCATCGCGCGCTCGACAATAATTAATCGCTTATCAGAGCCGTACTTTGAGGATCAACGACGCTGCGACGACGCAGTACCGGTCGCATCCGGCGCACCGTTTTTCGGTGAGTATCCTCGTCGTCGTGAACTTCTCACACATCCGCTCGGCGGTGGGATGGGTCGTCACGAATCCGCTCGACCCCTACGTCGCTTGCAACACCATCAAGAAGGTGGTAATAAGCGGTACCGTCACCACAAAAAAAGTCTTAAGATGCTGCGCCTTTGATGGTTGGCACCACAGCTTTCGATTATCCCCCTCCACGTTCCCCCGCGTCGATGGCGACCGTCCGAGTGACCGTCCACGAGGCCCGCGGCCTTCCTGCGTCGCCAGGCGCGGATTCACTTCACCCCGTACTGCCGAGCAGCAGCAGCAGTACCGCCGGCGGCAGCCCCGCCGCCCCCGGAGGCGGCCACGCGTTGGTCGGCGACCCCTTCGTCCAGGTCAAGTTCAACGACGAGTCCAATGCGTCTCGCAGCATCAAGGGCGCCTCGTCGAATCCGAAGTTTAACTTTTCGTGCGCGTTCAGTGTGTCCGACACCATGCGGCTGCAAGCCAACCCACTCGAGATACGCCTCTTGCTGAACGACGCGGCGCTGACGCTGCTCACCGCCACCGCACACACCCGTGATACCTTGCTCGGCTTCGTCATGCTCGACATTTCCAGTCTGCTTCCGACATCGAACCGGCCGGTGTTCGAACAGTGGATGCCCATCACACATGTGTCACTGGGCATGCGCGGTGAGGTGCGCCTTTCCGTGAAAGTGCGTTTCCTGGCCGCGCGAAACCCTTGCGAGCCGATTGTGCGGTCCCTGCCCGGTACTGTTTCGTCCGGTGGGCTTTACTCGACGACGCTGTCGTCCCTCCTCCCCGCCGCCGCCGTCGGAAATGCGTTGCTGTCGACGGGCGGTGGTGGTTCGGGCCATATGAATGTCGGCGGCCAGCACTCCGCCATGGTCGTGGCTCCTGGTGTCGGTGGTCCCATCGGGATCGGGGCTTCTGCAGGTGCAGCCTCGTCTGCGTTGCTCAGCGGCGGCGCGGGGGTCGGCGCGGTCGGTGATGCCTTGATACCCCAAGCTGGAGGAGGACCCCACCTCGCAACGCACGGCCGTCGAGCGGGACATCATGGCGGCCTCGCGGCGGGCCCCACCACCGCCGGTGGCGTGCACTTGTTCTCCGTCTCGCGCTTGGACCCTAAGGTGTTCCACGTCGCGGCGGTATACTCACTCACCGAAGAAATTGTCGTGAAGACTGACGTCGACGTCGGGCAGCGCACCACCCTCCCGTTCTTGGTGTCGGGGCAGTCGCCTTACGCGCTGAGGCTGTTGTTGCTCTTCCGCCTCGGCGCCGAAGTGAGGCGACATCTGGCTCAAAAAGTGTCCGATCTTGGCTGCAACGCCGTGCTCGGTTACCGCGAGACCTACGACGTGGACGACGTCAACGGGGTGGTGGTGCGCGCCGTCGGCACCCCGTGCTTGCTGTACCGGGCGAGGCCGATCGAGGATGACTTGATGGTGAGGGCGCTGGCCGACGACCGGCGCCACCGTCGCCAGACGCAGCAGTATGAGGAGCGTGCGCGTCTACGTCACTTGAGGGCGTCGGCGCTGCTCGATCAAATCGCCCTTCCACCGGCAGACGTCGAGGGCCCTCTGGGAGCTAGCGCCGCGAGCAGCCCGCCCACCAAGGGCACCCCACCGGACCACGGCATGTCGGCATCCACGAGCGGACTGTTAATCCGGAGTCCCATCGCGCAGCAAGCGCGAGCCGAGGACGCCGCCCCATGCCCGCCGAGCGCGGCCTCGGCGCCATCGATGAACGCCTCGGTGGTAGATCGACCGCAGGCAGCTGGGGCCGACGCGGTCGCCTTGTGGTTGTCAGACCGACCAGCAACCGACTTGGCGCAGCGATCCGAGCCCGACGGTATGGGAGACGCCGCAGAGGACACGGCCAACCCGGTGCTATCCGCGGACCGCATGAAGGCATCGGCGAGCTCCGCGTCCGCCGACGTTTTGGCGGATGACGAGGCTGGGCACGACAGCTCCTCATCGTCCGGAGGCAGCAGCGACCCGTCGGCGTCGGCACGGGCCCCCGACGCACCGCCGCCGAACCTCGAGCGCGAGGAGGAGGGCGACGAGGACCTCCCTGCGGACGAAGAAGAGGAACTCATCATGGCGCACGAAAAGGCCGCCGCCGGGCAGAGCGGCCACCACACCACGGCCGGCGGCGGGGGCGGCAACGACAAGGGGGACCACCACGGCGGCCGTCACGGCCACCACCGGCGGGGCAGCGGCTCTCATTCCAGCAGTAGCGGGAGCGACCACGGCACGGTGGTGTCCGGCACGGGGGCGACGGGGACCGGTGGAGCGGCCGGGGGCGCATCGGGCAGCACCGGCATGGGGACGGGACTGCGCAGCTCGTCCATGCTGCTAGCGGGTGCCGCAGGAGGAGCCGACGGTGCCGCGGCGGCGGCGTCGGCGGCGGTAGCCTTGTCCACGGCGCTTGGCCCCATGAACTATGAATCCCCCGTCGCGCTTCGTGACGTCACCAAGCTGACGCGCTCGCAGGTGGTGCTGCTCACGTTGGGCGCGCTGCCCGCGGGCTGCATCGAGCGCCTTGGCGGCGTGGTGGCCGCCCGAAGCGTGAAAATCGTCGTCAAGCACCGCAACCGCGCCACGGTGTCGATGGAGCGTGATCAGTGGTGGATGGAGCTGCGAGAGGAGATCCGAGGCAACGCCAAGGCCATGAGCTGCAACTGCGTCATCGGCTACCGAGAGGAAGCCTACTACGTCGACGACGCCATCGTCGTGCTCGCGGGCATGGGAACCGCGGTCGCGGTGGGCGCGTCCTGGATGGGGCTCCGCATGACCCATGCGCGGCGCGTCGCTGAGCTTCACGCGGCGTTGACCCAAGGTGGGCATTCGCACCGTTGCGGCATGGTGCACGCCGTCGGCGTCGCCGTCGCCTCGGTGGTGGGTGTCATCGGTCACGCGACGGGTGAGGCACAAGTCCGCGGGGGGGACAATACTGGCCGAGAGCACGACCCTATGACCACAGGGCTGACGCAGCAAGAGTCGTCCGGCCCGGCGGCGGAGCGTAAGGAGGCACCAAATCCCAAGTCGCCCCTTATCCCTCCGGCCCAACTCGCCGCACCGCAGCCCCCAGACATCGACCACCTCCTGCCCGACGACACCGATGACACCGCGAGTCCGTATCCTGCGGATGACGAGGACGAGGTCGGCGCCCATGGCCCGTCCGAGACATGCCGGTGCCGCTGCTGCGGGCAGCGCGACGCCGTCCCGCGCTTCTTATTGCTGAACAGTCCGCTGCCGAACGACGCGCCGACGGCACTGTCAGGAGATGGAGGCCATGCTGGGGAGGGCCATGGCGGCTGTTTCGGCAATCGTCCCGAGGAGTATGTCGAAGTGCATGCGGTCAAGCGACTTCCGATCGTGGGAGACTCCACGAGCACTGGGGGTGGCGGCATGTCGTCCACTGCGGGGGGGAGCACGGCGGCCACGGCGGCGGACGAGCTCGGCATGGCCCTGTCGCAGGCCATCCCCTTCATCGAGTATACGTTGCACCGGCAGCTGCTCTGCCGAATGCGCGTCCGCGGCTTCAATACCGCTTTCGGCTTGTCGACGTCGTTCGCGTTCCGCCCTGGCTTGATGGTCGCCACGTGCACCGCGACGTTGGCGAACCTTTCGCCCATGCCCGTCCCCACGGCGCCCGTGCTCTCCATCGATCGGGCCATCCTGACGCACGGCACCGTGATCCAGCTGCAGCGCGAGTGGACAAGGCTGGTCGCCGAGTCGCCGAGCCGCGGGGGTGCCCCGCCGCAGGCGATGATGTCCTCCTCCGCGGTCCGTGGTGGCCCCCGCGCGGACGAAGAGGCGGTGATGCCGCCGTCGAACCGCAAGCCGATGTTGCGGAGCCACACCGCCGCCGCCGGTCCGCCGTCGGTAAGGGCCCCGGATGCACCGACTCGCGACGCGGGTGGGCTGATGGGCATTGCCGACCGCGACGACGGCGAGACCGACGCCGCGGCCGGAGGCAGCCAGTCCAAACATGCCACCATTACGTATCACAGTCGATCCGCCGCCGCCTCCGTCAACTTGCCCCGCCCCGCGGATCACGTCATCGTCGTCGATGATCCTGACGAAGCCGGCTCCCTTTTGGGGCTGTTCGACTGCCAGTGGCGCGACGCTCTGGACACCGGCGGCGGAGAGCCAGCAACCTCTCTACGCGCCGCGGGGGCGACGCCCCTCAGCATGAAAGCGATCCCGGCGGCGTGCCTGTCTTTGTTGTCCATCGGGGAGCCGTCCGTCGATTGGGACGTCAGTGGCCTGCGGATCGTCACCTCGGTCGAAGTGCACAAGCGCTATGTGATTCCTGATATTGCCATGTCGTCTTATCCGCGGGGCGGAGGGAGTATGGCGTTTGATGAAAGCGGGGTCGGCGGGTCGACAGGCGGGGGCGGCGACCCTTCGGCCGGTTCCTTCGCCCCCGTGTGCCGCTCGGAGAGTGACTACACGCTTGCCGTCTCGCACGCGTCCTGCGACGCGCGGACGACGCTTCTGTATCACTTGTTCCTCGTACAGCGGCGGCACCGACTCACGACATGCGCCATTGTCGGCTTGCGGCGCACGATGGCCTTCACGGAGGAGGGCGGTGTGTTGATGGTGACGTTCAGCGGCAACATCGTAACGGTCGCCGCCGAGGCCGCCGCGCTGGTGCACCATGCGGCCCGCTTGACCGCCGCGGCGGTGTGCCGCGCGGCTGACGTGTGCTTCGACGCTCTCACGGCTCGACGCGAGAAGCTGCGGGCGCATCGGTTGGCTTCGGGCAAGCCGGACAATGCCAGCAGCTCCTCATCGTCCACGTCGTCGAGCAGCTCATCCTCATCGCACTCAGCGGACCACTCATCGGCATCCTCGGTGTCCGCGACACGATCCACCCGATCCCGCACATCGTCCTCGCCGTACTCGAGCTCCACCAATTCTTCGCGGTCCGCGACGTCGTCTCGCAGCTCGTCGACTTGTTCGTCGACGGGTAGCTCCACTGACTCGGAATCGGATCGTTCGAGTCGCTCATCCAAGTCTTCGGGATCGAGGAGTTCAACGGCCACATCGGAAGCGTCACATCCCGGTGCGCGAAAGTTGCGCCCCGGTGCATCCCACACTCACGACGGACCCCCACCCCCAACCGTGAGGTTCTCCTTCTCGCTCGGAGAAGGGGACCAGGGCGGTGCGGCCATCGACACGCGGCCTCCGGTTCGCGCCGCCCACAAGCCGCCACACGCGCATCATTCCGGGCATCGCAGCCGACGACATCGCAGCCATCGTCGCAACCGACGAAAGAAAAGCCACCACCGGTCATCTCGACGCGGGAGCGGACGGTCGAAAAGGCATGGCGGTAAGCGAAGTGGCCGGGGAAAGACGCGCAGTGGCCCGTCACCGCGAATCAAACCGGCGACCAACAAGACCGCCCCATCTGGGGGCCATCGCCGTGCCGGCCGGCTGATGTTCCTGCGACGCGGCAGGCTCATTATCAAGCCGTCCGTGATGGACAACATTCAACAATTCATCAGTGCGGCGCGCGCCGAGATCTACGGTCGCATGATTGTGCATCCCTTTGTCTCCCTGACGCGGCCGTCACACACGACGACGTCGTCCCTATGCCTCGCCTCCGCGCCGCCAGCCATCGTCCTCACCAGCGCGACGGCGACGGCATCGCCAGAGCCGGAGCAGCAGCAACGGCAGCGGCGAGTCGGCGGCGATGCACCTGCCGCCGCCTTGTCACTGCTCGAGGCGCCGGAGATCGGGAGTGGGGCGGCACATGGCCTTGCCGCGGCTGATACCGTGCGCTGTCTTCCCAACAGCGCGGTGATAGCTCGGCCCCCCCCGGGGAACCCTGACGCACGGACGGGGCCGCCACCGTCGCGCGGTTGGCTGCCACACCCGTCGCACCATCAGCATTCGCAGCCCTCCGCCGCGCTGCCGCAGCCGCCCGGAGAGCGATCCTCCCTCGTGGTCCTCCCGCCCGCGAGGCACCGTACCGCCGTCGCGCCGCCATGCGAGGTTGTGTTTACCGCCTTGCCATTCGTCCCAGGACACGACATTGCGCGATACGTCGGTTTCGTGGCTCACCACTTCTTGCGAGTGCTCCCGATGCCAGCCAACGCTGCGAGGACCGCCGCCGCCTTCGGTCACAATGCGGGGGGTGCCGGTGACACCGCGGCGCGCGCGGGCAACGGCGCTTGGTGGGCCGTCGGTGACACCGGCGGCGGGGGCTGCAGCGACTCCCTGGCGACGGCGGACGTGTTCCTCTACAAGGTAACGAGCGAGGCCAACAGCACGATGAGCTGCCTGGTCCGCGGCATGGGAGGCACCGCACTTCTCGACCGCCGCGTTCAGGTGCATGAAATTCAGGAAGTCGAGCACACCGCGGCGTCCCACACCGCCGCGGACATCGCCGGCCGCCACCCCCACCACGTATCGCACCCCGAGGGGCTCCTCACGGCGCCGGGAATCAACGCACTCGTCGGGACGGCGTCCTCCGCTTTTTGCTTTGTGTTCTTCACGGTGTCCGGCGTCGTCGTTGAGACGGTGCAGCCTGACGACGATCCGGCGCGCACCAATCATGTGGCCGGGGTGCCGTTGCGGCACCGTCGACATCACAACGACGCTGCGCCGTGCGATGCGAACTAACACGCACGCGTTCCGTGTCCCTCCGGGTGCGACCCGCCAAGCAATGTCGCGATGTCCCCACCCCACCCGCGAGCACCGCCGCGCCCCATGTGTCCCCGGCGGCTGAATTACAAGCCGCAGAAGATATGGATGATCTGTCTCGGTTTCTAGTGGGTGGTTCTCATTACTACTGAACCACACCAAAGGCCGAGCCGTATCCGCCGCTCCTCTACGCAGTAAACCTTTCATTTTTGGCGCATCATTCCAATAAGTATACTTCGAATGAAGGCAGACGAATTTATCTCTCCACCCGCCTGCCCTGTACGAGTTTTTCTGTCTTCAATCTTATGGGCTGCTCATCGTCGTCGCAGATTGCAGCCGACCGGGCGTTCCTCGACCAGTTACCTCGAGTTGAAAACCCCGTCTTGCTGCATGGGGCTTGGCATGTGCATCGCACAACCTTGCCAATGTGGCTCCATGCTGACGATAAGTTTGCCCCGACGTTAAATTACGGGCCCCTTGTCCCGCCCGTCGCCACCAAAATGACCGACACAGTCATCTACCACAAACGCGACGGCTCGGTGAGCGACATTCGCGGAGAGAACGTGCAGGACGTCTCGTGCTCTGCGCACTTCACCTGGCGCGGTTATGGCTTGCTCAGATTCATTACCAGCGAGTGGTACTTTTTGCATGTCGATCACGACGCCGGCGTGGCCGTCATTTACTTCACGTCGACGCTATTCACACCAGAGGGGATGGACGTCGTCAGCCGCGCGGGGCCGCTTGGTGGGGCGGACAATGCCTCCTCTTTGAATGCCGCCGTGGAGCATGTAAGGGGGCGATTTGCCATCTTGCAGCCACTGCTGGGGCGGCTAGCCACGCCACCTTTGCGGCCTTGAATTAAATTGAGAGAGGGACCCACTGTATCACCTTCCGGATGAGAATGAGAAGAAAAAAGTGAACGATATCACCGTGCAACGCCTCTCCCCTAGTGGACAGTTCGAGTCTAGCCAATGCCACCTTCGTTCGAACAGCCAGTGCCCCTCTCATAGGGTCCGGCACGTCCTTGCAAGTCGAGGGAGCGGCAACACCGTTGGATGCACATCATGACTGTTATCCGGCAGCTCTACAAGAAAACAGACATTAATTTTTTTTCCTTGGTGTGTGTGCGTGTATTCGTCCGACAGGGAGCAATGGAGCAAGCGATATCGGCCTTGTGGCACGGCCTGAGCGACCGCACACGATTTGGCGTCCTTTTGTCAGCTGCCCACACCATTCCGGCGCTGATATCGTTCATCCTGTACACTGCGGTGGAGTGCTCGCCTGCGTTCGACCGGTACAAGATCCAACCCAAGCAGCGACCCAACTTCGTGGCGTCCTCGTTGCGCCAGTGGCTATTCCCTCAGGCCAACGACACGACGCCGCGTGGCACGGCCGCTCAGCCTCCAGCCCCGCCCACGCAGCAGCGCACGTCTCTGGCGACGGTGAGCAAGTGCCTCCGTCAGCTGCTCGTGTCACATCTCGTCGTGGTCCCGCTGTTGTTCTATGGACCGGGATACAACGTGGCGCAGCAGTTGCTTCTCTTCTCGAACGGAGGAGGTGGTCGTCCTTCTCCCGCGGAGACGACGTCAGCCGTGCTGCAAACTCCGATCACACAGATTTTGGCCGTTGCTTTGCGACCATTCTTTCTCGAACCCAATGCAGACCGACATGCCTTCCTGCCATCGTTGTTCGAACAAGCTTACCCGCCTTGGTACATCGTCGTCGGTCAACTATTATTCTTTATTGTCGTCGAGGACGCCTTGTTCTACTGGGTCCACCGGATGCTGCACGAGGTGCCCGGCCTGTACGCCCGAGTTCACAAGAAGCACCACGACTTCCGCTCCCCCATCACCATTGCCGCGGAGTATGCCCATCCCGTGGAGACGCTTTTGGGCAACTTTGTTCCGTTCTTGACCGGCCCGATCTTGTGGCCGACTCATCCCACTGTGTTCGCGGCGTGGATGGCTATTCGGATATTCAAAACCGCCGAGGCGCACTCTGGCTATGCGTCACTGCCGTGGCAGCTGTTTAGTTGGTGTCCGAGGTGGCTGACGTCGTCGCGCCGTCATGACTTCCACCATTCTGAGAACTCGGGGTGCTATGCTTCCTTTTTCACCTTTTGGGATTGGGCGTGTGGCACGGATGCGACCTTTGTGAGGAAGCACCCGCTCGGCGAAGTCATCAGTAGTCATACGCCGTAACGGAGGGTGGGTTTCCCCCAGAATTTACTTCAAAACACTCTTCAAGCACGCACACGAACCTTCGACCGTTACGGCCTTCCTTCTGACCGCGGATTTGACCGCTTCGACACACGTAACCGAGAAGGTGGGATGGATTTCAACCTGGGCGTCTCTCTCTCTCACACTCTCTCGCAGAACACTTCCGAAACGAATAGCCCGACGAAAGCATGTTGTACACGGAGAGTCCGGGCCCAGCCGATCCACGGGGCGTGCCCTTGTTCTCCACCACCGGTCCCTCGTCGCGGTCGTCCGCGTACCCCGCCGCGCCATTCAATCCTTCCGTGTCGACGACGGCTCCGGTCGCCCTAAACAGCTCCTCCTCGATGCAGACCGACCGCAACGGCGGCGCGACGACGACCTCATCCCTGTCGTTGGCGGATGTTTATGTGCTGCTTCAACTCGTGCAGCAGCAGCAGCAAAGCCAACAGCTGCAATTAAACCATGCCATGTTGGTGCTGCACAGCTTGTCGGCCGCGACCTCGTCGATTCTGGAAACCCTTTCTCACGGACCCTACGGCGCGTCTCACGTGGCCCAACACTACGCCCCCTCGTCGGCAGAGTTCGCCACATTTTCGAGCGCTGTGGGGGGCGGTGGCGGCGGGGATGGGACGGGGAGCGCCGCGACGATGTCAGGGGCATCAAATCGACCAACCACGGATCGCGGCTGGGAACCACCCGTCGCTGCTGCCGCGGATCGCCCCGCCACACCAAGAGCCACTGCTGGCGGCGCGTCCGTCACGTCTGGAGGGAGTCGGCCAGCCACGCCATCGCGGTTTGTCGTTGGCCCTCTGCCGCTCACCCCGATCATTTTGCCTTTGCCAGCTAGTGGCGTGTCAGGTATCCTGCCGGCACCACGGATGTCGAATCCTCCCACTGCGACACCCGCGTCGCCGTCATCAGGGGGACGTTTCGGTGACGGTTCTTCCGAGGCCCTTCCACGTCCCAACTCTATTCGCAGTGAACTTCGTGGCAGTGTGCCGCCGCGGATCGTGGACCACGAAAAGCGCACCGCAGCGGCGGTCAACCGCCACGCAGCGCCGGCCAAGCAGCAGCAACATTCCGCGGGGGGCCTCACGACGGCTAATAGCCGCGAGGAGGAGCGGGGGGGACGGCGCGGCGCCGACCACAGACGGCGCGATGCGGACCATCTCGTGATGCCGCACCGCCATCAGCTTCAGAAGCGGCGAAGTGATCTATCGGGGGCGTGGTCGTCGGGAGACACGGAAGAGCAGGAGGAGGAAGAGGATCGAGTGAACCACGTCGAGGTCGTCCAGGCACAAGCAGTGGATTTCCGCGTGGCCCCCACCATGCGGGGACCGGCGGGGTGGCCACCAAGCGTCGTGGACGATGGCGCCCGCATTCGCATGTCCTCGCAGGGAAGCAGTCGCTCATCGTCGGCGGCGCCACACGCGGAAGAGGAGGAGGAGGTTCAGGGCGGCGGTGCGATGGGGGCCAACCACCACCGTCGGCGCGGCGAAACGCCTCCCGAAAGACCTCGCCAGGAGCACGGCGACCATCGCACCAATACGTCGTCGAGCCACGCCTCGGTACCGCCGCCGCGATCCAGCACCGACGCGTCCTGGGGGTCCGCTAAGTCAGCCACTTCATCGGTCGCGCAGCTCGTGAGCCAAGCGATCCAACACGGTGCATCGTCGGCGGAGTCGTCCCGAGTGGAAGGGGGCGTCGCCGGAGGCCTTGTTCGCGGAATGGGTGGGGCATCGCGACCGGCCGCGGGAGGAGCCGGGGGCGTCTCAACATCGTTTAGCAGCGATGTGTACGTGACTCGCCGTGGTGGCGGCGAGCCATCTGGAAGCGGCGCGGACGACAGCGGCTATTATAGCTACGATTCGATGCAGTACATGAAATCTCTGGGATTGATCTGACCCTCCCTCCACGCTCCTTCCAGTGGTGTGAATGGCTCTCCCCCCTATCCCAAGAGGTGATGCACTCAGCGCACGGACCCAACAATCATACACATCTTCTCCATACTAACTGCCTACTTTGATAGAGGAAAGAAGGAAAGAAGGAAGGGGTGGAAGGGTTGAGGAATGGTGGAAGGGGCGGATGGTGGAAGGGTTGAACGAGTCGATAGTTTTTGTACGTGGAAACGAGCGATAATGACCGATCGCGCCAACGAAGGGCGTATCGTGGTGGTCTCTATGTTCTCACCGCGAGGCGCCCTCCCCCGTTGATCATCTGCCTGGGAAAACAACCTGTTGACTCGGGTGTGCAGACTTAAGAGCAAGGGTGCAGTAGTAGTTGGCTCTTCCTTCCACCGATTATCCTTCGAGGTCCCCAACTGTGTATTGCCGGGCGAGCTACCGACCGGAGCGGATACGATGGCAGCCTCTCCGTCGTTATCAGCGCCGCCGGGAATGCGCTTCACGGGAAGTCTCTCAGCCGTCGGCGGCGGCGTCGTCCCAGTTCTCCTCTTCGATTCGGCAGCATTTGTCCCACCCGCGCCCGGCAGCGCGGTCGACGCCATCTCGACGGTGTGCACGGCGTTGCGTTACAGCGCGGAGCAGGCCTCTTGCTTTACAGCCATGCTTTCGTTCCACGTGACGCAAAAGGTCGAGCACCCGGAAGCGGTCGCGGCGGGGCTCCTCGCCGACGACGTCTTCGCACTCGCATGGTACACATCGGACGTGCGGTGCCTAGGACTGCCCGTCGAAAGCAACGGCTGGTACGTCATGAACGAGCGCCTGCGACGTCGCGACGTCGACGGATTGGCGCTTTTCAAGCCAATCATTTTCTACGTCTATCGCGGTTTGAGGATGCTCGAGGCGCATCAGGTAAAGTCGCGCCGAGGGGAAAAACGCACCGTGTGGCGAGGGCTCCGTGATGTGAGATTGACGGCGATCTCCTCTCTTTATGCGCCTGGCCAGTTGGTTTGCTGGCCCTCCTTCACGTCGACGTCCGTTGCGCAAGACACGATGGTCGCGTTCCTGGGCGCAGGGTCAGGCGGCACCATGATCAAGCTCGAGGTGGACGGTGGGGCGGACATGCTGGCTTTCAGCATGGTGGGCGGCGAGCACGAGGTGCTTCTCCCCCCTAACACGGTCATACGCATCAAGAGCACCGTGACCTCGGAAATGTTGGACGGCTTTCCAGGAGTGTCGCTGCCAAGAGGAGTCGATCTTGTGATCGCCGAGCAAACGGAGACGCCCGCCTTCGGACTCTTGCTGCCTGCCTCTTGCCTCGTCGTGCCGCCGCCTCCCAGTCGAGGCGAGGCTACCAACGGTGTGGTGCCGTTGAGCGGTGCCGTGCCCCTGTCGCCTGCAGCTCCGGTTGAACCGACGCGGCCGCCAGCAGCTGTGGAAACCGCAGTCGAAGCCAGCGGTGGCCAACCACTTCCACCGCCGGTCGCCGTTGTGGTGGCATCCCCGGTTGCGGTGCCAGGGGGCAGTGTGCCGGCAGGGTTCCCTGATGACCTCTTTCTCTTTGGGGACCCCCGCCCTCCCCCGCCTCCGGGGGTCCGCTCAAGCCCCCTGCGGCCATCCAAGGCTGCGGTGCCGCATGTTGACCCGTTCGAGGGCTTGGTGATGGTGGCTTCGTCGAATGCCACGGGGACGAGCGCCGCCGCCGTATCTCCGTCTCTTGTCTCCGCGGCGATCGCCGAGTTAGCCAACTCTAGCCGCTACCCAATGCCAGCGTGCCGACAGGCCCCTCTGACGGGGCTCACGGTGGATGCGCGCGTCCTCGCGGGCCCAGCCCCGCCGCCCAACCCCCCCACGTACCACGCCATGGCTGTCTGGTTGCTAAACCGGGGCGCATCGTTCGAAACGGCAGCGGCCTGGTGGGCGGCGGGGCGCAGTATGCTGCCGGGGGACACGGCCCTCGTCAACGGCCGTCAGTACAGCAAGCGTGAATGTTACCTAGCCGCCCTGCGCGTCGATCCGCACTTCAGCCTCGCGTGGAGCAGCCTTGGCGCCACGCTGGTGGATCCAAGCGACACGGCAGCCGTTGCGGGACGATTGTATAGTAGGAAGGACTGCTGCTTGGAGGCGGTGAGGATGGACGTGACTCAGGCCCAGGCGTGGTTCAATCTCGGTGCGGCCATGAGCACCCGTGATGCTCCCATCCTGGCCGCGGGCCGCGCGTGGACACGAAGCGAATGTCTCGCCGAGTCGCTACGCATGGATCCGGAGGCCAATGGTATCGCTTGGTACCTCTTGGGGGAATCGCTACTCGCCCCGGCACGGCGATCGTCAAACCGCGAAGGCGAAGGGCGAGGCGAGGCTACAGCGGCTGCCTCCACGACGGCTGTCAATCCCCCCACCGCGACGTGGCGGATACGCGACCAGGACTATCGCGCGGTGGATTGCTTTGTCCGGGCCGTTTCGATCGACGCGTCCATCGGGGCGGCTTGGGCCAGCCTCGGTGCGCCTTCCTTACTAGCGGACGGTGAGACCGTATCCGTGCGTGGCAGCCAGTGGAGCCGCCTGGAGTGCTTGGTGGAGTCGTTGAGGTGTGACCGCTCTCGGGGGTCGACGTGGCTGCAACTCGGAAACCAACTGGGACCGGATGAAGTGGTGGTGGTGCAGGCCGTCCCAAGTAGCAAACTGACGTGTTATGCCGAGTGCTTGCGGTTGGAACCTGCGCACTCCGGCGCTTGGTACGAACTCGGCCTGGCGTTGGTCACGTCGGCGGACGCCGCCGCCGAAAACGAGTCACGGCAGTCGTGTTCCCGCCTCGCACCAAACGCCACGGGTGGCGCATCGTCTCGGCCTAAAATCGTCATCGAGCCAGCTGCACCGGCCGCATCTCCTGCCGACATGGTTGCTGCATTTGCCACCGCCGGCCCAGGGCGCGCAGATGGGTCAACGGCACCGAGCGCTCTCCCTACCTCGAGGGCATGCTTCGTGGAGGCCCTGGCACACGATCCCGCGAACGCTGCCGCCTGGCGCCGACTGGCGCGCGACATCGCTGACGCGGACAAGATGACCGTCCCAAGCCGTGCGGATGGGACGACGGTTTCCGTGCGAGGCAAGTCGTGTACCGCCCGGGACTGCTACGTGGAGGCTGTCAAGCTGGACCCCACGTGCGCGGATGCGTGGTCCGAGCTGGGCGAGCTGCTAGGGGACGGCGAAACGATTCACATCATTATGCCCAGTCCGGCTCGCATTGCCGCCAGCGCAGCCACGGGAACGTTCACCAAGGTAGACTGCTTGCTCGAAGTGGTGAAGTTGAAGGCAACCGCGAAGGCCTGGAACGCGCTTGGCTGCGCTATGGGTGCTGATGCGTTCGTGCGCCTGTCGGCAACCGGTGAGGAGCGGTCGAAGCGCGACTGTTTCGTCGAGGCCATCCGACTTGAGGCGACGTCTATCGATGCCTGGACGAACCTCGGGTGGGCCATGTCGGATGGCACTAAAACGGTACGCGTGACCGACCAGCGCGAGAGTGTGACACGCAGAGAATGTTTTGCCGAAGTGTTGCGGCTCGCGGGCCCCGCGGCCACGGCCGCCGCGTGGCATAACCTCAGCAAAGCGCTCTTCGATACACCGAGTCAAGCGGTGCGTATCGGTAGGAGGGACTGGCGCTATCAAGACTGTTGCCTCGAGGCGATCCGCCTGGACCCTGGCCAGGCGACCTACTGGTCCAGACTGGCGGATTTCGTTAAGGCGACGGATCGGGTGACGGTGGCCGAGCGATCGTACACGCAAAGGGACCTATACCTGGAAGCGGCGAAGCTCGCGCCAAGCTCGCCGGTGGCGTGGTCCAATCTGGGGGCCGTCATGTCGGACACCGAAACCATCCGGTTGCTCAACCGGGAGTGGACTGCGAAGGAGTGCTATGGGGAAGCCATTCGACTCGACCCTACGTACAGCGTGGCCTGGTTCAACCTCGGAGCGGCGTTGTCGCCGGCGGAGGCCGTGCGCATCGGCGAACGGTATTGGAGCGAGAAGGAGTGCTACGCGGAGGTCATTCGGCTTGACCCAGATCACGCGGGCGCGTGGCAGAATCTCTCGCGGACGATGAATGACTCTGACACCGTCCTCATTGGCGACCGATGCATGACGGGCAAGGAGGTGAAGCGGCGCCAGTCAGGCGGATGCCCCGTATCGTGACCGCGCCAAAGTACGGGGGACTCCTCCATCCCAATTCCGCTTCCGGGAAAAGAGGAAAGGATGGTGAGGCACCAGACAGACGGACTTCTATACGAGAGAAGGGCAAATTGTCCGGCCGATGACTCACACCCCCCACCCCACCCCACCCGGATTTCGGCTGCCGCTCTCAATTGAGCACTCGCGGCGGTAGTACTGTTCGAGCTATCGCCAATTAATGTTAGCTTTCTCGCTGTTTCCCGTCTTTTTTGTTCTAACTCTTCATGAGGTCGTCCGCGGGATCGGCCGCTGCGTCGGCGACGGCAGGTCGCTGGAAGTCGCTCGACGTTGACATTCCCACGGAGTTAGACGCGGTTCTCGCCGCCATTAATCCGTGCAGCCGGACGTTTATTTCCCGCGCCACGCCGATTCAACCGTTCCGACAGCCCGCGCCGCCGCCGACTTCCACCGGGCTTCCCCCTATGGGGCCGAAAGCCGCCGATGTGACGCCCGCTGCGGCGATCACCACGTCGTTGCCAGAGGAGCTGGTGGTCGTCACCCGAAACGGCACCGTCCTTGTCTATGACTTGGCGCTTGCGAACGCAGGCCGCGTGGCGACGCTCCCGCCCCCGCCCCAGTGCACGTACGACGAGGGTGCCACGGAGCGCCGGGTCACGGCGGCGCTTCTGTTCCCTGCGGGTGCGTTTGGCGAGCCACTCGGCCCCGTTGCCGCGGGGCTTCCCGGTGCGGCCATCTCATCGCCGTCCGCCATGTTCCCGGTGATGGGCGTGACTGGTGACGCCCACGGCAATGTCGACTTCTTTACCACGCAAGGGTATTGCTGCAGCGTGTCGCTGGCGAGTGTCATGGCCGGGGCGCCCAACGCTTCCACCCCGGCCGTGGCCATCCGCGCGATGGTGCTCACCGAGTGTAGTCCCATACCGCTGCCAGGGGCCGCCGCGGTGGCCGCCGCGTTGCAGCTGAGGCGCCCGTCCGCGCTGCGACGCACATCCTCTTACTCGCCCACGGGCGTGAGCCCCATCAATGACGCGGGAGCGTCGGTCGTTTCCGGCGGCAGCAGTGCGCTCCCAAGTCGAGCCGGAAGCGACGCGAACCTGCGCGAGCCCACTCACGCGGCGTCGCGCCGGGGAGCCAGCCAGCCGCTCCCTACGTCGGGCGTGGCCGTCGAACTTGGCATCCTGCTCGATGGTGGCTCGGTCGTGTTGATGAGGGCATCGGCCAGTCCACCGGAGGCCGTCGCGCCTGCGAATGGGTCGTTTTCCACCTCTCAGGTGGCCGCCGCCGTCACATTCTTTGTCCGGAGAGTATGCGGCCCCACGGACAGTTTTTTTCGCCGGGGCATTCGATGCATCGGGGGGTGCGCCGAGGGCTTTCTCTGCTATCCTGACCCACCCGGCACCGACAAGCCGATGCTGCACTTTCAGATGGTGGGCAACACGCCCGCCGTTGCGATCGCTAACCCCCGAGAAGAGCCGGAGGTGTCGATGATGGGCCCTCCCGTGTCGCTGGAAGGGATATCGTTGTCGTCACTCTCCGCGATCGCGTGCTCCAAGCAGGCCACGTGCTTCGCGAGCGGGACCAAGGTGTTGGTTCTGGCTCATCAAAGTGGAGGTCGTCGCTCTCGACTTGAGCCGGTCGTGATTTTTGACACGAGTGCGCCCTCCGGTTACCTTGGCCCTGCCGCTGCCCCGTTACCGTCAGGGTCCAACTCCGCAGCGGCGGCGAAGCGAATCACGGCCGATGCTGCCGTGTCGATCGCGGAGTCGAACGTCACGCACCTCTGTCTCTCCTTCCCCACCCTCATCATTGTCACCGCGGATCGGGATGTGATCGTGTCGTCATTGGCGACTGGCTTGACCGTCGCGCCGCCCACGCGATGCTTGCGAGACCCCGTTGCCGTATCGTTCGATGCGATGCGGGGACTCGTGAGTCTCGCTGACGCGCAAGGGGGCGTGGAGCTGATGGAGATCCCCCGCAGCCGCGCGAGTGTCGTGCTTCCCACCGTGTACCCGTTCGAACAGGCGATCGTGCTGCAGCAGCTCGTCGAACTCGAGCAACTTAGTCGGCCTTCCGGAGGTTGGCATCAAGCTAGTGGCGGGGCCGCGGTGCCCTCGCCACTGGGTGAATCCTCGTCCCAGCTGGCCGAGGCGTGCTTGTTGCACCGCTTGAGTGTCCCTGACGCCGTGTGCCCATACTTAAATCACAAGGTAAGCCGCCTCGTGTGACGCCAGTGGCGGGGGGGGGGGTGGGGTGT
>ERZ1292630.2390-Hain-H41-02um-R3-2390-length-17413-cov-4_pt1 | contig 17413 bp, 15 predicted proteins | sample MGYA00564408_ERZ1292630 | MGnify/ENA primary metagenome ERZ1292630 (study PRJEB36523, sample SAMEA6512641) | groundwater metagenome | collected 2019-01-08 | study: AquaDiva: Metagenomics assemblies of 32 groundwater samples | reverse complement strand
GAAGCGATGTTGATGGAATCGGTGCCGGACGCGGTGCGAGGGAGAGTGTTTGGATTGTTCATCACCATCGGCGGGCTGCTGGGTAATCTGTCGCATTGGATCGCGGGTGATGCGGTGAAGCGGCTGGGGGCGCGGGCGGCGACCATCGAAGGGTATTTCCCGTTGTATCTCGGGTTGGCGGCGTTCGTGGTGATTTCGTTGCTGGGGTTGGTGGGATTGCACGCGTTGCGGAAGCGGGAAGGCATGGAGGTGACATCATGAATCTGCCAAACTATTTTCTCGCTGACTTGCCACCGGAGGCGACGCTCTCGCCGACTTTGATTGCCGAAGCCTGTGCGACGTTGAAGCACAATCGCGAGAGCTATCTGGTGCGGCGTTCCACCGAGCATATCGTTCAAATTTTGGCGGAGGTGGCGGCAGGCTGGTTGGAGCCGGAGAATTTGTTTCGCCAGCTCGCGCTGGAGCATGGTCCGGCGCAACTCGGCTTCAGTCGCGCGATACTCGCCCGCGGATTCGATGGCTTCTTTCGGCAGCTCACCGTCGAGAACTTTCACGCTTTGTTGGAACAGGAATTGGGAAACGCGCGGCGGCTGGATGATCTGGTGACGAGCGATGCAGAGCGGGCGGGGGATCGCGCCGCCATTGCGACCGGGCCGGAATTTCTGGTCCACATCGCGGCGGGGAATATCCCGAATCCGACTTTGATGAGCATGGTGCTGGGGTTGCTGACGCGCTCGGCGCAGTTCGTGAAGTGCGCGAGCGGCACGGCTTTGTTGCCCAGGTTGTTTGCACATTCCATCTACGAGTTGCAACCCAAGCTGGCGACGTGTCTGGAAGTCGCCGAGTGGCGCGGAGGCGATGCGGCGTTGGAAGCGGCGCTGTTTGCGGAGGCAGATTGTGTCACCGCAACCGGAAGCGATGAGACGCTGCTGGCCATCCGCAATCGTCTGCCGGTGCGGGCGCGTTTTCTCGGATACGGTCATCGCGTGAGTTTTGGATACGTGGCGAGCGAGGTGTTGACGCCGTTGCATGCGAAGAAAGTCATCGCCCGCGCTGCCGAAGATGTGGTGGCGTGGGATCAGTTGGGTTGTCTGTCACCGCATGTTTTTTATGTGCAGAGCGGCGGCGCGGCGTCACCGGTGCATTTCGCTGAGCAACTGGCCGAGGAACTGGCACGCCGGGAAGCGACCGAGCCACGGGGGAAACTTTCACCGGATGTCGCCGCCACCATCGCATCGCGGCGGGCGATTTATCAGGTGCGTGCGGCACATGCGACGGACACGCATCTTTGGCAAAGCAAAGATTCCACCGCGTGGACGGTGGTCTGCGAGGCGGATGCGCGCTTTCCCATCTCGTGTCTGCATCGGTTTATTTATGTGAAGCCGGTGCGCGATCTGACGGAGCTGATGCAGAGCGCGGATGCGGTGCGCGGACAAATCTCCACAGTGGGCGTGGCTGTGCCGGAACATCAAGCGGGAGAGATCGCCACGCGGCTGGCCCGTTGGGGAGTGACGCGGATTTGTCCGTTGGGGCAGATGCAAAACCCGGCGCTCGCTTGGCGGCACGATGGTCGGCCCGCGTTGGGAGATCTGGTGACTTGGATGGATTACGAATCATGAAAATAGAACTACGAAAATCATTTCAGTTTGAAGCGGCGCATCTGTTGCCGCGATTACCGAAGACGCACAAATGTCGCCGGCTGCACGGCCACAGTTTCAAGGTGGAGATCGTGGTGGCGGGCGAGTGCGATCCGAAGCTGGGGTGGGTGATGGATTACGCCGATATCACCAAGGCGTTCCGTCCGCTGTGGGAAAAGCTGGATCATAATTACCTGAATCAGATTCCCGGTCTGAAGAACCCGACGAGCGAGGAGATCGCGGTCTGGATCTGGCGGAAGTTAAAGCCGAAGCTGCCGTTGCTGACCGAAGTGGTGGTGGCGGAAACCTGCACGGCCCGGGCGGTGTATCGCGGAGGATGAGGAATGTTGACACAGATGATGAGTTAAATGACGGGCGAAAATGGTTTCGCGCCTTGCCAAAGTTTTTTCTTCCTCGCAGACTGCGCTAACTTTTAACAGGATTATCGCATGAGCAATCAGGCCAAACTGGAGTTGGATGGAAAAACTTACACGCTGCCGGTCGTCACCGGATCGGAAGGCGAGAAGGCGGTGGACATCTCGGCGTTGCGCGCCAGCACCGGCTACATCACGCTCGATGAAAGTTACGGCAACACCGGCGCGTGCCAGAGCAAGGTCACGTTCATTGATGGCGAGAAGGGGATTCTCCGGTATCGCGGCATCCCCATCGAGGAACTCGCGGAAAAATCTTCCTTTATCGAGGCGGCTTATCTCGTCATCTACGGTCATCTGCCGAACCATGCGGAGTTGCGCCGGTTTTCCGATCTGCTGGCGGAGAACCAGAATCTGCACGAGGACATGAAGTATCACTTCGAGAGTTTCCCCTCGTCCGCGCATCCGATGGCGATCCTTTCGGCGATGATCAATGCGGCAAGTTGCTATTACCCGGAGTTGATGCAGGGGAATCGCGGCCACTTTGACGAACATGCGGCGCGTTTGATTTCGCAGGTGCGGACGATTGCGGCGTTCTCGTATCGGAAGTCCACGGGCAAGCCGATCATCTATCCGAAGGGCCGCTACAAGTACACGGCCAACTTCCTGCACATGTTGTTCTCTGATCCGTACGATGATTACGAGATCAAGCCGGAGGTGGTGCGGGCGCTGGATTTGATTTTCTTGCTGCACGCGGATCACGAACAGAATTGTTCCACCTCGACGGTGCGGATGGTGGCGTCCAGCCAGGCCAACATGTACGCGAGTTGCGCGGCGGGAGTGTGCGCGTTGTGGGGGCCGTTGCACGGGGGCGCGAATCAAGCCGTGGTGGAGATGTTGCAACAAATCCACGCCGAGGGTGATGACGGATCGAAATTTATCGCGGCGGCCAAAGACAAGACCAGCGGGCGCAAGTTGATGGGTTTTGGCCACCGGGTTTACAAGAACCACGATCCGCGTGCGAAGATCATCAAGAAGGCGTGTGATGAAGTGCTCGGCGCGCTCCAGATTGATGACCCGTTGCTGGCCATCGCCAAGAAATTGGAAGAGGCTGCCTTGAAAGATTCCTATTTCGTCGAGCGCAAGTTGTATCCGAACGTGGATTTTTACAGCGGCATCATCATGCGAGCGCTGGGGATTCCGGTGGAGATGTTCACGGTCATCTTCGCCATCGGTCGGATGCCGGGGTGGATCGCGAACTATAAGGAGATCGCGGATGATCCCAAGGGGCGCATCTGTCGTCCGCGTCAGGTTTATGTGGGCAACGAATTGAATTCGTACATCCCGATGGCCCAGCGTAAGTGAGGTCTAGGATGACGTTGATTGGCATGGATGCCGCTGGTTTGAGCCGGAGTTTTGCAGGGTTTCCTCGAATTTCCGCCTGAGACATGAAACGAATTCTGGTCATTGATGATGAAGAGTGGTTGCGGGAGATGGTCCAAATGGCCCTGATGCAACGCGGCTATGAGGTCATTGAAGCACAAAATGGGGTCGTCGGCGTGGAGCGCGCCCGCAAAGAGTTGCCCGACCTAGTGCTGTGCGACGTGAACATGGAGAAGATGGACGGTTATGCGACGCTCTCGGCGTTGCGCGGCGACTCTGCGACTGCGACCATTCCCTTCATTCTGATGACCGGTCTTGCCGATAACGCGGGAATGCGGCAAGGCATGGAGTTGGGGGCGGATGATTATCTGCCGAAACCTTTCACGCTCGATGGACTCTATGCCGCCGTCGAAGCGCGGTTGAAGAAAGCCCAGACAGTTCAAGCCCACGCGCAAGGCGCCCTGGCGGACTTGCGCAGCAACATCAGCATGATGTTGCCGCACGAATTGCGCACGCCGCTCAACGGCATCCTGGCTTACGGCGAGATGCTGGCGACCGATCCGGGGTCGCTCACTCCCGAGGAAATTGCGGACATGGGGCAGACCATCTCGCAGAGCGGGCGCGCCCTGCAACGTCTCATCGAAACCTTTCTGGCTTACTCGCAGCTGGAGATGATCGGCACGGATCCGCAGAAGATCGCATCGTTGCGCGGCAAGCCGACGATTGAAGCGGCGCAACTCATCGAGCGCGAAGCGCAGCGGATCGCAGAGGAGGCCAAACGCCCGGCGGATTTGCAGTTGCGACTCTCCCCGGTCACCGTACCGATCTCGGATGAATACTTCACCAAACTGGTCGGGGAGTTGACGCACAATGCGTTTAAGTTTTCGACGGCAGGAACACCGGTGACGGTGACCTTGAGTGCGGCCCCGGAAGCCACGGTGATTTCCATTTCGGATCGGGGGCGGGGTTTGACTCCGGACCAGATCACCAAGATCGGTGCGTTCATGCAGTTCGACCGCAAGACGCACGAGCAACAAGGCCTCGGCCTGGGCCTCACCATCGCCCGCCGCCTGGCGGAGATTCATGGTGGGGCCTTGACCGTGCAGAGTGAATTTGGAGCGGGCACGACGGCGACGGTGAAATTTCCAATCGTGAAGTGAGCCTTCACGGGAAGCGGTGATCTATTTCGACACGCGCTGATACAAATCCACCAAGCCGGGCACATCTACCAAGCGGGCTTTGGGGCTGCCGTCGGGATTCCGGCGCTGCGGAGTTTTGATGCCATGTTCGACACAGTGCGCAAACACAACCACGAGGCCGATCCCAACCAGTGGCGTGAGATCCAGCTTGCCAAAGCGCAAGGGCAGGGAACGCAGCGGCGTGAGCAGCAGTCGCGCAACGATGGTGAGATGCTGCCAGAACGGTTGCTTCCCAAAATACACATAACTGCTCACACAGTACAACCCCAGCACGGCATAAATCAGATATTTCCATGCGAGATAGCTGCCGACTCCCACCAGCAACGCCGGTTCGAGTCGTTGGATCATCGTGGCGGGCGTGGGTAAAATGTTCCAATAGGTCAGGGGCCAACTGGCGAGGGCCCAGATCAAGGTGAAGCAAAGGAAAGGCAGGAGTAATTTTAGGAGGCGCGGCCAGCTTTCCAGTTTGCCCAGATGTAATCGAAGCAACTGGCGCAAGGAATCAGTTTCGGCGGCGTCTGATTTCAAGGCGGACAAAAATAACACCCATAGAAGGAAGACCGCCAAGGTGACGCCGAAGCTGTAAAAGGAGTACAGCAGCATCGGCAGGTAGGAGGTGGCGTTGGAGCGGAAGGGGATGGAGATCGCGCCGATGTCCAGTTTGCCGGTCCAATTTAGCGCGCTGCCGAATTCCGAGTAAAGCGGCGCGCGCAACAGGAGCAGCCCGAGCAGTGCCAGCGGCAGGTGCCAGCGTTTGAAGGATGTTTTCTCGGCTCGCCGTAAAGTTCCCGCCAGCGTGGCGGGAGTGAACTTGGACAATGGATCAAACCTAGCCGCGCGCCAGTTGAACCAGAGCAGCAGCCCGACCAGATTCAGGATGAAATCGAGTAGGGCCATTAGGGTGACGGGTGACGAGTGACGAGTGGCATGTGACGAGAAATGGCGTCTGGTCGGCGAGTGGTTTCCTGTCGCTCGTCACCGGTCACATTTCACTCACTACATCATTTTCAGCAACGTATCTGCCATGTCGCTTGGCGTTGCTGCGACGCCGATGCCTGCGGCTTTGAACGCGGCGATCTTCGCTTCCGCTGTGCCTTTGCCACCGCTGACGATCGCGCCCGCGTGACCCATGCGACGTCCGGGCGGAGCGGTGGTTCCGGCGATGAAACCCGCGACCGGCTTCTTGCAATTCTTGGCGATCCACTCGGCGGCTTCTTCTTCGGCGCTGCCACCGATTTCGCCGATCATGATGATGCCAGTGGTTTCGGGGTCATCGTTGAAAAGTTTGATGACGTCGAGATGCGACGTGCCGTTGACAGGATCGCCGCCGATGCCGACGCAGGTGGATTGACCGACCCCGCGCGACGTGAGTTGCCACACGGCTTCGTAGGTCAACGTGCCGGAGCGCGAGACGACGCCGATGTTGCCTTTCTTGTGAATGTAACCGGGTGCGATGCCGATGCGACAACCGCCGTGGGAATCCTTGCCTTCTCCGGGCGTAACGATGCCAGGGCAATTCGGGCCGATGAGCCGCGTTTTCTTGCCTTCCATGGCGCGCTTCACCTTGATCATGTCGTTGACCGGGATGCCTTCGGTGATGGCGACGGCGAGTTCGATTCCCGCATCCACCGCTTCAAGGATGGCGTCACCGGCAAAGGGCGGGGGAACGAAGATCGCGCTGGCAGTCGCGCCGGTTTGTTTCACGGCATCGGCAACGGTGTCGAAGATCGGAACGCGTTTGCCGCCATGCTCGAAGAACTGGCCGCCTTTGCCGGGCGTGACGCCCGCGACGACTTGCGAGCCGTAATCAATGGAGAGTTGGGCATGGCGTGCGCCGAAGCTGCCGGTGATGCCTTGGATGAGAACTTTGGTATTGGGTTTAACGAGTATTGCCATGTGAAAATTTAGTGGTGACCAGCTTTGCGCTTGTGGATGCCGACGGTGTTGCCTTCGGTATCAAAAATAAATGCCATGTGGCAGACGGGCGTGGGGAAGGGTTCGAGTTGGAACTTCACGCCGCTGGCTTTCAGGTGCGCGATGGCGGCATCGAAATCTTCGACTTCCAAGGTGACCGAGCAGCCGGTGGCGGCGGGTTTCCAATCCGGGGCGCCGCAACCAAGGGAGAGCGTGCCGTTGTCGAGTTCGTATTCCGTCCATTGCATCTCGCCGGGATTTCCGTGAAGCATGGTGGGTTTCAAGCCCAAGGTGCCCTCATAAAACTTCCGCGCCCGCGCCATGTCGGTGACGGGGTAACAACTGAATGCGATTTCACTGACTTTGAGCATAACCAGAAGATACTGTTTAATTTTATCTGGTGGGAAACTCAACTCTTTTCCGAGGCATGAACCATCTCTCGCGGTCAAGTTTGCGCGGAAATATCATGTATGACGGTGAAAACGGTGCGCCAGTTTCAAGGCTGAAACAAAACCGCCCTCCGCAAACTGACTGCGGAGGGCGGAACAACAACGGCAGCACTAACCTGCCATTCAACATGACTGGAGACTATTTTCGACGATGGTCGTTCTCGGTCGTCTTCGGAACGCGAACATTTACCCACTTGATGGCGGTGTTGCCAGCGTCATCCCGGCAAAGAACTACGAGGGTGTAAATCCGGCCATTGCCGTGCGCGCTCCGTGAGGCGGCGAGTTGCGCGGTGAGGTCGCCAGTGATCTTGATGTCACCCCGGGAAGTTTGTTCATCGCAAAAGATGCTTACTATCTTGGATGCTGGCGTGGCATCACAATTGTCCGTGGCGTTGACGACGACTTCAACTTTCACGGATTTCCCGTTGGCCGGAGCAAGGACGTTCGGGGTCACACTCACCGAGTGAATCTTGGGTGCGGTGCGATCTTCGATCCAGAGTTTTACGCTCTTGTAAGTGCTGTTGCCCGCGCCATCCGTCACTGATAACAGAACCACGTGATCACCTTTTTTGAGCAGAGTGCCCGCTGCGGGAGTTTGAGTGATGACGAGATCCTTGGCGGGTGTGCAGTTGTCCCGGGCGCTGACGAATCGCGTGAGATTAGGCACTTTGCCCTGGCAATCATCTTTGACCGGCACCGTGATATGTCGAGGCGCACGGACGATGACGGGCGGTTTGCCATCGCCAACAGTGATAGTGGTGCTGCAAGTGGCGGAGTTGCCGGCGGCATCAGTCGCAGTCACAGTGATGACATATTGACCGGAGCCGAGCACGGTACCGGCGGCGGGAGATTGGGTGATGATTAAGGAGTTTGCAGGAGTGCAATTGTCACTGACCACGACCTGTGATCGCAAATCGGGAACGGTGGCTTCGCAACCACCGCGGTTTGCAGTAGTAACGTTGCCCGGGCAGGTAATGGTGGGAGGAGTTGAATCGCCGACGCTAACGACAACCGTATCTAGGGAGCTTTCGCCGCACGGATCACTGACGCGCAGAGTGATGGTATGCGTGCCTGCGGTAAACGAAGTGGTCACTGTCGAATTCGTTCCAAGGATTAAACCGTTTTCGCTCCATTCGTAGGCGAGGGTGTCGCTATCGGGATCGCTCGATTGAGTTCCATTCAAGGTTGCGATGTCGCTGCACTCTGCGGATTGATCCGGTCCAGCATGCGCCACCGGGGGATTGTTTGCGCCGCCGAGGTCAAAGATGAACCACTGCGCTTGACCGTTGTACGTGCCGGTCCCGACGATGCGGCTGGAATCATTGATGAATTGGGCGCTATCCAACACCCAGCCGGAATTGGTGGGCAGAAGCGTGTTCAAATCGGTCATCGTTCCAGCCTGCCAGAGGAAGGCGCGCAAACTGCCGTCGGATTGTTCCGCCTGGCCGACGACTTGTCCGAGATTGTTGAGCGCATAGGGCGCGCTGGAAGAACCACCTAAAGTGCCGAGATCAGTCATGACCCCGCCGCTGTAAATGAACCCGTTCAATTGCGCGTCGTCGGCAGTGCGAGAACGTCCGATGATCTGGCCGGCGTTGTTGATGGCGTAGGCACTGGAGTAAGTTCCGCCCAGCGTGCCGAGGTCGGTCATCGCTCCGCTCGAATACACAAAACCATGCAACTCACCATTGGCGAGATACGACTCACCGACCACTACGTTGTTATCATTGATTGCAAACGCATCACTGTAACCACCGCCCAGCGCCCCTAGGTCAATCATCATTCCGTTAGTATAAAGAAAGGCGTGCTGATCGAAGATGTCGGTCAAGGAGTTACCGACAATGCTGCCAGATTGATTGATGGCCGCTGCGCGACTGTAAAAACCGCCGAGGTGACCCAGGCTCGTCATCGTGCCGCCGCTGTAAATGAACGCCTCCACCGTGCTGCCGAGGGTTTGGAGATCGCCCGTCACTTGTCCGGCATTATTGATTCCCTTGGCAATGCTGGAAACCCCACCCAGCGTTCCCAGATCAACCATTGATGCGTCGAAAAGGAAAGCGTGGGGCGGGGCGGTATCATCGGCCAGAAAGGATTCGCCCACGACCAATCCTGAATCGTTCAGCGCATAGCCAAAGCTGACGCTGCCGCCGAGTGTGCCCAGATCGGTCAAGCCACCCGGGCCGGAACGGAAGGCGTGTTCCGTCAGATCGCCGGGCAACTGAGACGACCCAGCAACTTGCCCGGCGGCGTTCAGAGCGGTGACGGTGTAAGTTGTGCCACCGAGATGGGGAACATTGGTGATGGTGGCCAGACCATTTCCGCAAACTGCGTGACTGTGAACTGCGATAAAAATCAGCATCGTGGCGCACAGGCCGCGATACCGTTGACTGGGAATATAAGCATAGGGAAGGGGGGGGTGAGTCTTCATACGTCTTTCTGTCTCCTTACAACTCGTCCGCCGGGAGTAGCGGACGACGGACAGTGATAAGCAGACGGGAGGCCAATCTTGGGACGCTTCAAATCGCGGAATTAGGACAAAATCTGTCCTCGTCAGCGACACGGCCTGAAATTATAGGACACTTGGTGGTCAGTTGCTGGCGGACAAAGTTGCTCTGATGCGGGTTGTAAATCTGGTCAGATTCGCGAGTTGAGTAAGCCGCCAGCGTTTCAATAACTTGACCAACTTCCGTTGCCACCGATGGCGCAGACTCTTGCGGGCACGAATGTGATCGGCGACTTCCTGTACCACTTCTTCACGCAGTGTATCCCGCTCCCGCTTGGCCTGCTCATGCTGGCGCGAGAGCACCAGCCTCTGTCGCTGTAACTCGATCCGCCGACGATAAGGCTCAAGGTCTTCCGCGACCTTGTTGCCTGTGTGGTTTTCCTCGCCGTCCCGAAGCATCGCGCCCTAGTTGCCAATCATCTGCTATTTGCCGACGGCCTTGACGACTTTCTGCGCCGCGTCCGCCATCGTGTCGCCCGTGATGAGCGTGAGGCCGGATTCTGCTAAAGTCTTTTTGCCCGCGACGACATTGTTGCCTTCGAGCCGGACGACGAGCGGAAGATTCAATCCTGTTTCCTTCACTGCCGCGACGATGCCGGTGGCGATGACGTTGCAATCCATGATGCCGCCGAAAATGTTGACGAGGATGCCTTTTACGTTCGGGTCTTGCAGAATGATCTTGAACGCGGCGGTCACCTGGTCCTTGCTCGCCCCACCCCCGACGTCCAGGAAGTTCGCAGGCATCGCGCCGAAATGCTGGATAATATCCATGGTCGCCATGGCGAGTCCCGCGCCGTTGACGAGGCAGGCGATGCTGCCGTCGAGTTTGATGTAATTCAGCGAAAACTTGCTGGCCTCGATTTCGAGCGGCGCTTCCTCGGCGAGGTCGCGCATCTCCATGATGTTCTTGTGGCGATACAGCGCGTTGTCATCGAGACCAATCTTGGCGTCCACAGCGGAGAGGGTTTCTTTACCGTCCGGGCCGACGATGATGCAGAGTGGATTGATTTCAACCATCGAGGCGTCGCACTCCCACCACGTTTTGTAAACGCCCATGAGTAACTTCACGCCGCTGTTGAACGCATCGCCCTTGAGGCCGAGCGCTGCGCAAATCTTCCGCGCCTGATACGGCATGATGCCGACGGCGGGATCAATCTGTTCCTTGATGATCTTCTCGGGATGTTTCTCGGCGACTTCCTCAATGTCCATGCCGCCTTCGGTGCTGGCCATGATGAGCGGTCGCGACGTCTCTCGATCCAACAATACCGCGAGATAAAATTCCTTCTTGATCTCTTCCGCCGCAGCGACGAGCAACTTGCTCACGAGGCGGCCATCCGGGCCGGTTTGCTTGGTGACGAGTACCTGACCGAGCATGGCTTTGGCCTTCTCGTGAACGTCCTCGACGCTCTTGCACAGTTTTACGCCGCCTTGAAAGCCGCTCTTGAAAGTTCCTTTGCCGCGACCACCAGCGTGGATCTGCGATTTCACCACGACGAGCTTGTTGCCCGCGCCGAAAAGTTTTTCCGCGACGGCTTTGGCTTGTTCGGGCGTGGAGCAGACATCGCCCGGTGGGACGGTGACGCCGTATTGAGCGAGAAGTTGTTTGGCCTGGTATTCGTGAATGTTCATGTCAGAAAAATCTCGTGCATTGAACGCAGCTTCGCCGGGGAAATCAATCTTTTAACCCGCCGCCAGATTTGTTTCCAGCGCCGGGAATCTCACCGCAAGACTGCAAAGGTTTATTTCAGCTCCAGAGTTTTTCCGGGTAAAGCCCCTTAGCGATGAGTTCCTGGATGCTTTTTACAACGGTCGGGCGGTCCTCACGATACGTCACGCCGAACCAAGATGCGGAGGAGCGCAACACCTGGCAGCGCGCCTGGCCGTTGCGAATGAGATCGCCGACCGTCATCGGAATGTAGCACTCAGATTTCTCCGCTTTGCCCTGGAGTTTGAGGAACTCGGTGAACTCGCGCCGCAGGTGCGGGAAGATTTCTGGTGTGAAGCCCCACATGTTCATGGAGACGGGTTCATCGCCGGTGAGTTTTGTGATCGTGCCATCAGGGCTGATGGATTTTGCGCCGTTGCCATCTTTCTCAATCTTGGTGAGTTCCAAGATGGACTTGAGATGGTTGGATGAATCCACCTGACACACGCCCCGCGCCACGCTGCCGAATTCAGAGAGGGTGTTGCGCAGGATGAAGCCCACCATTGAGTAATCCACACTGCCGGATTGGAGTTGCTGGGACAGCACCTGAAATGAATCTGCGCCGTAGAAGTCGTCGGCATTGATGGCAGCGAATGGCTCGCGGATGACGTCCTCGGCCATAAGGATGGCTTGCGTGGTGCCCCAGGGTTTGGTGCGACCGGGCGGGACGGTGAAACCAGCAGGCAGCTTGTCGAGTTCCTGAAAAACGTATTCGACGGCGATGCGCTTCTCGAAGCGCGCCCCGATGATTTCCTTGAAGGGCGCTTCGATGTCTTTACGGATCACAAATACCAGCTTGCCGAATCCGGCGCGGATGGCGTCGTAGATCGAGTAATCAATGATGGTTTCGCCGGCGGGGCCGACGGGATCAATCTGTTTCAATCCGCCGTAACGGCTGCCCATGCCGGCAGCGAGCACAAGTAAGGTTGGTTTCATCAAGTTAATTTTTTATATGGGTAATTTCCAGCACCGCCCGAGTTGAGGCGAACGGTGCGGGCATATTGAACGCAACTGCCGCCCAGTTATCAAACCAAGAGTGTATGACGAAACTTTAACTTGGTGGGTGCTGCTGGATAAAATATGCTTGGAACGATGACGGAGTCAGAAACAAAGAAGCGGGTGTTGTTCGTTTGCACCCAGAATAAAGTGCGCAGCCTCACGGCGGAGCATCTTTACCGGGAGCGCCCGGATCTGGAGGTGAAGTCCTGCGGCACGGCGACTTTCGCGAAGAATCAGTTGACCGATGAACTGATGAATTGGGCGGAAGCAGTCTTTACGTTTGATGATTCGCAGATGGAGGTCATCGAAAAACGTTTCGGCAAGGGCGCACTGGAAAAACCCGTTATTTGCTTGGGATTACCTGATGTTTTCACATACAAGAGTGATGCGTTGGTAGTGAAGTTGATCACTAAACTCGATCCGTACCTCGGTCGGCCCAATGCCAAAAAATGTCCTCGCAGTTCGATCTTTGCGGGGCGCAAGCCAGCTTCCAATACGGCGCAAAAGACGACTGGTCGCACCTCGCGTTCGCTGGTTTCACACCTGCTGGCCGCCGTCGGAGTCGGCCCCAAGAAGCGCCAACTCTCGAAGTGAAAACTCACGCCGGAAGATTTTTTCCAGCGCAGACCATCTTGAAAACCCTTTGATTACCGAGAAAAAAATGCAAATTGTTCTTGCGTGAAAATGCCGAAAACCTTTTATTCGCTCTAAGTCGAGTGACTTTAAAGCACAACTAAACCAAAAAATACATCACACACTATGGCAAAAGCATTGTCCAAGTCCCAAGTCGCAGCCGAGATCGCTGAGAAGGCTGGTCTCAAGAAGAAGCAAGCCGCAGAGATCCTCGAGATCATTGCCGCCCTCGCGTATAAGAACGCGAAGAACACCTTCACCTTGCCCGGTATCGGCAAACTCGTGTTGGTCAACCGCAAAGCCCGCCTCGGTCGTAATCCGGCCACTGGCGAGCAGATTCAGATCCCGGCCAAGCGCGTCGTGAAGTTCCGCGTCGCCAAAGCGGCCAAGGACGCAATCCTCGGTTCTAAGTAATCCATCAGTAATTTCGCAAGGCGCTCTGACAATGTCAGAGCGCCTTTTTCATTTCCTTCCGCCCGGAGTGACGAAGCCACGCCAAACAAAACGGGCTGATGAGAACATCAGCCCGGTTGAAGGAGGATGACCGATTCGCGCTCGCGCGGCAGGGTGCTTACTTTTGCGCGATGGATTTCGAGAGTTCGACCCGATAGCTGGTACTGGTTTGGGTGACTTGCGCGGAGTAGCCATTGCTGGCGGCCCATTGCTTGAGCAGTTCCACGCGTTCCTGTGCCGGCGTAGAGATCTGGGTCTGCCCGGCATTGATTTTCTTTTCGACGACCTGCAGCCATTTCTGATCAGCTTCGTTGGGTTGTCCGGCCAAAGCTATACTGGTGATGAGCATGCAAACAGAGGTGAGTGCCAACAGTTTCTTCATAATGTGCGTTCTCCTTTACGATGCCGCAGTGCGGCGTGTTGGACGAAAGGGGCAGCTTATGTGCCATGCTTTTGGCAGTTTTTCAGTCACCCATTTTGACTGGAAATCAAGCCAGACCGAACACTGCCATGACTTTAATCTGCGCGTTGCAACAAAACAGGACAGCATTGTCGCAAAATCATCGGCACGAACGGGCGCGTGATTGGGTGTGATTGCCGGCGCTTGACCGTTCAGGAAGCGCTCTTTAGCCTTCACTCATGGCGAACAGCGGTAAATCCCCCAAAAAGAAAGCAGTGTTGTTGGGCGTGGGACTTGATTCCGACGGACACAAGCGCGTCACCACGGGGACGAACTTCGCGCTCGTCGGCGGCTCGGCGGACACGCACGAGCAGATGACGGAGAAGGCCATCAAGATCAACGAGAAGCTCAAGGCGCGGGGCAAACAACTTGAACAAGTCAGCCGCGAAGAGTTCGACGACATCGCGCACGAAGTTGGTTTGAAGCGCGGTGACTCCAAGCAGAATTGATTTCGCGAAGCGTCTGGACTGCGGCGGCTTTAGCGCCGCTTTAGTGCGCCCGAAGTTTTTCTCTCCTCGGCAAGTTTCTCTCCGACCGAACGCCGCTGAAGATGCTCGCGCAAACTTCCCTGTGGCTTTTACGGCGCGAGTGCTGGCGTGCTCAGGCGGTAGAACCGAGTTGCTGAACCACCGAGGGCGTCATTCACAGTTCTGACTGTGTTCGTCGCGCTAGCTGGCACATCCGTCAGCTTGGCCCAATTCGCATCGGTCAGCGCGTTCTTGTAGAGCACGGAATACGTTTTGTCCGCGATGGCGTTGAAGGTCAGGGCGACGTTTCCGGCGACAGCAATCTGGGTGAACTTCAGATTGCTGCTGGCGTTCGTGTGACTCGTGCCGGCGAGGTATTCCTGATAATTCATCATGGCGTCGAGATCGGGATCGAGCGCGGCGTCGGCGGCGCTGTTCGGATTCAATCCCATCACGAGTTCCACGTCGTCGGGGATGCCGTCGCCGTCGGTGTCGAACACTGCGCCGGGCGTGGGCGCGGATGCACTCCAGTTGAACGGCTCGTTGCCATAGAGCGTCGGCAGACTGCGTTGCAATGAATGTCCACCGCCATCCACGTTGCCGGTCGGCCACGGCGCGGTGTCGGTGTAGCTCACCCGATCGGCCAGCACATAAGGCACGAAGCCCGCGTCCGGCGGGGATAGCTGCGGCGTATCTGAGCGATACAACTTCACCACGTCGCCGCCGTTATCGAGCGAGCCGGTGAACGGGCCATAAACCGCCACGCTGTTGCTGATGCCATAGCGGGCGCGGAACGCATTCAGCGTGGTGGTGTTGGTGGGATTGAAATCCACGACGAGCATCCGCGCGCCCGGTGCAAGGCTCACGCTGGCGGGGAAGGTGAACTCAATTCCACCGCCCAGCTTCCAACGATTCGTCGGATACGCGGGATCGTAGAGCGGGACGGAACTGGCGGTGTTGTTCTGCAACTCGATGAACTCATCGCTGCCGTTCGTGCCGCCGGGCGGGTTGTACATGATCTCATTGATGATGATCGGGCCGATGACGGGCGCGGCGTTAAACCCTCCCGCTCCGGTGCGGAATTGCGCGACGCTGGCGGGACTGTCCACACCGAAGCTGCGCGAGGTGAGTGGAACAAAGTCCACGCCCTGACTCGTGACGACGCGCCCGAAGGAGACGCCATTGAGCGATGCGCCAAAACTCACCGTGGCGCGGTCGCCGGTTTCGACACCGCTCGTGGTGGCCGTGAGCCAGATTTCATCGTCGTAAGCCGCCTTGAGCGTGAAGGCGTTGGTCGTGCCGTTGTTGAATTGATACTCGTAGATCACCGCGTAGCCGCCCGCCGGAATCGGCGTGGTGTTCGTGATCTGATATTTGCGGAGGTGGTCCTTGGAGTTGCTGAGAAACCAGCCGTTGATGCTCACGGGCGATGCGGTGGTGTTGCGGAATTCAATCGCGTCTTCGAGCGGCGGATCGGTGTGCGCAAGTGCCTCATTGATGACGACGCTTTGGAGCAGGCGATAATTGCTCGCGCCGGGCGACTCCGAACCAGGGAACGCGAGGATGTTCGTCGCACCGTCGAGCAGGCGACCGCTGGAGACGCCGTTGGTTTGCGCGCCGAAACCGAGCGCATCAACCAATGTGAAGTTCGTTCCGTTGACGACATTATAGACGAGCAACGATTCGCCTTCGCCTGCGAGCGCGAAGTTCACGTGGTTGCGGCCATTGCCCGCGTTATTGTCAGCGACCCACTTCACGAAATTGGTCGGGCCGATGAAACTCAGCGGCGCAGGCCGGAACATTCCCTGACCGACGAGCGACGGATCGTCCGAGAGCGAAGCGGCGCTCAAGTCAACGGGGCGGTTCGTGGTGTTGAACAACTCGAACCAATCATCGTTGCCGTTCGCCGCGTCAGGCATCCACTCGTTGAGACGGAGCGCGGTGGTGTTGCCCAAGACCGCAGCCACCGCGTTGACGGCGGTGGGAGTGACTGCGCTCAACAATCGCCATTGGCCGCTGCTGAGACCGATGGAGAGGTTGTCCACCTGCAAACCGTATTCGACGAAGTTCACGACCTGGCTGTTGGTGTTGAACAGATAAATGCCGCCGCTCTCGCCATCGAGCGATTCGCCGGTGTTGAACGCCCCGGCGTTCGTGGAGGCGGGAGTTGAGCCGTCGCACTTGATGAGCAGAAAACCATTCGCGGCGATGGTGGTTGGCGATGGAAAAATAAATTCACCCGCTTGCTGCGCGTTCACGCTGAGGCTCATGCCGCCGAGGTTGAAGCTGCTGCCGTTCGGGTTTTGGATCTCGACGAAGTCCACGATCTGCGTACCGACCATGAGTGAACGATTACGCGCGAGGACTTCATTGATGACCGGGCCGGTGTAACTGACGATGTAGTTGGTTGTCTCCGGACTGAGCGAGCCGATGAAGTTCGTCACGTTGGAATTGCCGTCGGGCAGCCGGCCTTGAGAGACGCCTTCGATCTGTGCGACGTAGGTGACGGATTGAATCTGGCCGCCCGTGGCATCGGACAACACAAGTTTTTCGCCGCTGGCAGGTAGCTTGAAATCGAGATGATCTGCACCGACACCTTCGTCCGCGAACAACTGGACGTAACCCTTCGGCGCGAGGAACGCGAGCGCGGTGAGTTGGTGCAGGTTGTTGCTCGTGCTGAGGTAAATGCCCTGCAACGACACGGGCGCGGCGGCGGAGTTGTTGAACAGTTCGACCCAATCCGGCAGACCGACAGTGGGGTTCGCGAGCCATTCGTTCATCACAAGATTGGACGCGGCGGCGAGCGTGGCGGCGGCGTTGACGGCGTTGGTCGTGGGGTTGTTCAGCGTCCAGACGCTGCTGATTCGGCCAACGGATTTGTTCACGACCTGCAATCCGAACGAGAGCGCATCAATGCGATTGGTGGTGGCGTCGTAGAGGAAAACATGGTCGCCATCCTTGTCCAAACTGAAACCGGTGTGCAGGCCGGGCGTGGTGTTGGTGGTGGCGTCGCACCAGACGGTGAGATAGCCGCCAGCGGGAATCGTCGTGGAAGGGAAGACGAACTTCCGCGCGTTGCCGTCGTCGGTGAGACTCCAGCCAGTGATGTTCACGCTGCTGCCGCCGGGGTTGCGAAGCTCGATGTAGTCCGGGAATGTGCCGCCGTGGTTCACGGCGCTCACGTTGTCCGCCATGACTTCGTTGAGATAAACGGGCTGAGCGGGCGCGGCAGAATTCGCG
>ERZ1292630.2388-Hain-H41-02um-R3-2388-length-17420-cov-5_pt1 | contig 17420 bp, 16 predicted proteins | sample MGYA00564408_ERZ1292630 | MGnify/ENA primary metagenome ERZ1292630 (study PRJEB36523, sample SAMEA6512641) | groundwater metagenome | collected 2019-01-08 | study: AquaDiva: Metagenomics assemblies of 32 groundwater samples | reverse complement strand
AAAAAATTACTATTATTTTATTTTATAAATTAATTAGGCTTAAGAATTTTAATAATAGAAAGATATTCAGCAAACAGAAATTAGATTTTTACGATAAGTTTTGAAAGATAATTTTACGAAAAAACAATTATGATAAGTATATAATTTAATATTATATTAAAAGAAACTACTTCTTATATAGAAAATCTTTAATTGCAATAAGAAAAAAGTGAAAAGTAAAAAGTGAAAAGATAAGATAATTATAAATCTTCTCTCTTTACTTCTTACTTCTTACTTCTTACTCATCACTTCTTACTTTTAAAATTTATTATTTTTTTAACGAACTCTTAATTAACATTTTTCAAAGATTTTAATCGTATGTGCTATGCTTTATTTAGTTAGTTTTTATTTGAGGTTTTTTATGAATAATTACAATCTAGGATTGCAAAATATGCGTTCTGTTTTAGGTGAAATGAGCATATTCAATGGAAATTTGGCTGGTTCGCTTCAAACAGGATATAAACAATCTAGGCTATCTTATGGTGGGAGTGGTTCGAATCAAATAAATGGATCTTTACAAACACCTGATACAAATTTGACTATGGATCATACTTCTGTTGATTTTGGACAAGGTACGATTGTAAATAATGGAGAAAAAACTGATTATGCAATAAATGGAAGTGGTTTTTTCCTTTTACAACAAGCTCAAGATGTGGGTGTAAATCCTCCTAATCTTTTATCAAGAGATGGTAGTTTTCATGTTGCTACAATAACAGGTTTAGGTAGTGTTTTAGTAAATAATAATGGATTAGTTGCTCTAAGAGATACAGCTGGAAATGGAAGTGGACCTTTTGTTCCTTTAACCCAAGCTGATTTGGATTCTGGTTTAAGACCATCTATTTTAAATCCTCAAGATTCATTAGATTCACTTCAATTTTCAAAAATGCATGGTTCAAGAATATTTGAATTTTCAGGTGGTTTGACAAATGGAGATGGTGTTTTAGTTGAAGGTGCTTTAGAAGCTTCAAATAGCGATGTAGCTGGAACTATGGCTGCTATGTCAATGCACACTAAACAATTTAAAGCTATGGCGGCTCAAATAAAAGTAGAACAAAGTTCTATAGATACTGTTCTTAGTCTTTTTAAAACCTAAATAAATATATTATCTAATAAAAACCAAATCAGTTATTTTTTTAAATGGCTGATTTTTTATTATATTTGAGAATAAATAAAAAAAATGATATAATCTTTTTATATCAAAAGGTATAATTATTATGCTAACATCGAATACAGCTAAATTTGTTTTTTATTCAGAATTAAATTTTTTTTTAGATAATAATAAACAAAATAAAGAAATAAAGTTTAATTTTAACAATAACCCATCAATAAAAGATTCTATTGAAGCCTTAGGAGTTCCTCATACAGAAGTAGGATTAATAAAAATAAATGATATTTCAGTAGATTTTAACTACAGAATAAATAATGGAGATAATATTTCTGTTTACCCAATATATTACTCTAAAGAAACTATTGAAAATACATTATTAAGAGAAGAAATAAAAGATTATACCTTTATGGTTGATGCAAATATTGGTAAAATGGCAAAATACCTTAGAATGATGGGATTCGATACATATTATGATTTAAGTATTCATGATAAAGAAATTGTTGAGATATCAGAAAAACAAAAAAGAATAATCCTAACTCGTGATATAGGCATGTTAAAAAGAAAAAATGCAACTCATGGTTACTTTGTAAGAAATACGGATATAAAAAAACAAGTAATAGAAATAATAAAAAGATTTAGTTTATCTAGTAAAATAAGAGCTTTTTCATTGTGTTTTGAATGTAATAATAGATTAGCTATAATAGAAAAAGAAACAATAAAAGATAAAGTACCTGAAAAAGTTTATGAAGAACATAATAATTTTTATGAGTGTAAAAAATGTAATAAAATTTTTTGGAAAGGCTCTCATTATACTAAAATGTTAAATGATATAGAGTTTTTTAGAAATAAAGGATTAGATTGATATAATTCTAAGTGAAAATTAAAAAGTAATTAATTATTTAGAATAATATAAAATGGAAAAAAAACCTAAACTTTTAAACAAAAAAAGAATATTAATGTCTGGTAATTCTTCTATAAGTAATAAAATAGTAGAGCAAGCTTTAAAAAATATCGAAGTAGAAGAAATAATAGAAGAAAATATTATAACTAAATTTCTTTCAAAAGTTTTTATGACTGAGCCTAAACTTGTTATTTTTATACATGAAAAAGTTCAAGATAATATTGAATTTGCTAAACATATAAGAAATAACCCTAAATTTTTAGATTTACCAATAATAGCTCTTTCTTTACCATTAAAAAAAGATAATATGATGATAAATAAAAAAATAGCAGATCTTAATATAAAATACTTTTATACACCTTGCAATGTTCCTGAATTATCAAAAACCATAAAAGATTTTTTATCTACTTAAAAATTTAAAAATCATTATTTAATATATAAATAATTATTAATTATAAAAAATAAATAACTAAATATCATTAAATAAGATATTACTGTAATTTAATCAATAAATATCAAATTTATTTAGTTAAAAGTAATATTTGATTTATATCAAATATTATTTTCATAGACAATTTAAATTCTAAATAGTACAATTGTGTTCAATAATATTTATTGCTTATTATTTACTTTTTTAACAGGGAATTATTTTTTATTTTTAGATTGGAATAAATAAATGAAAAACAAAAAAAATATACTTATTGCTATGACTTTGTCTATTTTTATAGTATCATGCGATGCTTTAATAGAAAAAAAAGATAATACAAGTAACGTAACCCCTTCTCCTTCGGCTTCTGTTTCACCAGCTTTGGAAAAACCAAAAGAAGAAGCTCCAAAACCAGTAAATATAGACGATTTTATACAAAAATATAGTGCTGTTTCAAAACCTGAAGATATTCCTAAAATGTTTTTAGATGCTATTCATGGATATTTTGATCCGTCTAAAAAAGAAAGATCTGCCGCTATTATTGGAATTCTGATAAATGCACCTTCTTGGGAAACACAAGCTGGTAGCTTATCTTTTTTTAGAATGAAATTAGCTGATATGCAGTATATTTTTAGAAGTTATGCAAAAGGTTCTTCTCCAGAAAATAATTATCAAATGGATAGTAATAACTATGAAATTGAGATAACAAAATCGGAAATAGTTGATGCAAATACACAAAAAATATTTATAAAATCATCTGGAGCAGATTCTCCTAGACCAATTACATTGAAAAAAGATAAATCTGGTTTATGGACTGTTTATGAGTTTTCTAGCTTATATGTAGATGTAAGAAAACCTGCATAAAATAATTTCTCAAATTTTTTCCTCCTGTCCATTTTTATGTTATAACGATTTTTTTAAATAACAAAAACATTAGAGCAAAGAAAACTGAGGGGCGTAAAGTTTTACGCCCTAACCAGTTTTGTTTTGTCAGGGCGTAAAACTTTACGCCCTTTTTTGCTCTAATCAAAGATTTTTCATGTATAACTCAAGTTATTTAACTCAGATTTTACTGATATTAATTTTTTTCCACGACAGTATGTCATAATCACTGTTATCTATGTTATTCTTGCAATTAGTGACTAAAATATTTTTACTATTTTATGTATCACATTATTTTGGACAGAAAGAATGTTTTCAATAAAAAAACTGCATTTAGCAGTTTTTTTGTTTTATATTATTTTGTTATATATAACTATTTTGCATCACCTCTAGCAAAAATACTAGCTACATAATTCAAAATATCTGTTGCAGAAGCATCTGTATAACCATAATTTTTAATGAGTCTTCCTTTAACAATATCAATTTGTTTTTGGGTTTTTTCATCTATAGCGTTAGATACAAGACTGGTAAGTTTAATACTATCTTTTTTATCTTCAAAAAGTTTTAATTCTAGGGCTTTTTGAAGTCTTGCATTTGTAGAATAAGAGAATACTTTTCCATCAACTGCTAAAGCACCAATGTAATTCATAATTTCTCTACGGAAATCATCTTTACGGTTTTCAGGAATTTCTATTTTTTCTTCTATAGATCTCATTAATCTTTCATCAGCTTCTTCATCTCTACCAGTATATTTGTTTCTGATTTTTTCTTTTAATGTATAAGCTTTTATATTATCAATATAATTACCACAAAGTTGAGATACACCTTCCTCATCAGCAGAAATTGCTCTTTGAACTTCACTTTTAATTATATTTTCATATTCTTCTCTTACTACAGCTAAAAGCTCTTTATATCTTGCTTTATCTTCTTCATTGCTAATTAATGAGTGATGTTTTAAACCACTTTCAAGTTCACTCATAACCATAAAAGGATTTATGTAATCTTCTTCAAGCTCACTAACTAAAGCATTAGATATTTTATCTTGAATATATCTTGCTGATATACCTTGTAAACCTTCTCTTACAGCTTCTTTTCTTAATTCTTTTACATTATCTTCGGTATAACCAGTTACACTTTGACCATTATAAAGTTTTAGTTTTTGAAGCATTGTCAAATTAGCTTTTTTAGGTTGCTCTAATCTTGTTAAAACAGCCCACATAGCAGCAACTTCAATTGTATGAGGAGCTATATGTTTTTTTATTTTTTTAGAACTAAAATCTCTTTCATATATTCTAATTTCATCTTTCAATTTAGTAATATAAGGAATATCTATTTTTATTGTTCTATCTCTTAAAGCTTCCATAAATTCATTGTTTTGAAGTTTTTTATACTCAGGTTCATTTGTATGACCTATAATTACTTCATCAATATCAGTTTGAGCGAATTTTTTAGGTTTAATTTTTCTTTCTTGAGATGCTCCAAGTAAATCATATAAAAAGGCTACATCTAATTTTAAGATCTCAATAAACTCAATAAGACCTCTATTGGCAATATTAAACTCACCATCAAAATTAAATGCTCTTGGGTCTGAATCTGAACCATACTCAGCTATTTTTCTATAGTTTATATCACCTGTAAGCTCTGTAGAATCTTGGTTTTTTTCATCTTTTGGTTGGAAAGTACCAATTCCGATTCTATCATCTTCAGAAAAAACAAATCTTTTAACTTTTACATGTTTTATTACTTTAGACCAATCCCCATCGTATTTTTTCATTAAATCATTATAAATATATCTTGAAGCAGGACAAAGTTCTGCATGAACTTTTACTTTATATTTCATATCTTCAGGAAGATTTGCATTTATTTCTTCAAAAATTTGCTCTCTCATTTCTGCTGGTATTAAACATAAAGGATCTTCATTCATTGGTGAATTAAAAACTTCTTCTTTTCCTTCGGCATTTTCTATTGTCCAATAAAAAGTATAAATAGCTCCTTCAGGTGATTTTGTATAATTTATTAACCCTTTTTTTAACATTCTTGCTACAGTACTTTTTGCACTACCAACTGGGCCATGTAAAAGAACAATTCTTTTTTCTGTTCCATAACCTAATGCAGCAGATTTAAATACTCTAACTAGTTTCATTAGATGTAAATCTATTCCAAAAACAGAATCTTTTCCATTTTCTAAAGGATCATCAAAAAATTTAAATCTAGTAATTTTCTTTTTATATTCGTTGTATTCAGTTTGTCCATAAGAAACTATCATATCATAAAGTCTTTGGTAAGAGTTTCTTGCTACTTTTGGGTTACTAACAACAAAATCAAGATACTCTTCTAAAGTACCTTCCCAGCTAAGTTCTTGATACTTTCTTTTATCTTGTAACTCATTTATTTTCGATACAAGTTGGCTTCCATTTTTCATCAAAGATTTTCTCCTAGACTATTACATTTCTACAATATTTAATTCTACCGTTAATTATTCAAAAATGTAATAATAGATATCACTTTAGATAAAAAATTAAATATATTTTTTCAAACTATTTTTTTAATATATAAAAGATCAAATATTGATAAAAAATATTATTGAGATCAATTTCTATTTATTGTATAATTTACTTGTAATTTTAGTTTTTTTTCAGAGGTAATAATGGAAATAAATAATATTGTAAATTTGTTAACAGATACTACTACAAAAACAGATAACACAACCCAAAATCCAGCTGATTCACAACAAGGTGCTGATTCTATACAAGAATTAATTGATTCTTTAAGAAATGACCCTCAATATAAGGAATTATTTGCTAATTTAGATTCACAAGCAATTGCAAAACAAACATATTCAACACAACCTGGAAATGGTTTAGATCAAGTTAAGTTACAAAGTAATATGTTAACAGACTGGCTTGGCGTTCAAAATGTTTATACAAAAAGCCAACAATTTTATAGTTTAATGGATACTCTTTTCTATAGCCAAGAAACTGGTGATGATGGTTCTGGAGTAGATCAAGTTGACTTTTCTACTTTACAACAAGATAGTAGTTATGGTGTAACAACAGGATTAGCAGCTGCTTTACAAAAAAAATAGTGTCTTTTTTAAAATATAAAAATATCTATTTTGTACCATCCTTTCATAATAAGATACAATTCGCTTTTGAGGTAAGAAAGGCTTTTTCTGAAATAAAACCTGATATAGTTGCTATAGAACTACCAGATATTTATTATTCAGATGTTATAAAAGCTGTTGATTTCTTACCTTCTCTTACTATGCTCTGTATAGAGAGTAGAAAAAACTCATTTGAATATATACCTATTTTTCCTTCTGACGCAATGATAGAAGGAATAAGAATTTCAAAAGAAAATAAAATCCCCATCACTTTTATCGATTTAGCTATAAAAAACTATAAAGTTTTAGATGATTTTGAACCACCAGATGATTATGCTATTAAAACCATAGGTTTAGAAAAATTTTATGAAACAGTAAAAAATTATTTAAAAAAATCTGATTCTGAAGATGATATAAAACGAGAAGAATCTATGGCATTTCATCTTAGTCGTTTAAATATGAATTACAAAAGAGTTCTTTTTATCGGAGGTATGGCTCATTGGGAAAATATTAAAGCTCATATTGATAATAAAAGTTATAAGTTTCATACACATGAATTTGAATTAATAAAAGTTCCTTTTTTGGCAACACCAAGTAAAAAATCATTATATTCTTTTCTTGAAGAAATACCCTATCTTGTTTTTAAATATGAATTGGCAAGAAGATTTAATCTAGATTATGATAAATGGGATTGCATTGTAAAACTTTTGCAAGAAGTAAAAGCTATGCCTATTTTTGAAGATGAAAACTATACTTCTAGGGAGTTACAAAGTCTTATAGATTATTCAAAAAAACTTACTTTTAATGATAATAAAATTTTACCAGACTTATTTAATTTACTGCTTTCTGCAAAACAAACTTTAGGCGATGATTTTGCTTTAGAATTTATAGATTTAGCTCTAAGTTATAAGTTTGAAAGTGATAAAAGTTTAAGAGTTATAGATTTTGATGATAAAAATTTTACTTTAGATGGAAAAAAAATAAAACTAAAAAGAAAAATGCCATCTTATTTTGATGATAAAAATAATTTAAATAAATGGAAAGAATTAAAATTAGTAAGAAAAAAAAGAGAAGAAATTGATCCTGAATATATAAATGAATGGTTTTCATTTGGTTTTTTCTCTCATGAACCAGAAGATATTATTTTAGAAGGTTTTATTGATAGAACAGAAAATAAATTAAAAAGTGAGATTTTAGAAGAACCTAAAATACATGAATTTACTGGAAATTTAATGGATGGAATAAATATTCGTGAAAGCATAAGAGATTTCCATAAAAAAAAGCTTTATGTTAAAGAATTTAAAAAAGAAAAAATAGATATAGGGTGTTGGCTTATTATTTTTGATGATAATTTAACTTTTGAAAAATATCCTTGGGAAATGTCTCTTTCATCAGAACAAAATAATGAATCTGATATTGCTTTTTATGCAACAAATCCTTTTAGACATCCAATAAGTAATGAAATTATACGAGCTGATTATGGAGCTTTATTGGCATTTAAACCTGCATTAAAAGATAATAATAAAATATATTCTCAAGATTTAGATACCAATGAAAATGAACGCCTTTGGTTGCTTTTTAACTTAGCCTTAGAATTTAATACAACTGATGATATTTTATATATAGCAGAAAAACCACCAGAAAAAATATATTATGATTTTGCTAAATATAGAAAAAAAAGAATTTTTTATTTACAACTTAGTTCTTTTTCAACTAGAAATATCAAGAAATTACGAAAGTTTCATTTATTAAAGAGTAAGAAAACAAGAAATATTGCAGATGATTATATTTAGTCTAATTCAATTACATTTTTATTATCAAAAATAGATATTCCATACCAAACTATATTACATATTATAAAAAAACCAGCGATAAAAATAATGCTTTCTGGATCATTTGATTTAGCAAAAAATATCTTTTTTATATCACTAAAAATTGACATATAATTATGAATAAGATCCCAACTATTCCATCTAGGTATTCTTCCTAAATATATTCCTAATGCTGTTAAAAAAATAATAGATTGAAAAAGAATGGTTTTTTCATAAAATTTTAACTTATTTTTGAATACACTATAGATATGATTTAATGATGCCGAGCCTAACATTATTCCTGACCAAACAAAAGGGAAAATCATTATAATATGATACCAAATAGAATCATTATAAGTTCTTGTTATATGAATAAGATCTGATATTAAATAAAAAGTATTCGGGAAAAAAATTAACCAAGGAAGTAAAATTATTGAAGATATTTTAGAAAAGCCTTTTTTATTTATAAAAACAAATAATATAGACAAAACATAAGGAACCCAAGCTAAAAATAGGTTCCAAATAAAAAAATAATATGTACTATGTTGAGGATAAAACTTATTTCTAAGTTCTACAAAAAAAATAGAAATAAGCGAAATTATTACAAGGTAAATAAATTCATTAGAATACTTCTTCAATTACCTTTAGCTTCTTCTTTTACTTTTATAGTTCTTGTTCTTATTGCTATTTCTTGATCTTTTATAGCATCAAGTCTTTTTTCTTCTGCTCCGACTAATCTTTTATTTTCTTCAGCTAAAGCAACATTTTTATTATCAACATACTTTTTCATTTCTCTTGTTCTTTCGTGTATATTTCCTAATTGCTTATTATGATATTTTTCTTCTTCTCTTTTTTTCTCTATAGAGCCATCAATTGAATTTCTTTCAATTGATTTTATTTCTCTTTGTTTTATTTCTTCAGGATCTTTAAAATTATTACTTTGAGCTTTATTTTCTGATGCAGAAGAAAGGTCTATAGGATTTGAATTAACTTTAATTTCTTTTTTAGTATCAACATTTTTTTCGCTTGTATTAGAAGACTTGATATCACCTTTTTCATAAGCTAAAGAAACTTGACCAACAGCTGTAGCTAAAGTAAAAAGCTCTGGAGAAGTAACTATATTATTCAAATCTGTTCTAAAATCCTTAAAATCATTATTCGATACTTTTTCTCTCTTTCCATCATTCGATACATGATAAAAAGCAACTTTTCCATTTTCATTAACAACATCAATTTTTAATTTATCTTTCAAAAATTTAACTTCATCTGCATTGAAATCTGATGAGCTTTTAGCAGTACTCATCTTGTCAATCATTTTATTGAATGGAGATAGAGCTTTCATTCTCATATTTGGATCAGACATAAATTTTTGTTTTTCATCAGGAGACATCATAGAAGTCAATTTTGAAGCTTCTTCTGAAATAGCTAAAACAAAATCTTGTCTTGCAGATATTGCTTGGTTTGAAACTTTAGCTTGTAATGCAGATTGCATAACATTGGCAGTGTCTTTTTGAGATGGAGATAAAGATGGGGCAATAACACTAAATGCTTGATTTACTTGGTTCATAAGAACTTCTGAACTGGCTTGATTATTTTGAAGTTCTTTTTGTTTAATTTGCATAGTTTCTACAATACTATTCAATTGTTTTTTCTCAATATCATTTAAAGGTTGTTTTTTACCTTTTTCTATAAGGTTTTGAGCTTGATCTTTTAATGAAAGGATATTAGATATACTCATATCAACTTTTTGAGTTTGTTGTTTTGATTTATTAACCATATCATCATAAGCTTTGATATTTTTTTCTAATTCTGCTTTTGTATCCTTAGAGATAGTATTAACAAAAGTATCTGTATTAGCAGATTGTTGAGCAACACCTAACATTGCTTCCTCTTGTTCAGCAGTCATTTTTTGAATTTTAGGGGCAACAACGGGTTCATTTTTAATTTTACTAGAACCATCTTCTGAAACAGGTTTAACAATATTTGACTTAGTAGGAGTAGATGTTCCACCAATTGTTCTTTTTATGGTATTTGTTAGATCATTTTTAAATTTCATAAAATCATTAGGATCTACAATATTCCCTTTGTCATCTTTTATAACAACTTGACCATTTTCTTGAACAACATCAAATCCTAAATTAAGAAGCGAATTTATATCATCATCGCTTATAGCATCAATTCCTTTAGATGGATCGAAATTATCCAAAGCACTCATAATTGATTCAAGTTCTTTTTTATTATTTGAAAACTTATTAATAGTTAATTCAGCTTTAGTTACAAATTCAGGTTTATTTGAACTAAATAAACCACCTGAAGGAATTCCACCTTTATTAGCATTTATAGAGGTTGCATCACCTTGCATTTTAGGTGTAAGCTCTTTTGTTGTGTTAGCTAACTCTAATTTATTTCCATTATTAGAACCAGAATTTTGGTCAGAGTTATTATTTAGTAAAGTAACTCTACTTAAATCAGTTGTTTTTATTGATTCTAAAGCCATAATTAAAATCCTTCTTTTCTTGACAGTATAGTCATATTATAAAACCTAAAATTATTCTCAATTAAGCATATTTGCTGGGTTAAGAATATGAACAAATCTTTGGAAGCCTTCATTAGACATTGCTTCTTTTGCATAAGTAAGTGTTTTATCCCAAGTAGTTTTATCTTTTTGGCTTACTTCAGCAAATTTTTGTTCCATTTCATTGTACAAAGTCTTATATGATTGCCCTTTAGAATTATTTTGTTCTGTTGCGGCAAGTTGTCTTAGTTCGGTTATAGCTGAATTATATGCAACTAAAGCTTCTTGTCTTGATTCTGCCGCTTCTTTTTTAGCATTTACAACTTGTTGACTTCTTGTTATGATTGCATCAGGACCTGCTCCTTCACCTTTTTTTTGTTTATTTAATTCTGAGTCTAAAGCACCTACTTTTTTATCCCAATTTTTTATTTTTTCTATTGCTATATTTAACTTATCGTTTGTAACATCTTTAGGAGAAATAATTGCACCTACAGAATAAGTTTTTGAAATTGTTTTTGTTCCATCAGCAGAAGTGGTTAAAACTCTACTTCTACTAGATGATACAGATATATCAAGCCCTTCAAGTTTATATTGTGTACTTTGTTTTTGTGTTATGGTTTCAGATGTTTTAGTTGGTTTTATTCCAGATAAAATATCACTTACATTTTGTTTTGTTTTAGGGGCAGATGTATGTGCATAACTTTGAGGTATTGTTTTTGTTGGTAAATCATCAGGAATCATTAATTGATCTAATATAGATAAATCTTGTTTCACAGTTCTTTTAGCTGAAGTATTAGATGAAGAGCCAACTTTTTTTTCTTCAGAGTTATTGATAGATTCTATTCTTGCATTAGATTGAATATTAGAAATTGCAAGAGAATCTAAAAAAGCACTTACACTAGTTAGTTGCTCCTCTTCTTGAGGCTCTTTTTTTTGTGGTAAATTAAGACCTTTTAATTCTATCTTTTGATCAGTTTTTACTTGATAGTTGTTAAGACCTTTTAGAGCATAATCAGTCATACCTAAACTCCAAAAACAATATTTATATATTCTACTTATAGATTATAGCAGTAAAAACTTGCTAAAGCCTTGATAAGATTAAGTTAACATTAGGTTATATTGATTTTATTATGTGTTATTTTGTTAGAGTAAAGAAACAACATTCTAGCTTTATTTAGCCCCTTTCGATTTTAAATATTCAATTATTTCTTTACTAGAAGCTACTTCTGCAATCATAAGAGCTGTTAAACCATCTTTATCTTTTGTATTAATATCATAACCATTTTCTAAAAAAATATCAATTTTTTTAAGAGTATCAATCTTTGATGGTACCGCAATTACAAAGGCATCATCCATTTTAGAACCTTTAGAAATAAGAAGTTTAACAATCTCTGAAGAAGATGAATCTGATGCATACATTAATGCTGTAAAATTATCTTTATTTTTAAAATTAATATCTTTTATATTCGATAAAATAAAATCAACCATATCTTTATTATTAATAATAACTGCATACATTAATAATGATAAATCAGCTTGATCTTTAAAATTAATATCAGCGCCTTTTGATAATAGCTCTTTAACTTTTACTAAATCTGCTGATGCGACAGCATTTACTAAATCATTATTTATATCACTTTTATTACTATCTTTTGTTTCAGTTTCTGGTGCTGAAAAAGCTTTTTGAGTAAAAATAGGATTTACTATTAAAGTTCCTAGAATTAAAAAACTAACTAAAACAATTTTTTGCATTATATTACCATAAATTTTTGCATACGAATTTAAATTATATCATTAATTTTAAAATTATAATTGTTGCATATATTATTAGCAAGTAAATTATTTAATAAGAATATTTATTTAGTTATTTTTAGTATTTTTAAGTTATTTGCTAAAAAGATAGTATTTATAAGATTTTTAGTTTATTATCAAAATACACATATAATATTAGTTTTCTTTTGGTTTAAATTTTATGAGAGAAGTTTTATCCTTTGATGATGTTTTATTAGAATTGAAATTTTCCAACATATCATCTCTAAAAGAAATAGATGTAAAAACAAAACTTACCAAAAATATTTCTTTAAATATTCCTATAATTAGTGCTAATAAAGAAAATATTACAGAATCTGAAATGGCTATATGTATGGCTGAAATGGGTGGTATTGGGATAATTCATAGATTTTCTAATATAGAAAAACAAGTAAAAGAAGTTGTAAGAGTAAAAAGAGCTCACAATTTTATTATTCAAGATCCATATACAATAAACCTTGATTCTACTGTAATTGAAGTAATAGAAACAATGAAAAATAAATCAGTTAATAGTTTATTAGTTATTGATGATAATAAAAAAATAAAAGGAATTGTAACTCAAAGAGATTTACTTTTTCAGGAAGATGAAATACCTCTAAGTCAAATAATGACAACTTTAGAAAAAATAATCTATCGAGTAGCTAAAAATTACTCTGATGTTGATTTTGAAGAAGCTAAAAAAATTATGATGAAAAGTAAAATAGAAAAATTACCTATTATTGATAGTGATGGATATATAAAAGGCTTAATTACAGCTAAAGATATGAAAAAAAGAAAAGATTTTCCTAATGCATTAAAAGATGAAAAAGGACGACTAAGAGTTGGTGCAGATATAGGAATCACAGGTGATTATTTTGAAAGAGCAATAGAACTTGTAAAATCAGATGTTGATTTTTTATTGATAGATACAAGTCATGGTCATTCTCAAGATGTTTTAGATGTTATATATAAAATAAAATCTGAAATACCAAAAATTGATATAGTTGCAGGAAATGTTTCAACTAAACATGGAACATTAGATTTGATAAAAGCTGGTGCGGATGGTATAAAATGTGGTTTTGGAAATAATATAATAAATAAAAACCTAGTATTACCTCAAATTACGGCTATTATGGATTGTTGTGATATAGCAACCTATGAAGATGTTCCTATAATATCAGATGGCGGAATAAAAAAATCTGGTGATATTGTAAAAGCATTATCAGCAGGAGCAAGTGCTATTATGTTGGATGATATTTTTGAAAATTGCGAAGAAATACCTCAAAGAAATAATGATGATTATGAAGATATTTCAGCTTTTTCTATTTCACAAAAAGATAATAGTAGAGATATAAGTTCTATAATAAAGAATAAAGGTAAAACTAAAAATATATTAGATTTTTTATTAAAAAACCTTAAATTATCTATGAATTATTTAGGTGTAAGTTCAATTGAAGATATGCAAAAAAATTCAGATTTCTTGAAAAGAAATTTTTAAAAATTTTAATAATCTATAGGATCGATCAAAAAACCTCTTAAATCATTTCTACCAATCAAAACAGAATAATTTAATGAACTTCTATCTGCAATACTAAATGTGCTTTTGATTTTTTTTCCAGAAAGTTCATAATCAACTTCGACTAAAGCTCTTTTTTTGATACCATTTGCACTAATTACATTTACATGTCCAACAGTTTTGGTAAAACCAAGCTCTTTTGCAAGTTTAGAATCCATACTAGATTGAGTAGCACCAGTATCTATTCTTGCATGAACCATTTTTTTTACATTGGAATTAACAATAGATGTTAAAAGTATTTGCTCAACAGCTTTTATTATTACTTTGCTATCTGGTTGAACTTTATTTATAACAGCTCTTGAATCTTCAGATTTAGAACTATTAGCATAGAAAAATATAGGAACAAAAATCCCAATGAATAAAATAGACCTAATTTTACTAAATTTAATAATGTTTTTCCTCATATCTTTTATATCTCTATTTAGATTTTTCTAAAACTTTTTTATCCACTTTTATTTTTTCTGATTGTGGAAGGTCATCTATAATTATATCATTTTGTTTTATATTTACGAGTGTATCTTGTTTTATTTTTAATATTTTTGCATCATCATAATCAATTAAACTATATTGAATTGAAAGATTCCCATTCATTAAAAATTTAGTTTCCATATCTTTATCCACAAATTTAAAAGTATAATTTAAATCATTATCTGGCGAATATCTTAAAAGAACTTTATCAATAGAATTATTAATTATTTTTACTGTAAACAGCTCATTCGATTCAGATTCTTTTTTTATTCCTGAACAAGAAAAGAGTAAAAAAATACTCATAATAGAAATAACAAAAAGTAAATTAGTTATATAGTTTTTTTTCATATAAAATCCGTACAAAAATCAGAAAAATTGCAAATTTTACAAAAAGGAATATCTTTATCTATATCAATAGGAGCAGGGGTATAATGTTTTCTTTCAATTTTAGTATTTAAAATCATATCTTGAATAGATTTTTGAATATTTTTAAGTTTTTCTGAATTTATCTTCCTAGAAAAATCTTTTTCTGCTGAAAGATATGCTATTTTTAATTCTATATCTTTTATTCCAAAATATTCACTAACAACATATGCATAAAAATCTAATTGTAAAAAATTTTTTATATTACTTGCTTTGCTAAATTTTTCACCTGTTTTCCAATCAATAATAGTAGCTTTATCTTTTTCAAGAATTATTCTATCAATACGTCCAACCAAAAAATATTTTTCTTCATTAATAAAAAAAGGTAAATTAAATTCAAATTCATTTTTTACATTCTCACCTGTTTTATGATGTTTTTCTACATAAAAATCAAATACTTTTTTGATGTGAGGATCAGAATTTATATATTCTTCTGGTAAATTAATACCTTTTGAATAAAAATCAATTATTTTATGTATTTCTTCGCCTTTTTTTGCCTCATCTTTAGTATCAAATGATATTTTATTAAAATTCTTTATATATTTATAATAATAATATAGAGGACAAATTTGATATTCTAAAAATTGAGTTGAGCTTATTTTTCTTATCATTTTTTTAAATTTTGGAAATTTCTTAAAATATAAAATATTTCAGCAGGAGAACGCTCTTTTTGTTCAAAACTATAACTAGGTGAAGTTATAAAAAGATTTTTTTTAGCTCTTGTAATACCAACGTAAGCTAATCTTCTACTCTCATGAACTTCTTCTTTAATAATTTTATCTTTTATTTCAGTTACATTTTTATTTTCAGCTAAAGCAAAAATTATTGATTTAAAATCAGTTTTAAATCCTTTCCAAGTATCATCTTTATAATCTATTTTGGTAAATTGAGGTAAAAAAACATTATCCCATTGCAATCCTTTTGCTTTATGAACAGTTAATATATGAATAGTTTCAGGAGATGAAAAATCTTCTTCAGCAAAATCAATTTCTTGTGATATTTTTATATCCATATATTTTCTTAACCAAGTATAAAAATCTGAAATATCAGTATTTTGTTTTGAAGTACGTAACCACATTTTATTTAATAAAGATAACACATTTTTTTCATTAATTTCATCAATAAAATAGTTATTTATTATTTGAAGAACCTCGGTAACGGAAAGATATATGCTATTTACTAAGCGATAAATTTTTTTTGAAATTGCTGTTATTATTTCAAATGCATTATCATCGCCCAAATAGATTAATTCATTTTTGGCTAAAGATTCGAGCGTTTTATAAAATTGTTCTTCATCATTAAAAAACTCTTGAATTATATCTTCATTTATTTTTAAAATTTTTAGAAGTTCGACAAAACCTCTATAGTTATAAGGAAAAATAATATAATAAACAATAAAAGCGATTTTTTTTACTGTTTCATTAGCAAAAAAATTATCTTCTTTATTTCCATGTAAAATACAAGGAAATCCTTTTGATGTTATTCTAGAATAAAATTCTTTTGCCTGATTATTTGTTCTTGTCAAAATAGAAAAAGTAGCTTTTCTATTTTTTTTCATATTTTCACTAATTTTATTAACTATATAATCAATTTCGTCATCTGAAGTTTCTAGTTCTTCAAAATTTACTGAACCATACTGAGGATTAAAAGAACCTTGTATTATTTGTACTTCATGAGAAGGAAAAGAGTCTTTAAATTTATCAACTAAACAATTTGCTGTATCAATTATCTCTTGATAGCTTCTATTACTTTCTCTTATTTCGTATTTTTGATAATTATTATAAAAATCTATTAGTCCTTTGTAATCTGCTCCTGTAAAGGTTGTAAAAATACTCTGATTTGGATCACCTACACGTATATAATTACCATTTTTACCAGAAATAAGTTTTAATATTTCACATTGGATTTCATTTGAATCTTGGGCCTCATCTTCCATAATATATTCATATTTTTTATTTAGAGTATCTAAAATAATAGGATCTTCTTTAATTACGTTATAAGTTTCATTTATCATCATATCAAAATCTATTTTTTTATTTTCTTTTAAAAAAGATTCATATTCATTTATTATTTCTGGTATAATGCTTAAATATTTAAAATGTAAATTGCTTATTCCTGTTATCCTCATTAAAGATTTAGTATCATTCTCTAATTGTGTTTTTATAATTTCTAGCATATAAGGATTTCTTCTATATAAAGGAATTACATATCTTTTGAAAATATCAATATAATCAAATTCATCTTTTTCATTTTTAGTATTTAAAGTTAAACCTTTTTCTGAAAGAACATTTTCTAAAAATTGATATTTTTCTTGTTCATTAAGTACTTCTAATCCAGCATACTTTGATTACTCTATTGATGTTTCTATATTTATTAGTC
>ERZ1292630.2385-Hain-H41-02um-R3-2385-length-17438-cov-7_pt1 | contig 17438 bp, 20 predicted proteins | sample MGYA00564408_ERZ1292630 | MGnify/ENA primary metagenome ERZ1292630 (study PRJEB36523, sample SAMEA6512641) | groundwater metagenome | collected 2019-01-08 | study: AquaDiva: Metagenomics assemblies of 32 groundwater samples | reverse complement strand
GAAAACGCGGTTATGGATAAAAGCAAGGGCGGCTAAGAGTTGTTTTTATACAAGATCGCCGATTGCGTACGGATGGCTTTTTATCCGTGCGCAATCGGCGATCCGCGCGGACGGCTTCTCGTCCGCGCAATAGCGGAGATGGACGATGTCAAAGCGAGCAGACCTGATTGTTTCCGTTTCGTCCGCCTCAGGTATTGAACAAGCTATTCAGCTACTTCGAGGTTAAAATCAATTCATGCCTTTCACCAATCCCGAGCCCGAAGAGAGCAAAGCGCTGCTGCAGCGTGTGAAGAACATTGCCGAGGCAATCGAACTGGCCGGGGTCATCTGGTGCCGCCACTATCCCGGTATCATCAGCATGGAGCAGAAACTGTGAAATTGAAGTTCACCAAAATGCAGGGGGCGGGCAACGATTTTGTCGTGCTGGACGGCGTGAGCCAGCGCCTGGCCCTGAGCCCGGCGCAATTGCGGCGGCTGGCGGACCGGCATTTCGGCGTCGGCTGCGACCAAATCCTGCTGGTGGAGCCGCCGCGCCTGGCTGGCACTGACTTCCGCTACCGCATTTTCAACGCCGACGGCGGCGAGGTGGAGCAGTGCGGCAACGGCGCCCGCTGCTTCGTGCGCTTCGTGCGCGAACACGGGTTGACGGCGAAAGACGAAATCCGGGTCGAGACTGCCGCCGGCATCATCGCGCCGAAGATGGAGGCCGATGGCGAAGTGACGGTGAACATGGGTGCGCCGGTATTCGAGGCGAAACGCGTACCCTTCCTGGCCGACAGCGATGCCCTGCTGCAGCCGCTGGAGGTCGGCGGAACGATGGTGCAAATCACCGCCGTTTCCATGGGCAATCCGCATGCGGTGCAGGTGGTCGCGGATGTGGACGCGGCGCCGGTATTGACGCAAGGGCCGCTGATCGAGCGCCATGCGCGCTTTCCGCAGCGCGTGAATGCGGGCTATATGCAGGTGCTGGATCGCGGCCGCATCCGCTTGCGGGTGTACGAGCGCGGCGCGGGCGAGACCCTTGCCTGCGGCAGCGGCGCCTGCGCCGCGGTCGCGGCCGGCATCCGCCGCGGCCTGCTCGATGCGCGCGTGCACGTTTTCACTCATGGCGGCGATTTGACGATACGCTGGGAAGGCGGGGACAATCCCGTATGGATGACCGGTCCTGCGGTCGCCGTGTTCGAGGGAGAAATGGAAATCGATGAATGCTGAAGACGTCGTACGCTATCTGCAGGACAACCCGGGTTTCTTCGAAGACTACGCGGAAGTGCTGGCGCAGATCTACATTCCGCACCCGCACGGCGGCCGCGCCATTCCCATCGCCGAGCGCCAGATCCTGACCCTGCGCGAGAAAAGCAAAATGCTGGAGGGCAAGCTGGCCGAACTGATCCAGTTCGGCGAAGAGAACGACGCCATCGGCGCAAAAATGCAACGCCTGTGCCTGGCACTGGTTGCCACCGGCGACATGCAGGGCATGCTGCAAGCGCTGTACTACAACCTGCGCGAGGACTTCGCCGTGCCGCACGCGGCGGTGCGGATCTGGCGCTCCGATGCGGGTGCGGGAGCAGGAGAGGGTCCGGAATTCACGCCGGTGAGCGACGAACTGCGCCAGTACGCGGTCGGGCTGGAGCATCCGTTCTGCGGCCCTAGCGGCAATGTCGAAGTCGCGTCCTGGTTTGGCGAGGCCGCATCGCAGGTGCGCTCGGTCGCCTGCATGCCGCTGCGCGATGGAAGCACGGCCTGCTTCGGCATGCTGGCGCTGGCGAGCGAGGACATACTGCGTTTCTACCCTGAAATGGGCACGCTCTATCTCGAACGCCTGGGAGAGCTTGCCAGTGCCGCGCTGCGGCGGCACGTGTAGCCATGTCGGCGGATTCGGCGGCGGAATATAAGCCGGATCCCCGACGAGAGTTGCTCGGGGCCTACCTGGAGCATCTCTCGCACCAGCGCCACCTCGTCGCAGGTACCCGCCATAATTATCACCAGGACATAGAGGCGCTGTTCGCGCTCAACCCGGGGGTGGCGCTCGCGCGCATGCAGCCACAGCACATCCGCCGCAGCGTGGCGCAACTGCACGCCCGCGGCCTCACCGGGCGCACCATCGCGCACATGCTGTCTGCCTGGCGCGGCCTCTTCACCTGGCTTGCGCGGCACCGCGGCTACAGTGCCAATCCCTGTCTCGGTCTGCGCGCGCCCAGGTCGGCCAAGGGCCTGCCCAAGGCACTCTCGCCCGAGGCCGCGGGGCAACTCCTGGATGTGCCGGCGGAAACGCCACCCGAGCTGCGCGACAAGGCGATGTTCGAACTCGCCTATTCTTCGGGGCTGCGCCTGGCGGAGCTGGTCAGCCTGGATCTGGCGCACGCCGATACGATCCGCCGCGACGCCGAAGTGACCGTGACCGGCAAGGGCGGCAAGACGCGCAGCGTGCCGGTGGGCGCCAAAGCGCGCGCGGCGATCGAAGTCTGGCTGCAGGCGCGCGCCCTGCTCGCCCGGGCCGAGGTGCCGGCGCTGTTCGTCGGCGCGCGCGGCGAACGCATCGCTGCCGGCGTGGTGCGGGCGCGCCTGGCGCAGTGGGCCATACGCGCCGGGTTGCCGATGCACGTGTACCCGCACGTGCTGCGCCATTCTTTCGCCACGCACGTGCTGCAATCCTCGGGCGACCTGCGCGCGGTGCAGGAGATGCTGGGACATTCGAGCATTTCCACGACGCAGGTTTACACGCATCTGGACTTCCAATACCTGGCCAAGGCCTACGACGCCGCGCATCCGCGGGCGAAGAAAAAATAGCAAGTATCGACATAATTGCATACGGCGTCTCAAGCGGTGCCTCATGCCACGAGCGGACTTGCGCGCTGCGCGCGCCAACCGTGTTTTCTGTGCGGATGAAAAGCGCATCCGCACAGAAAACACGGTTATGGTTAACACCAAACACAGCGCGGGGGGGTTATACAAGATCGCCGATTGCGTGCGGATGTGCTTTTCATCCGCGCGCAATCGGCGATCCGCGCGGACGGTTTCTTGTCCGCGCAACATCGCAACTTTGCAACAACAGGTGAAAACGAACACATAAGCGAGCGCGCCAGTTTGATTCCGGCTCGTCCGCATCAGCAAAACGGCTTATCATGCCGGCCCATGAAGCAATTGATCCTCAAGCCGGGGCGCGAAAAGTCGCTCCTGCGCCGCCATCCCTGGGTGTTCTCCGGGGCGGTGGCGCGCGTGGAAGGCGACCCTGAAACGGGCGACACCGTTGTGGTGCGCGCCACCAGCGGCGAATTCCTTGCCTGGGCCGCTTATAGCCCGGTGTCGCAGATTCGCGCGCGCGTCTGGAGCTGGGACGAAAAAGAACCTATCGATGGCGATTTCCTGCGCGCGCGCCTGCGGCGGGCCCTGGATGCGCGCGAGCGGCTGATTGCGGCCGGGGCGAGCGACGCCCTGCGTATAGTTCACGGCGAATCCGACGGCCTGCCCGGAGTCATCGCCGATCGCTATGGCGAGGTGGTCGTGCTGCAGCTACTTAGCGCGGGGGCGGAGCGCTGGCGTGCCGAGCTCGCGCAGGGCGTGCGCGAACTGACCGGCTGCGCCTGTGTGTATGAGCGATCGGATGCCGACGTGCGCGAGCTCGAAGGCCTGCCCGTGCGCAGCGGCGTGCTTTACGGCGGCCTGCCCGCCGCGGGCGTGCAGATCCGCGAGCACGGCCTGGTCTACGGCGTCGATGTGGCGCAAGGGCACAAGACGGGTTTATATCTCGATCAGCGCGACAACCGCAAGCGCATCGGCGAGCTCGCCCGCGGGCGCGAGGTGCTCAATTGCTTTTGTTACACCGGCGGCTTCACGCTGAATGCGCTAGCAGGCGGCGCGCAGTCGGTGCTCTCGGTGGACAGCTCGGCCGAGGCGATTGCGCGGGCAAAGGACAACCTCGCCCGCAACGAACTGGATGCGGCGCGCGCCGAATGGCAGGAGGCCGACGTATTCAAATATCTGCGCATCCTGCGCGACCAGGGGCGCAGCTTCGATCTCGTCGTGCTCGATCCGCCCAAGTTTGCGCCGACGGCGGCGTTCGCGGAGAAGGCCGCGCGCGGCTACAAGGACATCAACCTGCTCGCACTCAAGCTCCTGCGCCCCGGCGGGCTGCTCGCGAGCTTCTCCTGTTCCGGGGGCGTTTCGGCCGAGCTGTTCCAGAAAATCCTCGCCGGCGCGGCGCTGGATGCCGGCGCGGAAGCCTCTATCGTCGGTCACTTCGCCGCCGCTGCCGACCACCCGGTGCTGCTGTCTTTCCCCGAAGGGGACTACCTGAAAGGGCTGCTGCTCAGGCGCGGCTAGGCGATAATCGGCAATTCATGTGAGGGTGGGCCATCCGCCAACATTCTCAAACATTAAAAACCCTGTTCCTCACGCTCCACCTGACTACCAGCCAGATCAAAGTGCTAAAATTGGCAAGTCATAGAGGAGACTCCCGACACGCTTGACGTAGCTCAGTCCCCAGTCCGCCATAAGTACGAGATTGCTGCTTCCTTCGGGAAGGGGGAACGACCATGCGATTCGTCCCTGCGCTAGTGCTGTCGCTGGTGCTTTGCCCCCGACGCCGGACGGGACTTTGCGATTTTGACGTGAGGCACGAAATTGATCTAGTGTCGAGCCAATTAGCCCAGTAAATCGGAGGACAAAATGACATTTCCCGAATCGATCAAGACTTGTTTTTCCAAGTACGCTGACTTTAACGGACGGGCATCGCGATCCGAGTTTTGGTGGTGGGTACTGTTTGTCTTCCTGGCCTCTGCAGCCGCGTCCATCGTCAGCCCCGTTGTGTCGGGTTTGTTTTCTTTGGGTGTGCTATTGCCAAATATAGCGGTAGCGGCGCGACGGCTTCATGACACTGATCGGAGTGGATGGCTTCAACTGGTTGCAATAATTCCGTTGATTGGGTGGATCCTGATGATTTATTGGTGCGTACAGGAAGGTAAGGACCCTAATCGCTTTGAGCCATCCAAGAGCACGTAGCGCGCCCCAAAACTCGTCACGCAAGAATTCATGGTGCCGGTAACCATACTCACCGGCTTTTTGGGCAGCGGCAAGACCACGCTCCTGAACCGCATACTCAAGGAGCAGCACGGCCGCCGCATCGCCGTCATCGAGAACGAGTTCGGCGAGGCCGGCATCGACAACGAGTTGCTGGTGCAGGATGCGGGCGAGCAGATCGTCGAGATGAACAACGGCTGCATCTGCTGCACCGTGCGCGGCGATCTGGTGCGCATCCTGGGCGAACTGCAGGCGAAGCGCGAGGCGAAGCAACTCGATTTCGAGCGCATCATTATCGAGACCACGGGCATGGCGGACCCCGGACCGGTGGCGCAGACCTTCTTCATGGACGAAGACATCGGCAACTACTACCTGCTCGATTCCATCGTCACCCTGGTGGACGCGAAGCACGCCGAAAAGCAGCTGGATGAATTCCGCGAAGCGCAGGAGCAGGTGGGTTTCGCCGACCGCATCCTGCTGTCCAAGATCGACCTGGTCAGCGCGGAGGAGCAGGAGAAGCTGAAAGCGCGCCTGGTCAAGATGAATCCCCGCGCGCCGATCAAGCAGGTGCATTTCGGCAACACACCGCTGGAGGACATTCTCGATATCCGCGGCTTCAATCTGAATGCCATTCTGGAGATCGAGCCCGGCTTCCTGGAACAGGCCGAGCACGAGCACGACGACGCAGTGCAGTCCTTTGTCTTTCGGGCGGATGAGCCTTTCGATGGCGTGAAACTGGAGGAGTTCCTCGCGGGCATGATCCAGGTGTACGGCCCGGACCTGCTGCGCTACAAGGGCGTGTTGTGGCTCGATCAGAACGCGACCCGAGTCGTGTTCCAGGGCGTGCACATGCTCATGGGCGGGGACGTCGGCAAGCCCTGGGGGCCGGAGGAGAAACGCGGGAGCGTGATGGTATTCATCGGCCGGAAACTGCCAGAGGATCTGTTCATTCAGGGCCTGAAGCAGTGCCTGGTTAAGTCAAGCTAGCACTGCTGGCGCAGCAATCCGGCTAGTCACCTGTTCGAAAAGCTGCCGTTCGCTCGGCACCTTGACAACGGAGGAGTCACTGCGGACAATCGCGGTGCGAACCAGGGCGAGTTGTCTATTCGGCTTGTCCTCAGCGGTCGGGTGCTTAGGTACTCGGCCGCTTTTTATTTTCTGTTCATGATTTTCTTCCTCCTTTCTCTTTGTCCTTTGAGACCTCAATTCGAGTTGACAGTAGAAAGTTTACAAAATATACTTAAATCTGTTAAAGTGTAAATCACCAGCGGAGGAACGCAATGATCGGAAACCGACTCAAGAGGGCCCGGGATAGCCGTGGCTTTTCGTTGAGAGATCTGGAAGCAGCTATTCAAAGTCAAGTATCGGCACAGGCCATCGGAAAGTACGAACGCAACGAAATGATGCCAAGCTCAACGGTTCTGTTGGCATTGGCAAAGGCACTGAACATTACGCCGGAGTACCTTCTTAGCGAACGCGAAATCGAGCTTTCAGGCGTGGACTTCCGTAAGGCTCCGCAAGCTGGAACCAAAGATGAGCGTGCCATAGAAGCCATTGTTCTGGACCAAGTTGAACGGTATCTAGAGCTTGAGGAGTTGATGCCCGGCGTGGATGAGGCTTGGTCCGCACCGGGAGGCGCCACGTTCCAGATCCACAGGATCGAAGATGCGGAACAGGCGGCAGAATCGCTGCGCAAACTATGGGCGTTGGGTATCGAACCGATTCCCTTGATGGCCGAATTGCTGGAAGACAGAGGCATCAAAGTGATCTCCTTGGACTTGCCGGAAAACGTTTCGGGCTCGAAGGCCGTTGTGGAACAGCCCCGCCGGCGGGACATTCCGGTCATAGTCGTCAATGCGCACCATAACGGCGAGCGCCAACGGTTCACCTTGGCACACGAACTCGCACATTTGGTTCTTCGCTTTACCGATCTAAGCGATGTCGAGCAGGAAAAGGCAGCGGACCGTTTCGCGGGCGCATTCCTGATGGCAAAGGAGATGATGCACCGACTACTGGGCGAGCACCGCAAGTCGATCTCACTCGGAGAACTGGCGGAACTGAAGAAACTCTTCAAGGTCAGCATTGCCGCTTTGGTAGTGCGTTGCTCGCAGCTCGGAGTAATATCCAAAACGACCTATGGCAGACTATGGGCGCAAATTAAGGCCTTGGGATGGAACAGTCCCGCGTCCACGGAACCATACCTCTCCCCCCCCGAAGTGCCTCAGCGCATGGAGCGAATGTGTCTGCGCGCTGTAGCGGAAGGTTCTATTTCGGAATCCAGGGCTGCCGAGCTTCTGAACATTAGCGTCCGAGAATTGGACCGCAGACTGATGCCACAAGCCGTGTGATTGCTCGTGCTTATTCTGGTTTCCGACACATCCGTTCTGATCGACCTGGAGCGGGGCGGGTTGTTGGAGTCGGTATTTTCTTGCGGGCTGACGTTAATCGTGCCGGACTTGCTATACGAAAGGGAGCTGGAACAAGAGAATGGTCCGTACCTCCGCGCGCTCGGCTTGGGGGTTGTGGCGCTCACACCCGACGAACTGGCGCTCGCTCAAACAGTGAAACGGCGAAGGCCAACGCTGTCCTTGCCGGACTGTTTTGCTCTTTGCTGTGCCATGCGCCCTGCATGCGCGCTTGTAACGGGCGACAAAGCATTGCGCAATGAAGCCAAAGCAAGGGGCCGAAAGGTCTATGGGCTTTTGTGGTTACTCGACCAAATGGCCGCCTCGAACTGCGTTGACACCACGCTTCTCTACACTGGACTCGGCAGAATCGCCGCGCATCCGCGGTGTCGTCTGCCTGCTGATGAGGTAGAAGCCCGTCTCAACGCATGGGTACGCGGGTAGGCGAAGGTAATACAGGCTGGGAGAGGTAATGGCTTTCGTCTCAAGAACGTAGTGGGACAAACTTTGTCCAATGCTGCGCAAGGCATTATTATCCGTAATGCCATAAGGTCGTTGGCATAAGAGCAGGAGAGCGCAGATGCATACGCAGAAGGCCAAGAAGGTGATCCGCCTTACCATGAGCGTCCCGATAAGCGTGCGCAAGGAAGGTAAGTGGTTTTATTCTTCCTGCGAAGTGTTGGATGTTCACAGCCAAGGCAAGACCAAGAAAGAGGCAACAAATAGCCTGATCGAAGCGCTGCAACTGTTCCTAGAGACTTGCTACGAAGAAGGCACGTTTGAGCAAGTGCTACGCGAAAGGGGTTTTGTGCTTGGCCAGGATGCCGAAAATGCTGCTGACGAGAGCATGGTTGAGGTGCCTTTATCCTTAGTTGCTCGCCAGCATGCCGAAGCTCTCGCCTGCTGATTATCAAATGGGCCGCAAATAGCGCAACCGTCCGAGTTGGACTAATATCCGCCCATGTCATTTCTTTTCAACCAAGGCAGGCGCACGCTGAAGTGCCTGTTTCTCGCCGTTATTGTGCTGTTCGCCCAGCAGGCGGCGCAACTGCACGCGCTGGCGCACGCGCAGGACGAACTGGCGCAGCCGCTCAAGGGCCAGCCGGCTTCGCACCCGCTCGAGCAGTGCGTTGCGTTCCATGCCATCGACAGCGCGCTGGTCGCGACTGCCGCGCTGCAGGATTTCGATTTTCTTCAGTCCGAGCGCGCAAGCTGGGTCCCCACCCAGGCGCAAGCGCACGCCGTCTACCGCCTCCCCTCGCGCGCCCCTCCGCGGGCCGTCTAGCTTCCCAAGGTTGTTTCGCGCCCCCCGGCCGCCGGCCGCGCGGGGTCATGGCCCATCTCGGGCGAATTGCGAAAGGAATCGAGACGTGATCAAGCAAACACTCATGGCGGCCGCCTTGGCCGCAGCACTGGCAGGGCCGGGTACGGCAGCGGCCGTGACGGATACCGAAATGAAGGAACTGCGCGAGCAGGTCCGCCAGTTGAAACAGGAATACGAAAGGCGCATCGACGCTCTCGAGCAGCGCCTGAAGCAAGCGGAGGGAGCGGCGGGCAAGGCGCAAACTTCGGCCGGTCAGGCCGAAGCCGCGGCTTCGCGGGCGCAGGCGACCGCGGTCAGCGCCGAGGCCGCCGCTACATCCGCGAGCGCCCGGCCGGCGGGCGAGAATGCCTTCAACCCCGCGGTTTCGCTGATACTCAATGGCGTGCTGGCCAATCTGTCGCAGGATCCGGCGCGGCACCAGATTACCGGCTTCACCCCCACGCTGGGCGAAGTGGGGCCGGGCAATCGGGGCTTGAGCCTCGCCGAAACCGAGCTTGTCTTCAGCGCCAATATCGATCCGAATTTCCGCGGCACGCTGATCGCCGCGCTTGCCCCGGACGACAGCATCGGGGTGGAGGAGGGGTTTATCCAGAGCATCGGCTTGTCACATGGGCTGGGCATCAAGGCGGGGCGGTTTTTTTCCAGCGTCGGCTATCAGAACGAAATCCACGCTCACGCCTGGGATTTTACCGACGCGCCGCTGGCGAACAAGGTGTTACTGGGCAATCAGCTTGCCGATGATGGCGTGCAGGTGAAATGGGTCGCCCCGACGGAGACGTTTGTCGAACTCGGCGCCGAAATCGGTCGCGGCCGCGCTTTCCCGGGCAGCAACCGTGACAAGAACGGGGCCGGCGCAGGCAACCTGTTTGCGCATCTGGGCGGCGACATCGGCGCGAGCACGGCCTGGCGCCTCGGGCTGTCGCATCTGCGCACCACGGCGCAGAACCGCAACTATGACGACCTCGATTCGACCGGCACCCAGGTGAACAACAGCTTCGACGGTTCGAGTCGCCTGTGGGGGCTGGACGGCGTGCTCAAATGGGCGCCCAACGGCAACCCCGGCTACAACAATTTCAAGCTGCAGGGCGAATATTTCCTGCGCCGGGAGGACGGGAATTTCACTTATAACACCGCCAATGCTGCCGGAGCGACGCGTGCCACCCAAACCGACACGCTGCGCTCGGCACAGTCGGGATGGTACGCGCAGGGCGTGTACCAGTTCATGCCGATGTGGCGCGCCGGCTACCGCTACGACCGCCTCAACTCGGGCACGGTGAAGCTGGGACTGGTGGACAGCGGCGCGCTCGCTGCGGCCGATTTCCCCATCTACGCTGCGCACAAGGCGACACGCAACACGCTGATGCTCGACTTCAATCCGAGCGAGTTCAGCCGCCTGCGACTGCAGTTCGCGAGCGACAAGTCGCGGCTGGGCGCGACCGACAACCAGGTGTTCCTGCAGTACATCATTAGCCTGGGCGCGCACGGCGCGCACAAATTCTGAGCGCGGGCCACGACATGAATAAGGGAAACGCGATGAAAAGACTAATCAGTTCGATCCGGCCGGCGGCACTGTCGTTGTCGCTCATGGCGCTGCTGTCGCAACCGGCGACGGCGGCGCTCAAGGTGCTCGCCTGCGAACCGGAATGGGGCGCTCTGGTGCAGGAACTTGCCGGCGGCAACGCTTCCGTCTCCAGCGCCACCACTGCGTTGCAGGACGCGCACCACATCGAGGCCAGGCCCAGCCTGATCGCCCGGGCGAGGAACGCCGACCTGGTGGTGTGCACCGGTTCCGAGCTGGAAGTCGGCTGGCTGCCGCTGCTGCTGAGGCAATCCGGCAACGAGCGGATCCAGCCCGGGAAGCCCGGGTACCTGGAAACCTCGCAGTTGGTGCCCAGACTCGAGATTCCGAAGGTGCTCGACCGGTCCCTTGGGGACATCCACCCTGCGGGTAACCCGCACATCCACCTCGATCCGCACAATATCGCGAAAGTGGCGCAAGTCCTGGGCGACAGACTGGCGCAACTCGATCCAGCCAATGCCGACGCCTACCGTACGCGCACCACGGCATTCCATGCGCGCTGGCGCGATGCGATCCGGCGCTGGGAGGCCGAGGCGGCGCCGTTAAGGGGGCTGACCATGGTGGTATATCACAAGAACATGGCATACCTGAATGCATGGCTGGGCCTGCGCGAAGTCGGCAGCCTGGAACCCAAGCCCGGCATACCGCCGACGACCGCGCACCTTGCCGACCTGGTCGCGCGCATGCAGGCCGAGCCGGCCAAGGTGATCGTGTACATGGCCTACCATAATCCCCAGGCGGCCGAATTCCTGTCTGAGCGCACCAAAATACCCGCGGTCATGCTGCCGTTCACCGTCGGCGGCAGCGGCAGGGCGAAAGATCTGTTCGGCCTGTTCGACGACACCCTGGCGCGGCTGCTGGCGGTGCTGAAATGAGCGATCCGGTGGCGGTGCTGTCGATACTCGGACCGGCGTTCATCGCCGGATTGCTGGTCACCGCGGTCCTGGTTCCGTTCGGCTTCGAGGTGCTCAAGCGCGGCATCGTGTTCATCGACCTTGCCGTGGCGCAGATCGCGGGCGTGGGTGTGATTTTCGCCGATTTCCTCGGCTGGGAGCCGCAGGGCGTGGAGGTGCAGATTTCAGCCCTTACCGCCGCGCTGGTCACGGCGTTGCTGCTCACCTGGACCGAGCGGCGCTGGCCTGAAGTGCAGGAGGCGATCATCGGCGTGGTGTTCGTGCTCGGCGCCAGCGGCGCCATCCTGTTGCTCGCCAGCAACCCCCACGGTGGGGAGCATCTCAAGGATTTGCTCGTGGGTCAGATCCTGTGGGTGAGTCCGGCCAGGCTGCCGCTGGAGGCCCTGATTTATGCGTCGATACTGGCGCTCTGGTTCGGCCTGGGCGCGCGCCTCGGGCGGGTCGGTTTTTACGCGCTGTTCGCCTGCGCGGTCACGTTTTCGGTGCAGTTGGTCGGGCTTTACCTCGTGTTCGCTTCCCTGGTCGCGCCGGGTCTGGCGACGTACTATGCGTCGCGCCGCCGCCATCTGAAAGCCTACAGCGTCAGCTTGCTCGGCTATGCGCTCGGTCTGCTGGCGTCTCTGTGGCTGGATCTGCCCTCCGGCGCCATGATCGTGTGGACCATGGCGATGGTAGCGGTGCTGGCCGCCGGCCTGGAACGCAAGCCCGTACTAGGTTGATTCCCGCAAAACCGCCCCAACATTCCACTGTTCAGACGCCAAAATCCCACTTATGGAACAATTCCAAGGCACCACCATCCTGTCCGCGCGGCGCGGCCAAACCGTCGCGCTGGGCGGGGACGGCCAGGTCACACTGGGCAATATCGTGATCAAGGCCGGCGCGCGCAAGGTGCGGCGCCTGTACCATGACCGTATCCTGGCCGGTTTTGCCGGCGGCACGGCCGATGCCTTCACCCTGTTCGAGCGCTTCGAGGCCAAGCTGGAGAAACACCAGGGCAACCTGCTGCGCTCGGCGGTGGAACTCGCCAAAGACTGGCGCACCGACCGCGTTTTGCGGCGCCTGGAGGCGATGCTGGCGGTAGCGGATCGCGAAACCTCGCTCATCATCACCGGCATGGGCGACGTGCTCGAGCCGGAGCTCGGCCTCCTGGCTATCGGCTCGGGCGGACCTTACGCGCAGTCGGCGGCGCGGGCGCTGCTGGAAAACACCACGCTCACGCCGAAGGAAATCGTCGTCAAGTCGCTCGGCATCGCCGCCGATATTTGCATCTATACCAACCAGCAGATTGTGATCGAAACCCTTGAGTGAGGAAAGAGGCGTAAGTCCGGCGTTGTCCACCCCTCCCGCCTCCGGTAATCAGCCATGTCAAAAATGACCCCGCAGGAAATCGTCCACGAACTGGACAAGCACATCATCGGCCAGGATCGCGCCAAGCGCGCGGTCGCCATCGCCCTCAGGAACCGCTGGCGCCGGCAGCAGGTGGCCGAACCCCTGCGCCAGGAAATCACGCCGAAGAACATTCTCATGATCGGGCCGACCGGCGTGGGCAAGACCGAAATCGCGCGGCGCCTGGCCAAGCTCGCCGACGCGCCTTTCATCAAGGTCGAGGCGACCAAGTTCACCGAAGTCGGCTACGTCGGCCGCGACGTCGACACCATCGTGCGCGATCTGGTCGAGATCAGCGTCAAGCAGACGCGCGAGCAGGCGATGCGCAAGGTCAAAGCCAGAGCCGAGGATGCGGCCGAGGAACGCATCCTCGATGCGCTATTGCCGCGGGCACGCCGCATGGTCCCGTTCGACGCGCCAGACGCGAGTCCTGCCCTCACCCCGGAAAACACGGAAGCATCGGCGACACGGCAGAAATTCAGGAAGAAGCTGCGCGAAGGCGAGCTGGACGACAAGGAGATCGAGATCGAAGTGGCGGCGCCGCAGGGGCAAATGGAAATCTTCGCTCCGCCCGGGATGGAGGAACTGACTTCGCAGATCCAGGGCATGTTCCAGAATATGTCCGGCAGCCGCAGAAAGACGCGCAAGCTGAAAATCCGCGAGGCGTTGAAGCTTGCCGCCGAAGAAGAGGCGGCACGGCTGGTGAACGACGAGGACCTGAAGACCCATGCCCTTGCCAACGCCGAGCAGAACGGCATCGTTTTCATCGACGAGATCGACAAGATCGCCAGCCGCTCCGAGATGTCCGGCGCCGACGTGTCGCGCCAAGGGGTGCAGCGCGACCTCCTGCCCCTGGTCGAGGGCACCACGGTCTCGACCAAGTACGGCATGGTCAAGACCGACCACATCCTGTTCATCGCCAGCGGCGCGTTCCACATGGCCAAACCTTCGGACCTCATCCCCGAGCTCCAGGGGCGCCTGCCGATACGCGTCGAGCTCGATTCGCTGTCGGTCGCGGATTTCGAGAGCATCCTCACCCAGACCGATGCCTGTCTCACGCGCCAGTATCAGGCGCTGCTCGAAACCGAGGGGGTGAAGCTCACGTTCCAGCCCGAGGGCATCAAGCGTCTGGCCGAGATCGCCTACGCCGTCAACGAGAAAACCGAGAACATCGGCGCGCGGCGCCTGTACACGGTGATGGAAAAGCTGCTGGAGGAAATTTCCTTCGACGCGGGCAAGCGCAATGACGAGACCATCACCATCGACGCCGCCTATGTCGATGCGCGCCTGAAAGAGTTGGCGCTATCCGAAGATCTGGCGCGGTACGTGCTGTAAATTTCAATGGAGAAAAAAATGAAACATTCCACACGAGCCGTCCTGTTCGGTTCCATCGGCCTGGTGCTCGGCGGCGGTCTCGCGACCAGCGTGGTTCATGCGCAGGAGGTGACCATCAAGGAACCCTGGGTGCGCGGAACCGTGCGCGGGCAGAAGGCGACCGGCGCGTTCATGCAGCTCACCGCCACCGAGTCGGCCACTCTGGTTTCAGTCGAGAGCCCGGTCGCGGGTTCGGTCCAGATCCACGAGATGAAAATGGAAAACGACGTCATGAAAATGCGGGCCATCCCCAGGCTGGATCTGCCCGCGGGCAAGGCGGTGGAGCTGAAACCCGGCGGCTACCATATGATGCTGATGGACCTGAAGCAGCCGCTGAAGAAGGGCGAGGCGGTGCCGATCCGGCTGCGCTTCGAGGGCAAGGACAAGACGTTCAAGACCATCGAGATCAAGGCGCAGGTGCGCGAGCTCGGCGCCGGCCCGCAGCACCAGCATTAATCACGTCATGGCGGCGGCGCGCAGGGCGGCCCTCCAATGCCGCCAACATTCTCACACTTTTAAAACCTGCAACCAACGCGTCGCCTGGCTCGCAGCCATATCAAAATGCTAAAATCAGCAAGTCATACTGGCGTTGGGCGGCGATCCCTTGCCGCCATAGTATGAGCGCGACGCGGCCATATCGTCACGGCTAGAGAATCTACGCCTCGCGTGCAGGCGGCGAATGATGAACCCTGAACACCGAACCATTATTCCCGCGGACGTGCGCCGCCAATCGCCCACGCCAGCTCCAATCTCCGCTCATCGCGTGGTCCCGGACTCACGCGATTCAGCACTTGCGACAAAGCATGCCATCGCAGCTTAGCCACGCAACCGCTCCAGCCGCATCCAGCAACCGGTGACGGGAATACCTGGTCGAGCAAGCGCGGTGACGGCATGAAACAGTCGTCTGTTGTGCACTCCGATCCCGACATCCTGGGTGGCACCCCGGTGTTCGTTGGAACGCGCGTCCCTGTTCAGGCGCTGATTGACTATATCGAGGGCGGACACTCCCTCGAAAAGTTCCTTGATGATTTTCCGACCGTGAGCCGGAACATCGCCGTGGCTGCTCTCGAGCAGGCGAAAGTGCACTTGCTCGCCGATGCGCGTGCTGCTTGACGAGTGCTTCCCCCGAGGTTTACGCGTGGAGCTTTCTGGCCACGAAGTCACGACGGTTGCCGAAGCCGGGTGGGCCGGCGTCAAAAATGGCGCGCTTCTGCAACTTGCGGCAACACGGTTTGAAGTTCTCTTAACCGTTGATCGCAATCTGGAGTATCAGCAGAACTATTCCAGTCTTACGATCGCTGTCATCGTCGTCGACGCACCAAGCAACGATGTTGAGGTACTTCGGCCATTGATGCCCAAGGTGCTCGAAGCGTTGCCCAAGGCCAAGCCGGGAGTCGTCACGCATGTTCACGGCTAACCGCGCAATGCACACCGAGGCGCGCAAAAGCGGCGCGCGCGGGTGATTGCGAACGTTGGAGGTCGCAGGCAAGCATCTCGAATAGCCATATACATGTATGGCTATAATTCCATATCCATGCTAATCTTTCGTTATGGCAAAAGCCCGGTTCGAATGGGATGCGAAAAAGGACGAGGAAAACCAAGAGAAGCATGGGGTCTCGTTTGCAATTGCACAGTTCGCTTTCGGCGATTCGAACCGCGTAATAGCCGAAGACCATTCGCATAGTTCGAATGAGAAGAGGCACTACTGCTTCGGACTTCTCGAAAGTGGGGTTCTTACTGTTCGGTTTACGTACCGGGACGACGTCATTCGCATTTTCGGAGCCGGTTATTGGCGAAAAGGAAAACAAATCTATGAGCGCGAAAATAAAATACACAAACGAGCCCCTCGGAAAGCTTGAAGTTGTTTCCGATTTCCTTCCTCGTCCGGAAGATCTGGTCTTTCGGGATGATGGAGTCAAAGTAACGCTTGCTCTGAGCAAGCGTAGCGTCGAGTTCTTTAAGACCCAAGCACAGAAGCACAACACCCAGTATCAACGAATGATCCGGCGTCTTCTCGATGCTTACGCCGAGCACCATGCGCAGCCTCTAACTTCGCGCTCAAGCGGACGCGGCCAAAAGCGCCGCGCCGCTTAGCTCGGCCATTGGGGACCCACGAGGCGGGGAAGTGAACGATAACTGGTACGACCGGCACATCTTGCCGTATTTGCTTGATATTGCCTGCGGCGTCAAACCCGTGCGCCGTCAGCGGGAGAAAGTCGTCCCGCTGGCCGAAGGTCGTGTGCTGGAGGTCGGCATTGGCACCGGCCTGAACATGCGGCATTATGATCAGTCCAAGGTCACGAAAATCATCGGTCTGGATCCGGCGCTGCAAATGCACCGCCTCGCGCTCAAACGTATCGCACGAGCGGGGCTCGATGTGGAACTCGTCGGCCTCTCAGCTGAAAAGATTCCTTTCGACGACGCGAGCTTCAATTCCGTACTCGTCACTTATACGCTGTGCACCATCCCCGATCCCATCGCTGCATTAAAGGAAATGCGTCGTGTCCTCATGCCGGGCGGAAGGCTCATCTTCTGCGAACACGGTCGCGCACCAGACGAAAGCGTCGGCCGCTGGCAGGACAGGTTGACGCCCCACTGGAAGAAAATTGCCGGTGGCTGTCACCTCAACCGCGATGTTCCAGCCCTTTTGATCGAAGCCGGATTCGAATGCAAGGTTATGCAGGCGATGTATCTTCCTGGCCCGCGGCCGCTTACGTATAACTATTGGGGTGAAGCTTTTCCAGTATGAAATTTACTTGGTCGTGTCCGTCAACTATCCGGCGGACGGCGAACTCCAGGAGTCGCGCCATGCCCAACGAATAAGGTTAGATCGTGCGAGTGGTTGAAAAAACCGAAGGTCTGCTTCGACGGTGTGGCGGTGAGGCCGATCAGATGCGCGTCGAAATACTCCAGCACCTGGCGCCAGAGGTTGTAGATGGAGCGGTGCGCTTCGTCGGTGACGATGACATCGAAGGTCTCGATCGGGATCGCCGGATTGTAGGCGATCGGTTCGGGCGACTTGAACAGGCTCTCCAGCCCGGCGGCGGAGACTTCGTCGTCCTCCTCCGCCAGCTCGCGGCCTTTCAGCATCGAGTACAGCCGCTGGATGGTGCAGATGGTGACGCGCGCGGTGGTGTCGAGCGTGTTCGAAGTCAGATGCTGGACGATGTATTCCTCGCCGAACTTGTAGTTGTTGTAGGGCGAGGCGTACTGGTCGAACTCCTTTTTCGTCTGCCGGCCGAGGTTGCCGCGGTCCACCAGGAACAGCACGCGCCGCGCGCCGGCGAATTTGATCAGCCGGTAGATGAAGCTGATGGCGGTGTAGGTCTTGCCGCTGCCGGTGGCCATCTGGATCAGCGCGCGCGGCTTGTCCGCGGCGAGCGAGGCTTCGAGGTTGTGGATCGCGCGCACCTGAGCCGACCACAGGCCGGTTTCGATGA
>ERZ1292630.1291-Hain-H41-02um-R3-1291-length-24823-cov-6_pt1 | contig 17446 bp, 18 predicted proteins | sample MGYA00564408_ERZ1292630 | MGnify/ENA primary metagenome ERZ1292630 (study PRJEB36523, sample SAMEA6512641) | groundwater metagenome | collected 2019-01-08 | study: AquaDiva: Metagenomics assemblies of 32 groundwater samples | reverse complement strand
ACGGACGAGGAAAAGTTTCTCTTGCTTGAGTCGGAGCGGGGAGAGGGGATATTCGTCGTTGCGCGAAATAGAAATCGATTCGTCCCCACACGTTTACAATAGCGTACTTCGCTTTCAGGTCGAGCCGCTCATGTCAGACCCCATCCGCCTCGCAAAACGCCTTATCGAATTAATCGCCTGCTCACGCCGGGAGGCCGAGCTTTATATCGCAGGTGGTTGGGTGATGGTGGATGGGCGTGTGGTGGAAGAGCCGCAGTTCATGGTGTCGCAGCAGGAGGTGACGCTCCACCCCGAAGCGAGTCTCACCCCACTTGAGCCGGTGACCATTTTGTTTCACCAAGCGCCGGCAACGGGCTCGCATGCTGACGCCGCGCAGCAGATTCGCGCCGACACGCGGGCGGCGGACGATCCTTCCGGCATCCGCATGCTCAAGCAACACTTTGTGCGGCTGACGCCATGCACGCCGTTAGAGCCGAATGCGAGCGGCTTGTTGGTGTTTACCCAAGACTGGCGCGTGGCGCGCAAGTTGATCGACGATGCCGCCAAGATCGAGCAAGAATATGTGGTGGAGGTCGCGGGTGAGATTGCCCCCGATGGGCTCAAGCGTCTCTGCCATGGACTCAGTTTTAATGGCCGCGCGCTGCCCTCGATCAAGGTGAGCTGGCAAAACGAAACCCGGCTGCGCTTTGCCCTCAAGGGGGTGCAATCTGGCCAGATCGCGCATATGTGTGAAAAGGTTGGGCTACAGGTGATGGCCATGAAACGCATCCGGCTCGGGCGCGTGTCGATGGCCAAATTGCCGCCTGGGCAATGGCGTTATTTGCTGCCGCATGAGCGGTTTTAAGCTGAATGTTAGGCACTTGCGAGGCGATGGTGCTGCGTTTGAAACTGGCGAAAAATGCTCATTTACTGTCGTTGCGATGGATGCCGGCTTTTGTGCTTATCTGCGGCGTAGGGTTCGGAGCCGGGAAGTCTTTTGCCACCGAGCCGGATATGTCCGCCGAACCGCTACGTGCCAAGCACACGGAATTGGGCAAGCAGCTACTGAACAATCAGTTTCAACGTGCGCTCTATCTTATTTCCGAGCAATCTTCGAACGATTTGAAGGGCGAAATCTATGCCGTGGTCGATTATCCGTTTGCCACCGTTAACGCGGCGCTCAACAACCCGGCGCATTGGTGTGATGTGCTTCTACTGCACTTCAATGTCAAATATTGTCATGCTTCCAGCAACAAGGCCGGCACCGTCCTCTCCGTAAATCTCGGTAGGAAATACTATCAGCCGCTGGGAGATGCCTATCGTCTCGAATTCAACTATCGCGGGGTGATCACGACGCCGGATTATTTCGCAGTGGAACTCAATGCTGAAAACGGACCCTTGAGCACTCATGACTATCGCATCTGGATTGAAGCCACATCGCTTAAAGATGGACGCACCTTTCTGCATGTCACCTATGCCTATGCCTTTGGTCTAACTGGCCGCCTTGCCATGCAAGCCTACCTGGCAACAATCGGCAGGAGTAAGGTCGGGTTTACCGTCACGGGTAAACTGCCCAATGGACAACCTACTTATATTCAAGGGATACGTGGTGTGGTGGAACGCAATACCATGCGTTATTACCTGGCGATCGATGCTTATCTTGCCGCGTTGACCACACCGCCCAAGGATCAGTTAGAGAAACGGTTGCAGCATTGGTATAACGGCACTGAGCAGTACGCCCGCCAGTTGTATGAAGTAGAGCGGGATGATTACCTCGAAATGAAACGTAGGGAGTATCAGCGTCAGCAGGTGGCTCAGTAGCTTAGAGTAATCAAAAATTATTAGTGCGGTCATTCCCGCGAAGCTGACTCAGAGCCTGAATATGCGCCACCACGCTGAGCCCGAGCGCTTCAAGTTCGTAGCCGCCCTCTAGCGTAGAAACCACCCGCCCCTGTGCGCATTGATCCGCGATGCGCATCACTTGTTCGGTGATCCAGGCGAAATCTGCTTCTACCAGCATGAGCCCCGCCAGCGGGTCGTCGCGGTGCGCGTCGAAACCGGCAGAGAAAAAAATCATTTGTGGTTGAAAGCGTTCCAGTGCGGGCAGTCCCTGCGCTAACCACGCCTTTCGAAATTCTTCCCCACCTGACCCCGCTGCGAGGGGCAGGGGGATGATGTGCTCGTTGCCCGAATCCGCGCCGCTGAACGGATAGTAGGGATGTTGAAAGCTCGAGCACAGCATCACGCGCGGATCATCATGAAAGATGTCTTCGGTGCCATTGCCGTGATGCACATCGAAATCGACAATGGCGACGCGCTCTAAGCCATGTGCCTCCAGCGCATGCCGGGCGCCGATCGCCACGTTGTTGAAAATGCAAAATCCCATGGCGCGCTGGCGCAGGGCGTGATGGCCGGGCGGGCGTACCGCACAAAAGGCATTGGCCACATCGCCTTGCATCACGCAATCCACCGCCTGCGTCAACGCGCCCGCCGCATGCAGCGCGGCGGACAGCGAATAGGGGTTCATAGCGGTATCGGGATCGAGAAAGGCTAGCCCGCTGTGGGGCGCAGTGCGCTCGATTTCGTCGAGGTAGGCCGCATCGTGCGCGCGCAGCAACTGCTCACGTGTGGCAGGGTGGGCTTCGAGACGATGCAGGTTTTCCAACAGCCCCGCCGCCTGCAGCGCGGCTTCTATTGCAGTCAGCCGCGCCGGCTGTTCGGGATGGTGACTGCCCATGTCATGCCGCAGGCAGTCGGGGTGGGTGAGGTAGGCGGTGGTCATGCGTGCTGCCTCAGAGATATTTCCAAAACGGCTTTTGAACCACGGGGAACACGGGGTTCACGGGGAAAACCAAAGACTATTGCGCTTGAATTCTTTCGCCTGCTGGGTGCAAAGGTTCAATCACGCAACTTATTGAGCTTTCTCCGTGCTCCCCGTGGTTAATTGCTTTTCTGGATTTACTTCAAGTTAGCTAAGCGCTTCTTCGCCGTATCCGCCGCCGGGCTCAGCGGGTGCTTGGCGACGATTTCTTCCAATGACTTTTTCGCGCTGTCCTTATCCCCCAACTCCGCTTGGCTGCTGGCGATATTGAGCAGCGCATCCGGTACTTTGGGGCTGCTGGGGTAGGTGTGGATCAGCTTCTGCTGCTGGGCGATGGCGCTCTTGTAATCCTTCAGCGCGGAGTAGGAATTGCCGATCCAATATTGCGCATTCGCCGCCAGCGGGCTGGCAGGGTAGGTCTTCAGGAAATTTTGAAAACCTGCGATCGCGGCTTGGTAGTTGCCGATCTTGAACAGATTGAAAGCCGATTCGTAAGTGCGATTCTCGGCTGCCGGATCGGATGATGCCGCTGGCGTGGCCGGGGCGGTGCTGGCTCCAGGTGTGGGCGTTGCACTAGGGGCGGGGCCATCCACGCGCTCTAGCTTGCGCAGCCGATTGTCGAGATCGACATACAAATCTTTCTGGCGTTTTTGCGTGGTGTCGATGTTGTAGGTGTTGACCTCGATTTGGCCGCGCAGCTTGGCCATGTCGTTCTTCATGGCCTCCACACTTTGCAGCAGATCGAGCAGGCCCTGCGCGCGCAGCGTCGCATCGAGTTTAGTCACGCGCTCGTCCATGGCTTTCAGCTTCTGCTGCAATTGCTGATTCTCTTGCTGCAGCGCCTCGATTCGCTTGTGTGCCTCATCATCCGAGAACAGGCCCGCCGCGGCCGTATGGCTCACGGCGAGCAAGAGCAGCCCTAGCCCGGCGCGGCGCATGTCACTCACCCTGATACACGATGTCGGTGCGGCGATTTTGCGACCAGCACGATTCCTCCGGGCACTCGGCGCGCGGCTTTTCTTCGCCGAAGCTCACCGCTTCCATTTGCTCTTCTTTTGCGCCGAGCACGGAGAGCATTTTGCGTACGCTCTCGGCGCGCTTGTTGCCCAGCGAGATGTTGTATTCACGGCTGCCACGTTCGTCGGCGTTGCCTTGTAAGAAAACCTTGGCTTTAGGATTGTCGGCCAGGTATTTGCCATGCGCCTCGATCATCGGCTTGTATTCGGATTTCACGTCGAAACTGTCATAGTCGTAAAACACGCTGCGCTTGGAGAGAATGTTTTTCGGGTCCTTGAGCGGGCTGACGGTTTGCACCGGCGGCGTCAGCGGCCGGGTGTCAGCGGGCTGAGTGGTGGTCTTAGACGTTTGCGTGCGGTCTTCGACTGGCACGCTGGTCTGGGTTTTCGGCGGCTCGCTCGCACAGGCAGAAAGCAGGCTGGCAACGATCAGAGAGAGGTAAACACGTTTCATGCGGTTGCTCCTTTTAAAGTAATGCAAGGTCAGAATTTAAAGCTTGGGTTTAATCAAAGGCCCCCATGCCGGCTCGCGCACATCGCCGGCTTGGGTCGAGAGTTTTTGTTTCACGCGCCCGTCACTGGAAACGGCTGACAGTACGCCGCGGCCTAAAATAGTGGTGGCATACAGAATCATTTTACCGTTTGGCGCCCAGCTCGGCGACTCGTCTTGCGCATTATTGGTCAGCACTTGTACCTGACCGGAAACGATGTCCTGCACTGCAACGCGGAACTGGCTCCCCTCGCGTTGAATGAAGGCAAACGACTTTCCATCCGGACTGTAGCGTGGCGAGACATTATAGCTACCCTCGAAGGTGAGGCGCACCGGTTCGCCGCCGTAAGACGGCATGCGATAAATCTGCGGGCTGCCGCCGCGATCCGAGGTGAACAGCAGGTATTTCCCATCGGGAGACCAATTCGGCTCGGTGTCGATTCCCGCGCTGTTGCTGAGGCGTTTAAGCCCGGTCCCGTCGGCATTGGACGAATATATTTGCGAGTGACCATCGCGCGTGAGCACCACCGCAATTTGGCGTCCGTCCGGCGACCAAGCGGGGGCGCTGTTGTTGCCTTTCAGGTTGGCAGCAATCTGGCGTTGCCCAGTGGCCAGGTTTTGCACATAGACGATGGGTTTCTTTTGATCGAAGGCCACATAGGCCAGTCGCGCGCCATCGGGCGACCAAACGGGAGAAATGATCGGTTCGCGCGAACTGAAGACGGTTTGCGCGTTGTGGCCGTCTGAATCCGCCACTTGCAGGTCAAATACCGGGCCGCGCTTGGTGATGTAGGCAATGCGCGTGGAAAATGCGCCCGGATCGCCGGTCAGTTTTTCGAAAATGATGTCTGCGATTTGATGTGCGGTGAGGCGCAATTGCGTGGGGCTGGTCGGCAAGCTGTAACCGGCGAGTTGCACCACTTGATCCTGGCGCAAGGTATCGATCAGACGGAATTGCACATCCAACTTGCCGCCGGGCTGCGCCACGATGTTGGCGATGGCCAGCGCCACCGTCCCTTTTGCTTTCCAATCCGCGACGCGCACCTCTTGCGGGCCGCGTGGGATGGGCATGCCGGCGGTGTCGATCAGCTTGAAGAGGCCGCTGCGCGCCAAATCCGCGGCGACGATCTGGCTCAGCTTGTCCGGGTAAGCCTCTTCACCAGTAAAGGGCGCAATGGCGACGGGAATTTGCAGTGTCGCGCCGCCGGTGATCTCAATGGTCAGCGCGGCGCGGGCGTTGAAAGCCGCGCAACTCAGGGCCAAGGCCATTATCCACAAAAAAATGTTTAAGCGAGTGCGCGTCATGATTTACTCGTTAGGTTTAAATTTCAGATGCAGTTCCCGAAAGAAACTAAAAGCTTCGGGTTGCGGCGGTACGGGCAGTGGCTCTGATTGCAATATCGCATTCTCTACGGCCTTGTCGCAGGCGGCAAGGCCGCTGCCCTTGCGCAAAATCGGATTGCCGCGCAATTGACCGGTGGGCAGCAGTGCAATGTCGAATTCGAGCTGTGGCTTGCCATCACCGCATAGCGATTTGTTGAGCTTGCCACGGATTTTACTTTCAATGCGTCCGGTATAGTCGTTCTTAATCGATTGCAGCGCTGCGTTTTGTTGCACTTGCTCGCGCTTTGCTTGTTCGTCACGCGCTTTCTCTTGCCGCGCCACTTCAGCCAAACGGGCCTGCTCTTGTTTCAGTTGGTCTTGCTTCTGTTGTTCCTGTTTCAATTTTTCTTGATGCGCCAATTCCTGTTTACGCTTTTCTTCTTGTACGCGCTTTTCCTTCAGCGCGATATCCGGCGTCTTTACCGGCGCCGGTGGCGCTGGTTTGGGCGTTACTTTTTTCACCGGTTCCGGCGCGGGCGGTGGTGGCTCGACCGGCTTGATGACTGGCTTTGCTTCGGGCGGTGCGGGCAAACTCGACCACAAATCGACTACCACGCCCGCGGGTTCTTTCGCCTGCCAAGTGATACCAAAAATCAAAAGCGCGAAAAATGCCGCATGCACCAGCACGGCCAGCACACTCGAGTGAAAACGATAGTGATTGGCTGCGGGCGCGATCAATTCGCATTGGGCTTGGCGAGCAGGCCCACCTTCTTCACTTGGTTCTGGCTCAAAATATCCATCACCTTCAGCACTTCCTCATAACGCACGGCTTTATCAGCGGCGATGACCACTGCTTGTTCAGGATTCTTGGCCTGTTTTGCTTTGATTGCTTCCACCAGGCTGGCGCGATCTACTTCTGTTTCGGCCGATGACCGCTCGCGGTCACGCAGAAACAATTTTTTGTCCGCGTGCAGGATGACTTCCAGCGGCGCGACCGGCGCTTTGAGTTGCTGCCCCACCTGCGGTAACTCGATCTGCCCCGGATTGATCAGCGGCGCCGCCACCATGAACACGATGAGCAATACCAGCATCACGTCGATAAACGGCACGACGTTGATTTGGTTCATGAGGCGGCGTTGTCTAGGCATTCGTGCTTACGCCTTATCGCGCTTGTCGCTGCAAAATATTCGAGAATTCTTCCATGAAGCTCTCATAGCGAATCGCCAGCCGGTCGATGTCGTGGGTGTAGCGGTTATAGGCGATCACGGCGGGAATCGCGGCGAACAGGCCCATGGCGGTGGCGATCAAGGCTTCCGCGATGCCGGGGGCGACATGCGCCAGCGTGGCTTGCCCGACATTGGCCAGGCCACGGAATGAATTCATGATGCCCCACACCGTGCCAAATAAGCCGACATACGGGCTGACCGAACCGACGGTGGCGAGGAAGGCGAGCTTGCGCTCCAAGGCATCCACCTCGCGTTGATACGCGGCGCGCATGGCGCGGCGCGTGCCATCCATGACACTACTGATATCCATGCCGGATTGTTTTTTGAGTTTGGTGTATTCACGAAAACCGGCTTCGAAAATCTTTTCCATGCCGCGTGGGGTCAAGCGCCCCGAGGTCAGGTTCTGGAAAATATGATTGAGATCGGCGCCGCCCCAAAATTCTTTCTCGAATTCATCTGCCTGCTTGATCGCGATGCGTAGTGTGAACATCTTTTGGAAAATAAACAGCCAAGACATGAATGAGGCGACCAGCAGCAACAGCATCACCAGTTGCACGATGAAGCTTGCATTCACGATCATGGTCAAAAAGGAAAAGTCGGGCGTCGCTTCGATTTTCATGCGGGTTGCAAGCTTTCGAGTGGTTGTCGAATATGGGGTGGAATACTGACGGGCTTGAAGCTTGCACCGTCCACGCAAACGATTTTGACCGTTGCCTCGATCAGTCGTGCATCGCGTTCAACCGTCTGGAATACCTCAATCGTGCTGCGCCCGAGCTTTTCCATGCGCACGGTGACAGTCAGCTCATCGTTGAATTGCGCGGGACGCAAATATTCTATCGCTACTGAGCGCACTACAAAGATGACATTATGGTCACGCAATAGATCAGGCTGCTCAAAACCCGCTGCGCGCAGCCATTCGGTGCGAGCGCGCTCCAAAAATCTTAAGTAGTTAGCGTAATAAACCACCCCGCCCGAATCGGTGTCTTCGTAATACACCCGCACGGGAAATGAGAAAGTATAGGGTTCCTGCGCCAAGCTCACTGTGCGCTATCCCACATATCGCGATTGGCGCCCGACGCGGGTGCGCTCAGGCCGAAATGTTCATACGCCAAGGGCGTGGCGATGCGGCCGCGGGGTGTGCGCATCAGATAGCCTTGCTGGATCAGGAAAGGCTCCAGCACATCTTCAATCGTGTCGCGCTCTTCGCCGATCGCGGCGGCCAGGTTGTCCAGCCCGACCGGCCCGCCGCCGAATTTGCTGAGTACGGCTTCTAGCAGCTTGCGGTCCATGATGTCGAAGCCGCTTTTATCTACATCCAGCATCGACAGCGCCGCATCGGCGACCTCAGGGGTGACATGACCATCGGCCTTTACCTCGGCAAAATCGCGCACCCGCCGCAACAAGCGGTTGGCGATACGCGGCGTGCCGCGCGAGCGGCGCGCGATTTCAAACGCGCCTTCATCGGTAATCTGCACATTGAGTAAGCCTGACGAGCGCGTCACGATGCGCTGCAATTCGGCCGGTGAATAAAATTCCAGCCGCGCCACGATGCCGAAGCGGTCGCGCAGCGGATTGGTCAGCATGCCGGCGCGGGTGGTGGCGCCGACCAGCGTAAACGGCGGCAGATCGAGCTTGACCGAGCGTGCGGACGGGCCTTCGCCGATCATGATGTCGATCTGATAATCCTCCAGCGCGGGGTAGAGGATTTCTTCCACCACCGGCGATAGGCGGTGAATCTCGTCGATGAATAGCACATCGTTTGGTTCGAGGTTAGTCAGCAGCGCCGCCAAATCGCCCGCCCGCTCTAGCACCGGGCCAGAAGTCAGGCGCAGATTCACGCCCATTTCGCGCGAGATAATATGCGCCAGCGTGGTCTTACCTAAACCCGGCGGCCCGAACAACAGCACATGATCTAAGGCCTCTTTGCGCTGGCGCGCCGCCTGGATAAAGATCGTGAGTTGCTCGCGTATTTTTTGCTGGCCCACATATTCGTCCAGCATCTTCGGGCGCAACGCGCGTTCGACCGCTTCTTCCTGGGGGGAAAGATTGGTTGGGGCGATGAGGCGATCGGTTTCAATCATGGGTTCAGGCTTCAGGCGTCAGGCGACAGATTGTCGTGTTAAAGATTGCTGCAAGCCATTCAGCATACGTCCCACTTCATTGGTTTGCACAAGCAGTTTCTCCATAGTAGGGCGATCCAAATAGAGTAGACGCTGCCCGATTTGAATTTGCGTTTCTAACTCCAAAAGCGAGCCATACGAAATTGATAGATAGTTGACATAAGCTTTGGTGGATTTACGCCCATATCCTTCAGCGATGTTCGATGGGATAGATATGGCGGCTCGGCGCATTTGCGAAACTAGGCCAAATTGCTCTTCTTTGGGGAAAGATCGCGTTAAACGATAAATCTCTTCAACTAAGTTCATAGCCTTTTGCCAGACGCTCAAATCGGAGTATTGAACAACATTGGACACGCTTGTTTCCCCTGACGCCTGAATCCTGACGCCCGACGCCTAACTCTTCGATAATAGCTTTAGCGCTTGTCGAATCCCGTCCGACACAGAGGCCTCCGCCGGCAATTGCTTCACGGCCCACAGCGCTTCCTTGTCATTATACCCAAGCGCATTAAGCGCATTGAGAATGTCGGCCTCGCTGGAGGGGGCAGCGCCTGTCGTGGTAACCGTGGCGACCGCCGCCGAAAATTTGTCGCGTAATTCCAGCAGCAAACGCTCCGCCGTTTTTTTGCCGATGCCGGGCACTTTGGTGATGCGTCCGGTTTCCTGTGCGGCGATTGCATTGGCGAGGTCGGTCACGCTCATGCCGGAGAGTACCGAGAGCGCGGTTTTAGCGCCGATGCCGCTGACTTTGAGCAGTTGTCGAAACGCTTGGCGCTCGGCCTCGGTGCCGAAGCCATAGAGCAAATGCGCGTCTTCACGAATGGTGAGATGTGTATAGAGCGTGATGCGCTCACCGCTTGCCGGCAGGTTGTAGAAGGTGCTCATCGGCACGTCGATTTCGTAGCCGATACCGCCCACATCCACCAGCACATGCGGCGGTTGTTTTTCGGCAAGGACGCCGGTAATGCGTCCGATCATGGTGTACCTCCGATCAAGCGGCCATTGCGCACGCGATAGCCCGCGGTTGAGAGTTGTCCCAAACCCAACCCGCCATGTGCATGGCAGATTGCACACGCCAGTGCATCGGCTGCATCGGGCGAGGGGGTTCCGGCCAATTGCAGTAGGCGCTTCACCATCTCTTGAACTTGGGTTTTATCCGCATGGCCGTTGCCGACCACGGCTTGTTTCACTTGCAGCGCAGTGTATTCGGCGACGATCAGATTAGCGGAAACCGCCGCGCAAATCGCCGCACCCCTGGCTTGGCCCAGCAGCAGCGTGGATTTGGGATTGACATTGACGAATACCTGCTCGACTGCGACGTGCTCGGGTTGATGTTGCTGAATGATTTCGGCGAGGCCGTCGAGGATGGTTTTGAGCCGCTCCGGCAGCGAGGCGTCGGGGGTGCGGATACAGCCGCTGGTGACGTAGGCGAGTTGCTTGCCGGTCTTGTCGATCAAGCCGAAGCCTGTGATGCGTAAGCCGGGATCAATGCCGAGAATGCGGATTGTCTTATTCCTCCAGAACCGCGCTGGTGAAGACCTCTTGGACATCATCCAAGCTCTCCAGCGCATCGAGCAATTTCTGCATTTTTACCGCGTCATCCCCGGTGAGTTCGGTTTCCATCGTGGGCTTGTAGATGACTTCCGCGATCTCGGCTTTCAACCCGGCTTTTTCCAGCGCATCCTTCACCGCAGGAAAATCGTGTGGGGTGCTGATAACTTCGATGCTGCCATCGTCATTGGTGATTACGTCTTCTGCACCGGCGTCGATGGCGGCTTCCATCACTTTATCCTCAGAGGTGCCGGGTGCGAAAACCAATTGCCCGCAGTGCTTGAACTGATAAGCGACACAGCCGTCGGTGCCCATATTGCCGCCGTGCTTGGCGAAGGCGTGGCGCACATCGGCGACCGTGCGCACTTTGTTGTCGGTGAGGCAATCCACCATCACCGTCGCGCCGCCTACCCCATACCCTTCGTAGCGTGCTTCTTCATAGGTCACGCCTTCCAGCTCGCCGGTGCCGCGCTTGATGGCGCGGTCGATGTTGTCACCCGGCATGTTTTCGGCTTTGCCTTTGTCGATGGCGAGGCGCAGGCGCGGGTTGTCATTGGGGTTACCGCCGCCCATGCGGGCAGCCACGGTGATTTCTTTAATCAGGCGGGTAAAAACCTTGCCGCGCTTGGCGTCTTGGCGCCCTTTGCGGTGCTGAATATTTGCCCATTTGGAATGACCGGCCATAGCTTGAAACTTCCTAGAAAAAACAGTGCAATGTTACCATTTGCGGCATGCTTAATCATTAGAAAAGCGATTAACCACGGGGGCCACGGGGAGCACGGGGAAAAACAGCACGATGTCTTATTTAACCTTGCGTCAGGCGGGCGAAAGGATTCAAGCGCAATTGTTTTTGGGTTTCCCCGTGAACCCCGTGTTCCCCGTGGTTCAAAAGCCGTTTGATAAACCAAACTTAGAAAGTTGAACCATGGCCGAACCCATGCTGATCGCAAAATCCGAGATCGACGTTTTTCTGTTGCCCAAAATGGCCAATCGCCACGGCGTGATAACCGGCGCCACCGGCACCGGCAAAACGGTCACGCTGCAAGTGCTGGCAGAAAATTTCAGCCGCCAAGGCGTGCCGGTCTTCATGTCGGATGTGAAGGGCGACCTCTCCGGCATCAGTCAGCCCGGCAAGCTGAACCCGAAGATTGAAGAACGGCTCGCCAAGATGGGTGTGCAGGATCATGCGTTTGTTGGTTGCCCGGTTACGTTTTGGGATGTTTTTGGCGAGTTGGGCCATCCGGTGCGCAGTACCGTATCCGAGATGGGTCCGCTGTTGATGGGGCGCATGCTCAATCTGAACGAGACCCAGGAAGGCGTGCTCAACCTGGTATTCAAGATCGCAGACGATAACGGCCTGCTGCTGCTTGACCTGAAAGACCTGCGCGCCATGCTGCAAAGCGTGGGCGACAACGCGAAACAATTTACCACCGAATACGGTAACGTCTCTGCCGCGTCGATTGGCGCTATTCAACGCGGCCTATTGCAGATCGAAACGCAGAATGGCGATCGCTTCTTCGGTGAGCCCACGCTCAATTTAGAAGATTTTATGCAGACTGATGCCCAAGGGCAGGGGGTAATCAACATCCTCGCCGCAGACAAGCTAATGCAATCACCCAAGGCGTACTCCACCTTCCTTTTGTGGTTGCTATCGGAATTATTCGAAAACTTGCCAGAAGTGGGCGACCCGGAGAAACCCAAGCTGGTGTTCTTTTTCGATGAAGCGCATCTCTTGTTCAACGATGCGCCGGACGCGCTGCTGGAGAAGATCGAGCAAGTCGTGCGCTTGGTGCGCTCAAAGGGTGTGGGCGTGTATTTCGTGACGCAAAACCCGCTCGATATCCCGGATCGCGTGCTGGGCCAGCTCGGCAATCGCGTGCAGCACGCGCTGCGCGCCTTCACTCCGCGCGACCAAAAAGCGGTCAAGGCCGCCGCCACCACCATGCGCGAGAATCCTAAATTCAACGCCGAGCAAGCCATCACCGAGCTGGGCGTGGGCGAGGCACTGGTCTCCACCCTGGATGAAAAAGGCCGGCCCACCGTCACCGAGCGCGCGCTGATCATGCCGCCGCACGGCCAGATCGGGCCGATCGATGAAGTCACCCGCCGCCAAATCATCCAAAGTTCGCTCGTCGCCGGCATCTACGAAAAAGCCGTGGATCGCGAATCCGCCTATGAGATTCTCAAAGGGCGCGCGGCGCAGCAAGCCGAAACCGAGGCCAAGCAAACCCAAGAGAAAGATAGCGGCGGTTGGGGCGACATCCTGGGCGGCGTGCTCGGTGGGGGAAGCAGCAAGCGGCAGGGTGTGGGCGAGGCCCTGGCCAAAAGTGCTGCGCGCGCCATCGGCAGCGAGGTGGGGCGGCGGATCATTCGCGGCGTGCTGGGATCTATTTTGGGCGGCGGCAAACGCTAATTCAAAAAGCACCATTCAAGTAGCTGATCCAGGTTTACCGCTTACAGCCCTTAGCGCGCGGCTGTTGCCGGAAACCGCGTAAGCAGTGCGCGAGCACCTCCCGCTATCCCTTTTTCCCCTGGGCACGCATCTTGCCTATCTCCTTCTTAAAAGACTGCCAGGGCATTCCGTTCCTGGGGTCGTAAAGTTGTGTGATAAGTTAAATATGCTTGATTTTATTAGCAATTTATATAAGAAAAACAGCCATCCCTTAGCCCGGGAGTCGGGTGTCACGCGAATTATCGAGGAGCTCCCTGCCGATAATCCGGCAATGGCGCTGGAGGAACTCACACACTGGCTGTTGGCCTTATCCAACGCAGAGGGGATCAGTCTAAAGGAGCGTGTGAAGCGTTTGGCGCGCATCGACCAATCCGCGCAGAAATATGAGCGCGCATTGCGCCGCCAATACACGGATACCTCGCGCATGCACAAAGCGTTCGAAGAGCGCATTTGGAATGCGAATTTTGATTTTCTCGAAGCAACCGTCAACGCGCATTTACGCTGTATTGAGAGTTTGCCGCAAAAGGGTGAGCAAAATGACCAAGATCTCGCGATTGTGATTATGCGCACGATGCGTCGGCTCGATCTTCAGGCGCATTGGCTGCATTTGCGCTACCGCCCAATTCCCGCTGAACTTTGGGATCAGATATTTCTCGTGATTCGATTAGCAGAGGAACGTGCGCTGCTGCAGCTGCCGGTCACGCTCAACAGCACGGCCAAGGCGCAAACGAGCATCGCGCAGGAAATGTTGAAATTGCTCATGATGGCCGTGGCCGCGCCCGAGCATCTGACCAAGATACAAATCGACTTGGCGCACTTGCTGACGCACAACTTGGCGGGGACGTTTTGTTGGGAGCAGATACCGAGCGGCAGTACGGTTTTTCATGTGGATTTTTCCAAGCCCAAAACCCCTGTCCGGCTCACCTCGGTTTCCGAGCACCATTTTATGTCGCGCTGTTTTGGCTCGGGCGAGGCGGTGCGCGCATTGGTCGTCGGCCTAAAGCAATTAGAGCATGGGGGGGTACCTGCCACGCTCGGGGCGATCGATTTCTCGCACTACAAGCGTGAAGATTTGCTGGAAGTCATGGCGCATTTATCGCAGTGCTGGTGCAAAATGGATGTGCACAATGAGCACCATCATTTTGATAAACGCCATGCGAACCGCACCCAAGTATTTGACCAAATCAGTGTGGTGCACAGCTTTGGCGCGCTCTGCGAACAGCTTGCCCAGTCCGCCCTATTGCGGCCGAATCCGGCGCCCAAGCCACTCCCTTCGCCAAATGAAAGTATTGCCTATCAAGAAGAAGTGGACATGAAGGTCTACGGCTTCGTCACCGAGAAGACGCGGGACAAGGCGCGGCATATGAAAGCCATTCAAGCGATGACGCCGACCTCAGCGCTTAGCATTAACATTTATGAAGATGAGACGGAGAGTTGGGTCGTGGAAAATATCAGCCAGATGGGTTATGGCGTGATCATTTCCAGCCTGAAAGAAGATTGGGTGCGAAACCACACCATTATTGGCATTCAACCCGGTGCAGCGCCTTGGCAAATCGGGGTGATTCGTCGCGTTGCGAGTGAGTCGGTGGAAAATACGCAGGCAGGCATTCAAATTTTATCGAACCGGCCTCATGCCGCCATGCTGCGCCCGCTTGATAACGAAATGAGCATATGGGAAACCGCTGCCGATACCCAAACTTACCATCACACTCCTGGCATCTACTTACAAAAAGAGCCCCCCTACCAGAATGAGGAGTCGCTCTTGCTGGCATCAGGCAGCTACCAACTCCATCGTACTTACGCTATGGTTGTCGGGGAAGAGAAGCGCACTATCCTTCTGCTCGACCGGATCAACCCCTTTGAAGGTATCGATCAGGTCATCTTCAAGGACGTGAAAACAAAAGCGTAAGGGCAGCTAATTTACGATAGCTGGATTGCGGCCTAGGAAGCACGATGCACCAACGACACGAAGCATTACTGACCACGCTATTGTCCCAGCCCACGGCGCCGTTTCGCGAAAGTCACGTGATCAACTGGGTGACCGAGGTGCTGGATCGGAATGGCGTTCCCTATTTTACCGACCCCATCGGCAACATCGTGGTCGGCGCGGCATCACAGGCCGATTATCAACGCCTCTTGCGCGCGCGCAGCGATGACCCGCTGCGCGTATTCATTGCGCATATGGATCACCCCGGTTTTCATGGTGTGCGCTGGGTGCAGCCGAATGTGCTGCGTATTCGCTGGCATGGCGGTTCGCCCACCAAGTTATTGCGCGACAGTCGCGTCTGGTTGTCGACCGAAGACGGTTGGGCGGGCGAAGGCGTATTGCGCAAGGTAAGCTTGCATCCAAAAGGCTATGCGATCGGTACGGCGGAGGTGCACGTGAAGGCTGAGCAGATCGCGCCACGCCGTCCGGGTGCGAAGTCGCTGTTCGGCGGTTTCAAATTTAGAAAGCCGGTATGGAAAAGCGGCGCCAAGCTTTACACCCAGGCGGCGGATGACCTGATCGGCGTGTATTGCATTGTTGCTACCGCACTCGATGTATTCGCAAAGCGGGGGCAGAAGCAGCGCCCACCATTTATCGGTTTGCTCACGCGGGCCGAGGAGGTGGGCTTGGTCGGCGCGGTGGGGCATTTCGAATTGGGTTGGCTGCAAGCCGCACGGCGGGCGCTGGTGTGCGTGAGCCTGGAAGCATCGCGCACTCTGCCGGGCGCAGTAGTCGGCAAGGGGCCGATTGTGCGGCTGGGTGACCGGCGCACGCCGTTTCAAGCGGATTATTTACAGATACTCACCGAATTGGCGGAGCAGGTGCTGCCGCAGCAACATCAGCGCCGCATCATGGATGGCGGCAGCTGCGAGGGTTCAGCAGCGATGGTGTACGGGTTGCCCACCATCGCCTTGGCGGTGCCGCTGGGCAATTATCACAACCAAGGCTTAGAAGGCGGGCCAGATTGCCGCGGCCACCTCGGCCCCGCACCGGAGTTTGTGCATGTGGATGATGTAGAAGGGCAACGTAAATTGTGTGTTGCGCTCATGCGCAGCAAGTTGCCCTGGGGTGATCCGTGGCGGAAGGTGAAAGCGCGTTTGAAGCAGAACTATCGCGATTTTCAGAAGCAGTTGTAGTCGGGGTGAAGGTGGCTCCACCCCCGTGGTTCAAGAGCCGTGTTTATGAAAAATAATAGGGAGAATAACAATGACTTCTTCAACCCCCATGCGCGCAACAATCGCGCTGCTGATTTGGGTGGCCGGTGCGCTCAGCGCGGGTTATTTCTGGCGCCATGGCATCGAAAATATCTTCGGCCCGGACAGTTGGTGGCTGGTGACCGGATGGCTCGGCGTGGTCATCGGTCTCGTGCATTTTTTGATTATTTTTATTTTCGCGCGCCAGCCGCGCAGTGGTGGATGACTCCGCGTTAAATGAGAAACTCGCAAAGCGAGCCTAAGTCCCTCTCTCCCGCTTGCGGGAGAGAGCTAGGAGAGAGGGAACGGTCATGGCGATTTTCATTTTATGGGGCCATTTGACCGTTACTTCATTTCCACGCCATACCCCACGAGCTCTGCCAGCAAGCGCACGCCACTATAGGCCCAGCGCGATAACAGGCGTTCCCACCACGTCCTGCGCGCTAAATCCAGCGGCTGCATGCGACGTGACGATGTTTGGATGGCGGCTGACAAGCTCGCGTGCAGGGTGGCCGCGAAGGCATGGTCGAACGCCACGACATTAGCCTCGCGTGAGAGATGCAAGCTGGTCGGATCGATATTGGAAGAGCCGACCGTGGCCCAAACTTGGTCGATGACCGCGACTTTGGCATGCAGGATGCTGGGCTGGTATTCATGAATTTCAATACCGGCGGTCAGCAATTCATCGTATAAGGCGCGCGTGGCGTAGTGCACGAAGCGAAATTCGATGCGGCCTTGCAACAGCAGCACTACTTTCACACCGCGCGCGGCGGCCTGCAACAAGGCTGTGCGAAAACGCCGACCGGGCAGGAAATAGGAGTTGGCCAGAATGATTTCATGATGCGCCTTGCCGATGGCGCGTAAATAGGCGCGCTCAATATCGCGCCGATGTTTTAGATTGGTGCGTTGGATGAATGCCGCGCGCATCTTGCCCACCGGGAGTGGAGCAGGCGGCACGGTCGCGGTGTCGGGCAGGCGCAATCGAATCCGCAGCATATGCGCGTGCAACTTACGCATCTCCTGCAAAATCGGTGCGACCAGCGGTCCTTGTACCGCCACCGCAAAATCGAATTGGGGGGGGGTGCCCGGAGAGTCTGCATCGTTCACGATATTGATGCCGCCGACGAAAGCAACGGTTTGGTCGATGACCGCGAGCTTGCGATGCAGACGCCGCAAGCGTTGGCGGCGGAAGCGCCAAGGGGAGATTTGTGCGCGGTAAATCAGCGCATCCACGCCGGCCGCGCGCAAGGCCTGGAGGGCGCTTGCGGGGAAATCCTGCGCGCCGAAGCCG
>ERZ1292630.2377-Hain-H41-02um-R3-2377-length-17469-cov-8_pt1 | contig 17469 bp, 11 predicted proteins | sample MGYA00564408_ERZ1292630 | MGnify/ENA primary metagenome ERZ1292630 (study PRJEB36523, sample SAMEA6512641) | groundwater metagenome | collected 2019-01-08 | study: AquaDiva: Metagenomics assemblies of 32 groundwater samples | reverse complement strand
TAACCTACCTGGGGGTATACTAATATGTAGGTATACTATTCTGTCCCCCCCTTTACTTTGGATGGATGAACACTGCATGGAAGGGGGGAAAGAAAACATCACGGTGCAATGCCGGGCAATGACGGACATCGTCTTGGGGGCGAAACACTGCGTGCAGCAGCGAGTCGCTCTTCGAGGGGCAGAGTCGCTCGCTGGCGAACGTAGTTGACTTTCTCTTCGACCTGTTGCAGCTTCTCTTCTCGGTGGTCATGGTGTCGACCGACCACGTCGCGTTCGTGCGAGAATTTGGCTTGCCGCTTCGACTCAATCGACTCCACCAGCTCGTGTTGTCGCTCATCGAGACGCTGCTCGACCGCCATGTCAATTTCGCGCGCTTGACGCAACCGGCGTTGCGATTGCAAGCGCGCGACCTCTGCCGCTGCAGTGGATTTCGCTTGACGCATGCGGTCGCGATCGGCATACCACTGTGACTTATCATGAAGTGCTTGGTCGTGCGACACCACAACTTGAACAAGGCGCTCGCTGTGCAACTTCGCGCGCTCTTCCAACTCGTGTTGTCGGCGGGACGCGTCGGCTTCTACGCGTGACAGCATGACCTTTCTGGTTTCCAGTCGCTGAGTCTCGCGCTGGTGTTGCCTCATCGCGAACGCGGCCTGCTGGGCCTCGTAGTGCTCGCGTCGTTTGCGATCGAGTTCTTCCACATGGGCCTCCAACGCCACCCTCTGTTCGACGTTGACAGCTTGGAGACAGGACGCAATTCTCTCGTTTTCCTGATTTGCGCGCTCTTGACGACTTTCGTCGCGTTGACGCTTCCAAATTCCCAGTTGCTGTTCAATCTTTTTCTCCTTCGCAGCGCTTTCTTGTTCGACTCGTTGCTGATGCTCGAATTCCATTTCCGCTGCTCTTTGAAAGGTGTGATCTCGACGCTGCTCCGCTGTCATGACCTTTGCGCTGAGTTGCGCTGCTGCTTGCTTCGCCCTTTGTTCGTTCGTCGCGGCGGCTGCAGCGATGGCTGCATCGTTTGCCCTTGCTCGTTCGTCATCTCGGCGTTGACGATCCGCCTGCAATTCATCATGCAGCCGACGTCGCCGCCAGTAACTCGAATCCGTTGGTGAAGTCGGCTCCGATCTCGGCGACATAGACACCGCGGATTTGGCTCGTTCCGTCACCGTTTCCATCGCCGCCTCTCGGTCAGCCTCCAAACCTTTCAGATTTTGCGCCACGCGAGACTCTCTTGCCTCTGCTTTTGAGCGCATTTCCGCGACGCGTTCATCAAGGTCGAGTTGATGCTGCTTGGCACGTTGTTCCACCCGCTTCGCAATTTCGTCCCCGCGCTGCAACTGCTTCTCGCGGTAATCCTGACGATGGGCCATGGCTCGGGCGTAGGCGATTTCTCCCTCTTTGCGCTCGACCTTTTGATGCCGCATCAATTCAATGTACTCTCGCCGTTCGTTGTTGTGGGAAAGATTTTCCTGGATGACACGATCGCTTTCATTTCGAAGTCGTTCTTTGCGTTCATTCGCTAGCTGAACACGCTCGCGCAAAGCGTCCGCCCGGCTGGCCATCCGGCGCTGAAGGTCCAATGCACCTTCTGCACGACGTTGCGCGAGAGCGTGCTCTCGAGCGACGAGCCGCTCGTGCTCATTTTGTTGGGTGATGGCCTTCTCTACCAGGATGTCGTGATGCTGCTTCAGGACATCGTTGACGCGATGGTCGTGTTCCCTTGCTTTTTGATGACGTTCATCGCAGCGCTCCACGACGGACTGCCGCGCTTGGGTGTCAACTCGTTTCAGATGCTTCTCGACCGCTTCATCGACCCGACGCTGCTTTTCGTCCATAAATCGAGTGCTCTTGTCGCGCACGTCTGCGAGGTGCATATCGCTCGCCACGCGAAGCAACTGAGCGTAGGTGGACGCGAGCTTGGACGATGATGGGTGCTGGCTGGAAGATTGGCATGCCGAAGACGCTTCCTCAGAGTCGTCGTTGGTGTGAAATGGAGAGGGCGATCGCGCGACAGGAGAAGCGTCTTTCGGTTGATAGTCGAGAGACTTAGATACTTGCCGTGCCGCATGATGCGTGCTGCTCTCTCCAAGTGTTTGTAGTAGTTGACTAATCTCCGGCGGGAATAACTTTCGTTCTCGGCGCTTAAACGACTGCTCCTGTTGAACACGAAGCGCCGCGCCAAGCTTGTCGCTGCGTTCGACGGATTCTCGGCGTGCCTCCTCCTTTTGGCAGTACTCCGTCATGTCACGCACCCATTGACCTGACTTGGATTGCGCTTTTCTCGACATGAGACCCGCTTTCTCATAGGCGGCCTTCTCCATTGCGCGGCGCAGCGCTTGCTCTTCCACTTCGTTCTTTGGCATGAATTGTGCGAAGGACAGACTGCGGTTGTGAAAGCTGAACTCTGGCGTGTCGAATGCGTCCCATTTGCGAGGAACGAACGACTTGTAACTTTTGTAGGCGTTGTGCTCCGACGTGGGCTCCGGAGTTGACATTCGCCGGTCTATTTGGGTCGCGGCAGACACACACACCAAAAGACCATTTCCCACGTCATTGATTCGGTCGGATTTAAGAAAGCTTCCACCGTTACCCACCCTCGCGTCACGCGTAACCGCGCGCTGCGAAACTGAACTAGAGTTCACCGCCCTACTCTACCGGTTGCATCGTCGGATCGTGCGTCAAATCGGGGAAGAAGAAAGTCGCCCCCACGGCGATCTCCCTCAAGCGAGCCGGGTCTCGTGTGCATGCCGTCGAGGATCCACCACCTTCATCGGCGGTGGCGAAGTCTGTCGTCATGATCCAGGCCCCCGCTTCGAGCAAGGCGTCGACGAGGGCGGTCGCGCATCGAGCCAGTGGCCACTTCGTCGCCTCCTGCAGCGAAGTCACTGACAGCGAAGGACACCAACAAGTGAACGAGGTTTTTGAAGAATTGGCACCGGCAACGGTGGCTAGGTCAGCACGCGTTGCGGCGCGCGGCGCCGCGGTAGGTGCCACCGTTATCAACCCCCGTCTGAGCGCAACCACACCCTGTGGCGCCCTGGCTGCCATTAAAAACATGGTTCTCGCGGTCTCCAGCACGACGATCACATCTCCTGAACGCACAGTCGATGACACCACCAAGAAGGCAGCCGTCTCCGACGAATCCGACCCACGGGTGACCAGGTATCCGGGTCCGAGCACCGCTGTCCTCGCCAAAGCTGCCTCGATATCCGCTTCGGAGACGTTGAACGCTGGAAATTCCCTCCGCATGGCAGCGATCACTTTGACCATCGGGACAGCGGCGCCGCCGAGCGCACGCGATTCCAGCGCCGCGTATTGAATGACTCTCGCTGCCAGCGCGTTGTACGTGTCCGCCATGCCACCGAACACCTTGCTCCATAGGCTTAGCTCATTGGTTGACGTGACGTCGATGCCGAGGGCATCTGCCATGCGTTTAATTTCGGCTCGCAGGTGAGGATCGGTTGCGATCTGAGCCTTGTGCTCGTTCGCAAATCGCCGAATACGCTCTTCCAGTTGTTCCAACTGATCATGTACTGCACCTAGACGCGCCGCGGTCAACTGCTCTCCATGCTGCGCCAACCGTTCTCGATCGGCCTGCTGCTGCTGTACGCGCGAGACGCCGACGCCTCGTCGAATCATTGATGGTTGTGCACAGAGCAGTCCCCTTCCGAAGGAAGGGTGAGTGTTGTTTTTACCTCCTGCAGCGAGGAACGCAACAAAGTCGAAAGGTCACTTCGCTTGACAACTCTTCTTTCTTCGTACAGCATATCGAAAACCACCTTTGAAGAATAGAAAATGCGCAATAGGTGGTAAGAAGCCCACAAAAAGACATCCCGGGCGCACCGGGCGTGACTCGAACAGGGGTAGTTTCAAGCTGTGGCAAACGTCACCGCTTCCGTGACAGCGAGGAGTACCTTTTCTCGCATGCGCGCATATGTTGAGTACGCGGGGAGTTTCAGCAAGCAAAAGCAAGTCGCCGCCGATGGCAGGGCTGACTCCGTCGCATCGACCGGCATGAGCGAAATGGTAAACCGGGGAGACATGTGCGCAAACCCAAGAAGCGGTGCGCGGCTCGACGACGTGACGAAACGTAGCAGCGCGCGTTGCTGTGCAGGCGTGAATGACCTCACGGCCTGCCAAAAGTGGTCGATGGCAGGAGGGGGACGCTCCCCCGCCGCTGAGGATGCCCCCCCATGGGCGGCCGATTCCGCAATTCTCGACTGCTCCACGACGCTATTGCGGATCCAGTCCTCCACGTCGAGAGGGTGGTTGGCGTCCGACCCTTGAATGAGCGTCCGCAATTCCGCACCGTCGAAAAACGAAAGCCACTGAGGATTGACGACGTCGCTGAGACCGTGCCACAGCGAGCGGCATTGAATTCGGATTTGTTCATTCAACCGGAAGTGCGCCATCAGCTGCACGTAGGTGACCACGTTGCTGCGGGTGACGGCTACCTTGCCTCCATTCGGAATGAGCGGTATGTCCACGTGGTCGCCAAGTATATCCACCGTGGTCGTGAAGGACAAATCGAGATCCTCGACGTCAATCGTCAGAAGCGTCATGAGGGACTGGTGCAGCATGGCGTCCAGTTGTCGCAGGTGATTCAGCGTGTTGCGCCGACCTAGGATGGCATTGCAGCAAAAGGGCGCGACCGGGGCGTCGATGAGCACGCCCATTTTCATCGCGACGCCAAGCATGCGGCCAAGAAAGCGGAACTGCTGTGCATGGTTCGATCCGATGTAGTGATCAGGAAATGGTTTTGGAAATAGAAGATGCTCGTCGTCGGTCGCGCTAAATCGCCCTCGTGCCGGATCGAAGCCCTGTTCACAGATGAAAGCGACGGCTTCCCTCATGACGCCGCGACCATGACCCGCTTCCGGCGCCCCTTCGGCGGACGTGAAGGTAAAGTTGAAATCTTCCGAGAAGCGAGAGGCGGGCCAGTCGCCCATCGCCTCGAACGCGGATCCGAACGCATCGTTTCTCGAGACGCGAACGCGTTGTCGGTCAAAGAAGCCCCCACTGTGCGGCAAGGACGACAAGAGCGAGGAGAATATGATAATTCGAACCTCCAACGGCACAACTAGCGGGCACTCACGGATCAGAGCGAGAAGTCGAACAGGAGGGTTGGGACCAGCTGGCGCGGAACCGCCTGTTGGTCGGGTGGTGGCCAAGGCAGTAGTCGAAGTACGAAGACTTGCGGTCGCTCCGCTGCGTACCGTTTCGGCGGCTGGGGCTTCGTCGTCGCTGTCGGACGCGTTTTCGGCGCTGTTGCGGAAGACCGCCATCGCTTCATCACACTCTTTCCAGACGTCCGGTCCAATGCTCCTGATGTGCATCGATGCGTGGGGTATCTTGCAGAACCAGACCGACGACATAATTTGATCCAGCTCGTCGGCAACGTGAAGCCGATCCAACACTTTTTGAATCCCGCGTTGCAGGTCCCGTGGTTCGCCTTGTTGGCTGAGACCTCCCCACGGGCCGTAGAGGTAGTAGTCCGCGGTCATGTCACGCAACACTTCGCAGAGAAATAGCAACTTCTGCGGGGACATCGCAAGCTGCTTGATGGGAATGACGGCGAGGGCGAGCTCGAGACATCGACACGTCAAACGCACGGTTCTGGGCATGCGGCGGAGCCAGCGGCAGAGACTGTTGGACGAGCGTGGAAGGGGCACGCTGCCTGCCAGGCCATCCAGATCGGATCGAGCGGCATCAGCAGCGGCAATCGCGTCAGGTTGGGTGAGGCGTGTCCAAGCATCGCAAAAAAATGGAGTTGTCGTTTGCCTCGCGAACGTTAAACCGGCGATGATTTGAAAATGGTCCACCCCTTGCGTGACCAATTCGCGATCGACGAGGAAGAAGTACGGAATGGCGTAGATCGACGCGTAATCTTCGAGAGCCGTCAAAGAACGACCAGTATTGTCGCACGCGGCGGCGCGCAGCCGTTTCTGGTATGGGCCGGCGAACAACTTCGACGCCACGCATTGAAATAATGCATCTGAACCCAACCGGTTCATGGTCGACAGCCAAAACGTGAGCTTCGCCCGAGAGGCGGAGGCGTCGCAGGCGGAACCGGGTGTGTCGCTGCCACGTGCCGTCATGGCAGAATCGCAAAGTGCGCGGCAAAACGTCACGGTGGCCCGCAAAGGAACCACTTCACTCCGATTAGGCAAACTGACGATGTGCGACATGAGACGGGCCAGGACGGACAAGGTCTGGTGAGCCCATGATGCGGGTTCTTCCACATGCTCTACACCAAACGTGTCATCCATAATCAACACTCGCGAGAACAGCCGCATCAACGCATCCACATCGGCGGCGCCCTTGGAACACCGCTCCATGGCACGCAACATGAAGGCGTCGACGTTCGATATGAACAGGTGGGAGCCCAGTGGCGCCACCGCGTCGTTCCGACTAGTCCCATTTTCGGCGACTTCCGTACCGACTGACGTTCCACGCAGTAGTTCTGTGAGAAGCCATTCGAAAACGGCTGACGAGCAGAAGTAGAGCGCCTGCGCATGTTCCGGACGCCACAGACTCAACACTTCGCTTCCCCAATCGACGGCGGCCGACGGGGGAGCGGCGGTGATGGTGGCGGTGGCATCTTCAGCGATGCGACGTTCCAAGCGGTCCAAGGCCACGTTCAACAGCCACGCCGACGCACTCGAGGAGGTCGAAGAAGATGGTGTGGTTACCGGGATGACTTGCACCGCGCAGACGAGCCGTTTAATCCGCGACCATAGCATTGGCGTGATCGGACGAGGCGCCACTTGAGGAACTAGGGAGGGGATGGCCGATGAGCGGTGAGTGGTCGTCGCGCTCGGATCGATCGACGTCATCAGAAGTAGGAGCACGTCGTCTTTGCTCCTCGTCGCTGGTCGTGGTGCCCCAGAACAAGCTGGATGGCTCGCGGCACATCCACCGCTAGTCGGCTGAGGCAACCTCTCCTCTGGTGTGAGTTCGGCATTCGCCATGACAGAAACGGCCTTTTCAAAGTAGGCGGTTTTCAACGGCGCGGGGGACAAACTTGCCCGCAGAAGGCATTGTGCGACCACGTGATCCAAGTCGGCCATCGACGCGAAGCCTTCTGGCAGTGGCGAGCTGACTGCCTCTTGGAGCAGACCCACGAGCCTTAGTCGCGCTAACCTTCCCCGTAGCCACCGTTGCAGCTTCGCAATAGCCAGCGACCGCCTATTTTCTAACTCGCGTTCTTTGCGCTGGCGCTGCACCTCAGCCATCGTGTCTTGGATGCTGCGAGCGCGATCGGGGGCTAAATGGAGCTGCGGCGGTCCGCGGAGACGGCCGTTAAATGTGTACGCCGAGGAATGCATTTTGAGAGGGCCAGTGGATGAGGCGGTGAATGAGAGGGAGAGAGGCACACCGCTCACGTGTGGAGAAGAGTGAGTAGTCGTAGTCGGGGAAAAGGAAACGAAGTGACAGGGAGAGCGAACTGAAAAGCTCCAAGCAACCAACCGGCGGCATTACACAAATGCGCGCGCCTCGGGCGCGCGAGACGAGACGCCTGACACACGATCGTACAATTGGACGTTCCTACGGGCAACAACACATCACTGCGCGGTCTCTCCTGGGAGGTCGCCGCCAATGCGGGTCCAAGGAATTTTCTTGTCAACGGACCATCGTTTGAGGCGCATCGGACCGTCGTTCGGACCGTACAGCTTCCCGAACGCATCCTTGAGCCACCCGACGTCGTAGTCATCCAGCAGCCGACTTGCCTTCGACAGTTCTTCGATTCCCTCCAAAAGCAATCGGCGCTGCTCCGTTGACGTGACCGGCATTCGAACTGGACTGCTCGAAGGTCTGCGAGGCGGGGTTCTGATGTCGGAGAAGCTCGTCGGCAGGCTGATCACCCTGGAGCTTCTCATCGCGGCCGCCACCGAGTCGCCCATTCGGCCCCCTTCTCCGCCGGGGGAGGAAGAGCGGGGACGCGGACAGGACAGGCGCGGCGATGCGGAAGAGATGCGCAGCGGTGATGGAGGCAGCAGCGATGACGATGGGCGTCCGCCCGCACGGCTAGAATGGATGGCGAGCAGCTCGCGAATCTGCAAATTTAATCTCACGGCTTCCTCGAAAATTTCCAGTGCGTGCCCCGAGACGCGAGGCTCGACGGCCTCACCGTTGGTGGCGGCGCTGGCGAGAATGTCCTCGACGGTCCTCATGAAGGACGCGTTGCGTGCCTGTGCCGCGAAGAGAAACGACAAGTCCTCTTCACTGAGAAACTGCAGCTTTCCATAGCGTTGGGTGATCACGTGCACGCGGTCACCCCACGGCTTCAACGATAGCTTTCCGTAGTCTTTTATGAGCGACAGCAGCCTCCCCTCGCGGGATTGAATGTCGAACGGGGTGCGGTCCGGACGTCGGTGCGGGCTGCGACTCGACGCGCGTGGCAGGTTCGTGGCCACCGGGCTCCGGCTGCCGACACGCGGCGCCGACAAAGGGGACACCGTCGTCCGTTGCCGCGCACTGTCCGGAGCGATCGGCGCGGCACTACCGGTTGAGTCTTCCCTCTGCATGACGCCGGCGGATGCGCCACTCGAGCGATGCGAGGCATTATTGGTCGACGACGAGCGCGACAACGGAGCTGTCGCAGGGACTCGTTGCGGCCACATTGTTTTTTTTTGGCGACACCCTCCGTGGTGTGGAAAGACGTGGCGGGAGATACAAAGAGAGGGATACAAAGAGGGTTTCCCCCATGACCCGGAAATTTTCGATAGGACACAACGACCCTTTTTTTCTCTCTCGCAATGCCGACCGGCCCTTCGACGCTCTCAATAGACAACCAACGCTTTATTACGCCACCAGAGAGCGTTGGAGTATCTATCTTGCTTTCCACAGTCAACATCCAATGCCCATGTTTACCACGGGTTAAAACGTCGCCTCTCCGCACAGCAAAGCAGTTTTGATGACCTTCGACGTCTTGTGCCCCAAGTTGGGATTGTCGCGAGCAGCAATTTTTTTTAGATTGTGTACGACGGGGTCAGCGGGAAGGAGCAGCCGTCGTGGCAAATGACCACACCCGCCGCGTAGTTACCGGCGCGAATGCTGTCCTCCACGGAGTGGCCCTTCGCGAAGCTGGCGAGGAAGCCGCCCACGAACGAGTCCCCAGCGCCGTTGGTATCGATGATCTTGCTCTTGTCCACCGGGGGGACAGCGACGTGACCTGAAACGGTGCCGTGGGCATAGATGGTGGGCTCGGCGCCGCACGTGAAAATGACGAGCCGCGGCTTGCTCGACACCTTCGGGAGAGCCGCCGCCTTCAGGGCGATCTCGGTCAGATTTTTCGTCCCGAAGTTCTTGGTGGTCGCCAACACTTCCGCTTCCTCGTGATTGCAGAAAATGATGTCGCAATAGGGCCACACCTTATCGAACCGAGCCGCGAAGAACGGCACCTGCATGAGGAACGGAGCGCTCAGGTTCATCGTGAAGGTTCCATCGTGGTCCAAACTACGCTTGGCGGCCTTCAACACGTGCTCCTCACTCAACGTCAGCGTGAAGCCAGTAAAATAAAAGAGCTTGGCGTTGTTGAGCGCCGTCGCAACGTGGGGAGCATCGAGATGGTTCACGGTGAGTGCCGCAGAGGCGCCAAGGTTCGCGATCAGCGATCGCTCTTTGCCGACGATGCACACGCCGCACGTGCCCGTTGGCAGCGAGTTGTCGTACTGCAGCAGCATGTTAACGCCACCTTTTTCGGCAGCGGCCTTCAAGGTGGCGCCGTTGGCGTCGTCGGCGACACATCCCACGTAGGAGACAAATGATCCGAGGGGCGCCTGGGCCATCCATTGGGCTACTCGGGCTGTGTTCAAACCCGCACCGCCAGGAATGTACGTCACGTCCGGGCGAGCTTGCAGCCTCGCATACACGCCGACTTGCTCGGGCGACGCCAAAATGGACTCACCCAGGGGAATTTTAAACTCCTCGAGGAATTCCTTGGCGACGTGCGAGCTGATGTCGAGCAGCGGGTTGCACTCCACGTAAAGAGGCAAAAGGTGCGTCTTGTCGCGCAACAAACGAGAACGAAATTCAACCATCGTACGAGCCAGTCCATCGGCGACGCCGATCGTGGGCTGCCAGTCGAGCACCGCCTTGGCCTTGGTGATGTCGGGGCGCCGCTGCTTTGGGTCGTCCTGGGCGGCTGGCTTGAAGACAATCTGCGACGTCGTTCCGGGAACCATCGCTTTGATCTTGTTGGCCATATCCAGGACCGAGTATTCCTCCGGATTGCCAAGATTGACCGGACCCGTTTCGGTGGGATGATTGATCAAGCGCCAGAAGCCTTCCACCAAATCGTCGCAGAATTGAAAGCTGCGCGTGTACTCGCCCGTGCCGTAGACAGTGATGTCTTGATTCGTCAGCGCCTGCACGACAAAGTTCGAGATGATGCGGCCGTCGTTGAAGCACATGCGCGGTCCGTAGGTGTTAAAGATGCGCGCCACGCGAATCTTCACGTTGTAAAGGCGGTGGAAGTCGAAGCACAGAGCTTCCGCACATCGCTTTCCTTCGTCATAGCAGCTGCGAATCCCCGTGCAGCTGGTGTGGCCCCAGTAGCTTTCGGGCTGCGGGTGAACCAGGGGATCCCCATATACTTCCGACGTCGAGGAGATGAGGATGGGACAGTCGCACCGCATCGCCGTTTTCAGGGCGTTGTGCGTTCCCATGACGCACGTCAGCGTGGTACCGATGGGATCGGCTTGGTAATGAACCGGGGAGGCTGCGCATGCGAGGTGGAAAATTTTGTCAAAGCGGATGTGCTCGATGGCGAGAGGGAAAGGGTGCGTGACGTCGTGCTGAACGAAGGAGAACCGCGGGTGGCCGAAGTGATGCTTGATGTTGTCCTTGGTGCCCGTGTAGAGGTTATCGAGTACGACGACCTTGTGACCCTCTCGCATCAGCCGGTCCGTGACGTGGCTGCCGAGAAAACCAGCGCCCCCCGTGACGAGGACCGTTTTCCCGTTCCAGAGCGAAGCAGCCATTAACTAGAAATGAAAGGAAGGAGAAGATGAATGAGTACGTGTGCCGAGAAGTGAGCGACTTTCGTGACAAACGAGACCAAAAAATACGAATGGATCAACAAAAGTTGTCTCTCGTAACCCCACACCGCCCCCCACCCAATTGGTATGGAGATGGTGAACCGTTTGTACATTTTGAAAAAATGATACACGGCAAGGGACGTTGCCAACGAACAAAGGACTGATTTCACGCAGTAGGCTTCGACACGGCGGAAGCCGGACTGGCTCGGCGCGAAATAGGGGAGCCATGAGTAACTTTAATGTGAAGCGGAAGGCTGCGCATGACCTCGCGCTCATCGACTTGACACTTAAGCCGCTCCCGCAGCACCTCCTGATTCTGTTTCTTCGCCTCGACCTCCGCTTTGGTCAATGCCGCGTGACGCGTGGCTTCATCTTCAGCCATTTTTCGATACAGTTCTTTGTTCTTGAGCTCGACCGCTTTTCGTTCGCGATGAATGGCCAGCTCTTGATCCAATGCCGATACCAGTTTCGCGCGTTTTTCCGCAGCTTGTGCGGCATCTGCGAACGCGCGATTCGCGATCCTTTCGGCCTCGTCTTTCATCGCTCGTTTGATGGTCTCGGCTTCTCGGGCTTGCTGCTTCCTGGACTCTTCCAGCTGCGAGACGTACAGCTGCTCGACAGATTGTTGTCGAAGTTGGTACCGCTTCACGGATTCTGCGACCCGGGCTTTAAGGCCCTCATCCTGAAAGGTTGGACGTTGCTTGAGCACGGATAAATTCTGCTGATCCAGCTTGACGTCATGCTCTTTTTCGTCACGCTGCTTCTGCCTCCTCTCTTCCAATTCCTGACGGCTTTCGTCGAGATGGTGAATGAGGCGTTCACGGACCTTGCGTCGGTACTCCGTTCGTTCCTGTTCTTCTTGCTGGATCGCCACCGTCAACCGAGTGCGCGTCACGACGTCGTCACGCTTTTTTCTGCGTTCGGACGCCTCCTTTGCGCGACGACGGGCTTCACGCTGCTCCTCGATCAGTTCCTTCTCACGCACGAATTTCGACCGATGCCGTTCCTTTTGGTCAAGTTCTTCTTGCCGCACTTCGATGATTTCGGCGATCACCTCTTGTCTCGCCTTGACGCGTTGCTCTCTCCGCTGCTGCTCCGCGGCGTCGCGTTCCGCAGCTGCGCGGTGCATTGCTTCACTGAGCTCTGTCCGCTGCTTAGTCTTCCGTTCTCGTTCGAGTTCCTGATCTCGGGTGTGCGCATCCACCTCCTTGGACAAGGCATCGTGGAATTCGCGATCGGCGCTCGCCCTTTGCCTTCGTTGCTCCGCGAGAAGTCGGAAAGGACTCTGAGGAGAGGCACTCTCTCGGCCTACTTTCCCCGTGCCTTCAGGGGACGCTGCGGCGGTAATCGCAGCCGCTGAAGGATGAGCCCCGATGCCTGCTGCCACTACCGAGGACGACCCTGTCGATCGACGCTGAGACTTTTGAGTCTTTTGCTGAGTCGGCGACGACGTGTTTGTAGGTAGCCCCAAATTGAACCGTTCGCGGACGATGTTTGCGATGTGGGAAATACGCTGAGTGGTCAACTGCCTGTCTCGAAGCGCATCGTCGATAAGGGTGTCGGTAAGCGCGATTGCCGGTTCCGGCTGAACAGAGGTTATTCCTGCGTCGTTGAGCACCTTGGTGCGCAGATTGAGCTGGAAGGGAGATCGAGAAAGTCCTCCATGAGATGATGACATGCTCGGCGGTTCGCCACTCAAAAAGAAAATATGTTTCACTTCTTCGGAACATTTTTATCGACAAATTCACCATCTTGAGAGAGTCGCTTCGCGAATGCGAGAAGGTGAGAATAACAATGCTCGACTTGGGAGAAAAAGAATTCTGACGCACGAAACTTGTAGGACGCGAGTATCACTGGTCAACGGCAGGCGAGGAACGGATTGTCACGAAAAATGTCGGCAATTTTCTCTCCCACAGGCAACCTCAGAATTTTGAAGAAATCATCGCAGCGTCACCCTCCACGACCGCTACGGAGTTTGGCTTCGCCAAGGCCGCTCGAGTCCCTCGGCGACTTTCAGCAATTCGTCGATCTCCGCCCGATGTGTGGCATCCTCAAGATCCGTCGGATCGTCTCCCGTCGCGTCGCCGTCGGGGAGGTCATGGGCATTCTTTGGCCGGATCACTCCACGAGTCTTTTTGGCAATCTGAGGAGGCGGGAGGGGAATTGTGCCCCCCGACCGAATGGGCGGTCCCACCGATGACGACAGTGCCGAATGTTCGACCGGCGGTCGCGCCGCGGACGACCCGATTGACAAGAGGTGAATCTCTGACGCGCGTCTGCACGACGCGCTGAGTGTCGCGTGAGCCTTCCGCAAATCAGAAACGACGAATCGAACCGCCTGTTCTGGCTGCGTGAGCATCATCTGACCCCAGTCCTGCGATTGCGGCGAGTAAGGAAAAACCCAAGAAAATTTTCCTTTAGGACTGTCAAAGAAGGTTGCTGTCGTTGATGGCTGACGAGTCCCACCTACACCTGGAGCAACCATGGGCGCGCCAATTGACCGAGCGACACCGCTGCGGACGTGCGCTCTCGTGGTGTGCGCACCGGATGTACTCTGACTGCGCTTCAACGCTGGAAAATTCCCCGCCGCATCGGATCGGGAACTGGCGAGCCGCCCCTTGGGGGCAGGACAGGGAAGTAAAGCGGCCGCGGGCGACCCCTTTCCCGCGCGAAGGGATCCATCAACCGTGTCCCTCCGCTTGCCGTGCCGATCATCAAGGGCAACAGGGCCGTTGCAAATCGTCGCAACATCGGCGACCCCCGCCGGTGCGGCTGCCTTCTCTTCTAGCGAAACGCCGCTATCAACTGCGGCCAGGATGCGCGAGGAGGATGGCACACTTGCCTCTGCCTCGTTGTAACCCAAAGACGAGATCATGTCCGTCATGAGTTCGCCCTTGACGGATTGATCCACCTGCGACTCCACCGCCAAGGCAGGGGAGTAGTTGACTTCCATAATCCACGGCTGAAAATTCGCGTCAAAGAGAATATCGAAGCCGTACAATTCAAAACATTGCTTTCGGCAGGGAACACTTGGCGCGATCGCGAGGAGCGTCAACTTCACCGTCATTTCTATGCGTTTCCACAAAGTCGCATCGAAATCGATGCCCACCGACGCAAAGTACGCCTTCGTTTTGGGCGCATCCCATTTACAGCCCGTTCCAACCACGTCTTTATCGGAATCCATCGCCGCGGCGTTGTTTTTGTTGACGGAGTAGTTGGTTAAATGAGCGAAGGCGTTGCTGAGGTCGGACACGTCATATTTCGAGACTGAGAACCGCGCGATGAAATCACGATAAATGAACGCGCGTAGGGGCGAAAAGGACGTCACGAGAACGTAGATTCGAAAGTCCAGCTTGTATCCACCAATCAGGAGCGGATTGTCGACGTAGCGCTGCAGAACCGAAGACTGATCATACATGAGATCCGAAATGTCACGAAATACGAAAATTTTCCGCCCTCGCGACAGGTCACTCGGCTTGCAAATGTAAATCGGCGAGGCAAGTCCGCGTTTCGCTGCTGCGTCGCGCTCACTCGAGAAATATTGACAAAACTTTACGTAGTCATTCGGCAGCACGAATGTCACGGGGACGAAGTCGTAAATCGCGCCGTGAACGACCGCCATGCGCTTCAAATGTCGCGATAGCACATCTTTGTGGGTGATTTCCGCCGCCTTGGGGTAATGATTGACTCGCTGCATTGGATAGACGGCCGCTTCAATTTCCGAAAGCGTGAAGCGATTCGTTTTCCAGTGCAGGTTCACGAGAGGTTGAGACTCCGGCGAGATGCTTTCGTCGTATTCTTGCCAACCCAGGCCGTCAAGAACCTCGCGGAGAACCGAAGGCATTGGCCTCTCGCAGTCTTGCCGAAAAACGCGAGTCGACATCTGTGTCGGTTACGTTTTCTCACTCACTCCGAAATCTGCGACGGGATGCCAGAGAAGACAGAGAATTAAAGCGTTGTGCGAGCGCGAGGGAGAAGGAACGGTGGGGAAAGACAGGTGCTGCCCAAGTGTCGTCCACTGCACATTCGGTCAACCTGCAGGCGACTACTGGGGTGATGCGGCTCGGGCAAGCAGGCGATGCTCATCTTCCAAGAGCCGTTGTTGCAGCGCGGAGAGCTCCTGAATTTCCCTCTGAACGAAAGCGAGCCGTTCGGAAATCACAGATACCGCGGTGTGTGCGCCGCTGCTTTGCGTATTGCTCGTAGCTTTGAGGGTTGGCAATACTGCGGCCGCAGTCGGCACGCGATTCATGAGGTGGATATCGATTTTCTGCGAAGCCGTTGGTGGTGGCGCTTCGGATCTCTCGCACCGCGCGGACGTGCTGCAAGGAGCCCCGTTGGCGGGCGACGATTTATCCTGGGTGGGACGCTGGACAGGTTCACTTCTTCTCTGCGGCTGATGGGGAACCGTGAGCGGCGTCGATTCCAGCAGCCCATTAGGCCTCCACAGCCCGCCGTCGCTGAAGTAAGCGTCGTCATCGGCCTGCAAGGAAAGTTCCATCATTGAAAAGGCGATACTTACCACTTACCAGGTTAACTTGGTTGCTCGGAGATGCTGTCGAATCAATGATACAGAAAGAACAACACCCACGCGCGTGAGAGATTGACGTTAACCAGCAATCATATCGTAATGGGGACATCGGTCGTCGTGACACGATGAAGGAAGGCCCCTTCAGGAGAGCGAGGCCGCCGACAATTCCGCTCGCTTACCGCAGTAGCGACACGTGATCGTCAATGTGCCTGCCGTGATTTGCGTTCGCATGCCTTCCGTATCGGCTGCGTTCAACAGCAGCTGCGCCGCGAGGGCCCTGGGATTCCCGGTCAAACAGCGACAGTGAAAGTCGATTGCGGTTGCCTCTGCGGGGGACACATCGAGCGAAAACCGATGAGGCTGTGAGGTGAACGGAATGTGACCCGGTAGCGGCGGTAAGCAGTCCAGCCGACCATCCGAAAGCACTTCGGGCACCGGGAAGCGAAACTTTTTTCCGAGATCCCGACTCCCAACTTCATCACCTGAGGCAAAACGGAACAGGTCGAAGATGCCGTATCCCAAACGCGCACGGCGGTCAAAGGTGCGCCGGAAGGCAACGTGCTCTTCGGCGTCCCCAGGCGTCGAAAGCACCGTTTGCAGTTGACGAAGAGACGCGCCGATTTCGTCGACCAGGGATTCGGAACCGTGCTCCAACGCAGACGCCGCGATAGGTTGCACGAGCACACCGAGGGAATATGCGATTCCGTTCATACTTGACGGCCATTCTGCAGCACCCGAGTCGTCGTACGAAGGACTTGTGTGCAAACCGACAGGAAACGCGACCGCGGCGTGAATGCCGTCCGACTGCCGCATGAAATGCTGCACGTCGCGGTCAAATGCAACGGCCGTGGAGGAACGAGAGAGAACTGGATCCCCCTTGACCTCCTCAGCATCGTCATCTCCATCTCCCCCTTTCCCCATTCCGTCTGCACGCTTGGTGACGGACACGACGGGCTGCGTTTCGTGGTACACGACACGGTCGATACGGACCGAGCCCAGGAGGGACGCGTCGTCGCTGGGAGGGTCGACTTGCGCTCGGCACTCGCCAAGGGCAAGCGATTCGCATATCGGTGTTCCGTAAGGCGCGTATCGCCGGAAGGTGACGCGTTCTTCGTGGGATAAGAAAGAAGCGAATAAGTTGGCGGCGGAAATGCACGCAGCAAAGTCACGGGGCAGATCTGCGTGGGCGCTCAGCTTTTCCTGAACCAGCGGTGCGATGCGGCGGTAGACTCCCACAGATGACACGACGGCGACGCGGTAAGCGCCACCGATAGAAATGGCCTTCACCACGCGATCACGCATCAGCCACTTTAACCGCTGTGCCGAGGAAGATGAGCTTAGCGACGCTCTCGACGACATTTTGGGGGGGGGTGCTCGTTGAACCTCAAGAATCGAAAGATTAATATCCGCGACTCTCAAAATCAGACGCAATCGTCTCTCAACCCCTTCCAAACCTACTCGATCCCCCACAGCGGCATCAATCGAAGTAACGCTGCGACAACACCAGAAATGCGACCCGTCGAAGCCGCCCGAAAAGGGGAAATTGTAACAGGTTGAGTGGGGGGGCACTTCGGGTTCAGTACATGGTTTCGGTTAAGGCCTTTGCTAGTATCGACCAAAAAAAGAAGTCGCTGCATGAAAAAATTATCGCAGCTGTTCACCACGAGCTTCCGGATCGGCGTCATGGTGCGTGTTTGCTTTGGTCGGGGACTCAAAGATGAAAAAACTGAGTGTTTCTTATTCTTCATCGTCAACGACGGTCGTCCTCGCCGCCTGGTAAGACCCCCCCGCATCCCACAAGGCGGTGCATTCCCAGCAGTCCTTTCCCCTTCGCTGCACGCTCGATGACGCGGACCTGAAGGATGACGGTTTCAGCAGCGGCGCCGTCGTCGT
>ERZ1292630.2376-Hain-H41-02um-R3-2376-length-17469-cov-21_pt1 | contig 17469 bp, 20 predicted proteins | sample MGYA00564408_ERZ1292630 | MGnify/ENA primary metagenome ERZ1292630 (study PRJEB36523, sample SAMEA6512641) | groundwater metagenome | collected 2019-01-08 | study: AquaDiva: Metagenomics assemblies of 32 groundwater samples | reverse complement strand
GCACCAGACTACGGATCTGGGGGTTGGGGGTTCAAGTCCCTCCGGGCGCACCACAAAACAAGGACTTACGAGATGCTGGCTAGCTGGCAAACTTCGGTTGGCCGTCGATTATGTCAACGACGTGGAGATACTATGGATTGGCGTCAAGAGGTGACCAGGTGAAAACGTTTCAGGTCCGACAAAGTATCCATTACGATCTGATGCTAGCAGCAGGCACGGAACAGGAAGCGATTCTGAAGGCCGGGGGTATCCCATTGACTCAGTGGGAAACCGAGAGTACCGAGATCACGGCCGAGCTGATCGATGAAACGGAAGAATTGGACGAATACTGATGGGGGAGAGATCAGGGGCAGAGCCGAGGGAAAGCAGCCCTAATGTTCCAATTCGTATCGCACAGCGCCTAGCAACTTCGACACACTAAAGGGCTTTTGGAAGGTCTGTCGCGCGCCAAGAAGTTTCGCGATATCCAGGACATTCTTCTCTTCTACTGCCCCTGAGATCGCAATTACTTTGGCATGGAGAAATTCACGTGTCAGTTCCAAGAGCATGTCCAATCCATTCAGCTCGGGCATGAGAATGTCAGTGATGACCAAATCCCTCGGATTCTGGCGATACAGCTCAAGTCCAATTCTGCCGTTGGCAGCCTCCGTGACCTCATACCCTGCCGCTTCAAGAACAGAGCGAAGAAGAGCACGGATGATTTCTTCATCATCGATGATCAGAATAGAAGCCATGATTTTCCCCTAGATGGTTCGCTCATGTTTCAGTCTCTGGGCAACGCATAATTATCGAAGGGGCCGCTCGGCCAGGTCACATCAAGCCGCTCGTCTAACGCAGGACTCTGCTTCAAGATAGACCTCGTCATCCCGATAGTCCGGCTTGCCACTTGGAAGGACCAAGATCTTCCCCTGTCGGACTAGACAATTCTGCTCAATCACGGAGTCGTGGACACGACCACAGTTCACACAGCGCCAACTGGTCGCCCACATCTGTCCATATGTGCCATCAAAGTCTAGAAGTTGGTCTTTTACCATCAAACCCTGACAACGTGTGCAGTTCATGACCTAGCCTCCTTTCACTGTATTGCGTGAGCGATCTGGAGAAAGAGTAGCGCTAGAACAGGCCGGGGGAAAGACCTGAAAGTAGTACCTCGGAAGAGGGGGTTCAATCCTGAAGATGAAGCAACGCCAGCGTCGGGGTAGCTGAATAGCCCTACCTCCTCACGCGGCTCGCGTCTATGCCTGTGGCGGTGTGTTGAGAAGGCGGTTTATCACACCCTCCAATTGCTGCCACATAATAGTCTTAGAGACCATCGCCTTGATATTGGTGGCGAGGCTTGCCGCCTGTGCGGTCGGGGACAAATGTCCCGACACCAGCACCACCGGCAGATTGGCGCGGATGTGTGCAAGGGCTTGCGCCAGTTGAAGACCGGACATCCCAGGCATATTGTAGTCCGTCACCACGACATCGAACCCCATCGGGTCGGCGCGAATCGCGTCCAATGCCTCTGCCGCCAGCCTACAGCCGGTGACTCTATATCCGCGCGGTTCGAACCAGGCACGTACCAGCTCCACCAACATTGCCTCGTCATCCAAATAGAGCAGATGGCGGAGCCGACCCTGCGTCTCGACGGGTGAAACTTTGACTGGCTCACCTGCGTAGGCCCGCGCCTCCGCAGCGGGGAAATACACAGAAACGGTCGTGCCTCTGCCCGGATAGCTATCCACTATGATAGCGCCTTCGTGTCCCCGAACGATGCCGTGAACCAGGCTCAACCCGAGACCCGTCCCCTGGCCCACGGGTTTGGTGGTGTAGAACGGCTCGAAGATACGTGCCACCGTCTCGGGATCCATACCGCAGCCGGTATCACGCACAGACAGGCAGGCATAGTGGCCCGGCGGCAATGTCGCAAAAAGACTGTGTAACGGCTGGGTCAGCCTGACCGCCGCCAGATCCACCACGATGTCACCCGACTGTCTCTTCAGCGCATGCCAGGCATTAGTGCAGAGGTTCATCAGGACTTGATGGATCTGAGTGGCATCGGCCAAGACCTGGGGCGTGGCCGCATCGAAAGTTGCCGTCAACTCGACGCCCGCAGGGAGAGTGGCCCGCAACAAGTCGAGGGCTTCGTTTACCACAGGAGAGAGGGCCATCACGGTCCGTGACAATGCCTGCTGGTGGCTGAACGTCAGGATTTGCTGCACGAGGCGGGAGGCCCGGTCACTGGCTTCAAGAATTCTTATAAGGTTCGGCTGCAGCGGATGGTCTGAAATAACTTTCTTACAGGCCAGCTGCGCATTGCCCATGATAGCGGTAAGGATATTGTTGAAGTCATGCGCGATGCCACTGGCGAGCTCCCCGATCGCTTCCATCTTCTGCATCTGGCGGATCTGATCCTGAAACGCCTGCAAGGCCGCCTCTGCCTGTTTGCGCTCGGTGATATCACGCACAAATGCATAATCGAGCTCCTCACCTTCGTGCAGAATATAGTTGGCGACCACTTCCACCGGATAGACCTCGCCGGACTTGCCGCGATGTCGAGTTTCAAGACGAAGCAACTTCGTGTGTTTAAACTCTTCCCAGAACGTCTCCCAGGCTGCCAGTGGAAAGTCCGGGTCGATGTCCATTACCGACTTGGTCAGTAATTCCTGTTTGGTATAGCCCAAACGGCGACAAGCCGATTCATTGACGTCCAGAAAATGCCCGTCGTGCCCGATGACAAAAATTCCGTCGGTGGCATGATCGATGGCATATTGAGTCCTCCGCAGCCGGCACTCCGCCGACTTGCGTTCAGTAATATCTGTAGCCACGCCAAGGACATGGTTGACTCGGCCATCCTCACCCTCGATAGGACGCTTCACAGTCTGAAGCCATCGCACCTGGCCGGCGGCGTCCGTGATCTTTTCTTCGGAAACCACATGCTCTTGCAAGGTGTCCATCACCCTAAGATCGACTTGGCGGAAATGCTCTACTTCGTCGAAGTTCCCATTGAAGTCAGCGTCGGTCTTGCCTATGAGATTCTCCACCGTCGTCCCATACACATCCGCGACAGCCTTGTTCGCCAGCGTAAAACGCCCCTCCCGGTCTTTCACAAAGACTAAATTGGGGTTGATGTCGATGACTTGTCGAAGGAAGGCTTCCGATCGTTGAATCTGTTTTTCCGCATGCTTGCGCTCCGTGATGTCCTGGATAGTTCCCAAACGTCTGATAGGGATTTTTTGACCGTTGTATTCAATCTCCTCAAGCCCATGAACCCAGCGTTCCTCTCCGTCATTGATACGGACAATGCGGCATTGATAATCGATGCGTGTTTTCTCCGACTCCTCAAGCGAGCGGTACTCGATACATTTCTCCCGTGAGTCGGGATGAAGCAAACCAACCCATCCTTCCAACGTGTGAAGAGATGTTTCATCGACACCGAAAATCTTATACAGCTCCGGCGACACCTTCCATGTTCCAGTTGCCAAATCAATGACATAGCTGCCAAGACCTACCCCTTGCCGCGGCTCGCGCGACACAGGTGCACTCTCCTGCGACAACTCCTGCGCCTTGATAGTCTTGGTCTCGCCAGGCATTTGAAAAGCTTTTTGTATTTCCATAATTGGCGCCTCTTCCGGCAAATCGTTTTTAGGCATCACGCGCCTCCGACTACGGAGCGCCCGCCGTGAAGATAGCCATGACACGGCCCTCTCCCAGGTCTAACACGAGTTGCGGTCGCAACAAAATACCCGACTGCACTTCAAAGTGAGCCGGCAGATCCAAAGGGATGCGTTCACGTGTCGCACCGATCGCTGAAAGATACGCCATTCTCTTAGGGGGAAAGAACCCCTACTTTCGGGGGGGGACAAATGGAACCATTTCCCACAGCTACCCCCCATTCCTCATGTAGGTTCGTGGCGAAATAGTCAACTGGGCTCGACAGGCTACAATCTCACCACTTTTTCTTCTTCCATTCTTGGCTCGCCCCTCTTACGATACGGGCTAGGAACTGAGGAGATCCGCAGCATGTCAGGCTTGTCGCTCGATCAGCTGGAACAACTTGTCCAGGGCCATCACTGGGATCCCCTTGCGATTCTCGGCGCCCATCCAATGGCCCAGGGCAACTCCCCTACCGTTTCGATTCGGTGCTTCCTTCCGGAAGCCAACGATGTTGCGCTACTACTCAGTGGGGAAAGTCCGCAGCCCATTCCCATGAGGCGCATCCATAAAGATGGACTGTTCGAAGCGACCGTGCCGGGGCCGCTGGGATCCAGCCCTTACCGTCTCTGCGTAACCGACTACACAGGGCTGGTATCGGAGCGGCATGATCCCTATGCATTTCTCCCCCTCCTCACCGACTTCGAGCTGCATCTTTTCGCCGAAGGGACCTTTTTCAAAGCTTACGAAACGATGGGCGCCCATCTCCGAACAGTGGCGGGTGTCACCGGGGTCCATTTTGTGGTCTGGGCGCCAAACGCCGCGAGAGTGAGTGTCGTAGGTGACTTCAACCAGTGGGACGGCCGCCGTCATCCCATGACAAACCGAGGAGCAACCGGCCTCTGGGAACTCTTCATTCCTGAACTGATAGGCGGCACGCTCTATAAATATGAGGTCCGGTCGCGCCATCATGACGCGCCGCTCTTGAAAGCCGATCCCTATGCAGTCGCATCCGAGCTACGCCCCAAAACCGCCTCGATCGTTCACACAGACATTTCCTATTCTTGGAAGGACCAGTCCTGGATGACGGCGAGGGCACAGCAAAACCCGCTTGCCCAGCCCCTCTCGATTTACGAGGTCCATCTTGGATCCTGGATGCGTGTCCCTGAGGAAGGAAATCGTTGGCTGACCTATGCAGAGCTTGCCGTAAAGCTCATCTCTTACGTGAAGAATATGCGCTATACCCATGTCGAACTGATGCCAATTACCGAGCACCCGTTCGATGGGTCTTGGGGCTATCAAACCACCGGCTATTTTGCAGTCACTGGCAGGTACGGGTCTCCAGAAGACTTCATGGCCTTTGTCGATACGGCACATCAGGCTGGAATCGGTGTGCTGATGGACTGGGCCCCCGCTCACTTTCCAGACGATCCGCATGGGCTCGCCCAATTCGACGGTACGCATCTCTACGACCATGCCGACCCCCGGCTCGGCTACCATCCGGACTGGCACAGCCGCATTTTCAATTACGATCGCCTGGAGGTCCGGAATTTCCTACTGAATAGCGCGCTCTTTTGGCTGGATCGCTACCATATCGACGGCTTGCGTGTGGATGCCGTCGCCTCGATGCTCTATCTCGATTACGGACGGAAAGAGGGGGAATGGATTCCCAATCGATTCGGCGGACACGAAAACATCGGCGCCGTCACGCTGCTGAAAGACTTGAACGTCCTGGTCCACCGTGACTTCCCTGGGGCGATAACCATCGCCGAAGAGTCCACGTCTTGGTCCGGAGTCTCACGCCCCACCTATGCCGGAGGGCTGGGCTTCACGTTCAAGTGGAACATGGGCTGGATGCACGACATACTGGAATATTTTCGCCAAGATCCTGTCCACCGTCGCTTTCACCAGAATAAAATTACGTTTGGCCTTCTCTATGCGTTCAATGAAAACTTCGTTCTCGTGCTCTCGCACGATGAAGTGGTCCACGGAAAACAGTCGCTGCTCGATAAGATGCCAGGCGATGACTGGCAACGCTTTGCCAACCTCCGAACCCTCTATGCCTTCATGTATGGACATCCCGGCAAGAAAATGCTGTTCATGGGTGGCGAGTTCGGACAGTGGAGCGAGTGGAACCACGACACCAGCCTGGAATGGCATCTCTGCAATTTCGATCGGCACGCGGGGCTTCAACGGCTCGCACGAGACTTGAACCGGCTCTACAGCCAAGAGCCGGCTCTGCACGAACTCGATCACGACTGGACCGGTTTTCAATGGATCGATTTTTGCGATGCAACCCACTCCGTGATCGCCTTCCTGCGAAAGGCCAAGGATCAGAATAATCAGATATTGTGTTTGTGTAACTTTACCCCTGTTCCCCGCTACAACTATCGGGTCGGCGTGCCTACCGAAGGCCACTATCGCGAACTGTTGAATAGCGATGCCTCAACCTACGGGGGAAGCAACGTAGGAAACTTGGGAGGGCTCCGTACAAGCGCCCTCCCCTCTCATGGCATGCCCCATTCGCTCGCACTTACACTCCCGCCTTTGTCGGTGGTGTTCCTCAAGCGGATCTGATTCCGCAGGATGCTGAAAAATCCTCTGTTCTCACCCGCCCACCCAGGTGCGCCAAGACGCAACTTTCACCAAGCGGCGTTCTCGCATCGTTCAGACTCTCAACGTACCGCGACCGGGAAAAGAGCTGTTCAGACAGCTCGGGGTTGGGTGGGTGGGAATGCTACGCCTCGGATCTTCACTCGCTGCGGCCTTGCTGACGGCCTTTTTGAGCATCCTGCAAGAGGGTTCTCTCGCTGGGCGCAAGTGCTGACCATCGAAGCTTACGCCAGCCTCGATAAATTATATGGAGATGCTGGAAGGGAATTACCAGGTCCTGAAAGGACCGCAATCGAGATGGATGAACTTCTTGCGCGGATAAACCCCGACTCCACCATACTGCAACTTCAATGCGGCATGCCGAAGTTCGCGAATCTCGATACCGGGAATATAGAAATCGAGTGCCTGTCCCTCGATATGTAGGCTATGCTGCGCGACTCGCCGGCTTCGCTTCACAAGCTGCGCATTGTACCCCGGAGACCGATAGCCGGAAATTACGTGGATATCTTCAGTGCTATAGACCGCTTTGTGCACGAGATTGACGTGTTCCAACATTCGCACATCGATGGCGGCGACTTCTCCTGTGTGATGGCAACGCAGAATGTGATTCACCTCGTCCAGCGCCGTCAGGTCATAATTCCCTGCGTCGTCACGATAGCGGACTCGCAGTCGTTCGTCCGTATGCACATTGAAGAAGGTGAGTTCACCGTCAGGAAGGTCGTTCGCGCGCGCGGCTGATGGATACAGCAGTTTGCTGCCGAGCAACAGAAGCCCGACAACAGACGTTTTCAAAAAAGACCGACGAGTCCAAGACCAAGAATCTGGATGCTGCAAAGAACCGCTCCGGAAGAAGGTGTACTGCAGTTTGTCAGAACAACTCTGGCCCTTGTATCAAAATCGTGAGACTCGGTCAACCCTTCCTATCATTTTCTCCTATAGTTTTTCACGTGAATGCGATCTATCCACGCCATCCGGTCTTACGTGATTCGATCTGCATCATCATCTTGATCGTCATCATGCCCACAACTTTCCTCTAGACAGAAGAACCCGGCCCCAGGTAGGATACAAAACGATTAGGCAGAACTCTATGGCCACTATCCTTGTAATTGACGACGAAGAATCTATCCGCAGCCTTCTAAAGGAAGTCCTTGAGAGGGCCGGCCACCGTGTGCTCGAAGCCCCCGGTGGTCGAGAGGGCTTGACCCTCTACCAGAATAACACGGTGGATCTCGTCCTCATGGACATTCTGATGCCGGGAACCGACGGCCTCGAAACCACATTGCAACTGACGCGGGAATATCTCGATGCGAAGGTCATCGCCATGACCGGTGCGCAAGGAGAGAAGAACTTCCTTGACGTTGCAAAACTCTTCGGCGCCCGCCGCGTCTTCGAAAAACCCTTCGACCTCGTCCAGCTTGTCCAAGCCGTCAACGAAGAACTCGCCAAGTAGCTCCCTTCTGACTGGTCCATCTGGTTTGTTTGGTTTATTTGGTACATCTGGTTAGTTTCGTTCAGCCAAGCAAACCAAATAACGGTTTTCTAGGACCGACCACTGAGATCTTTCCGTGCAAGCCCTCGCATCATAGACGAATCGTTGTAGCCCACCTCACTGAGCGCATCCATCATGTGCAAACCCTTAGTCGCTGCCAACTCCTTTGCGTTCATGGAGTTCTTTACGCTGAACCGCGCCACAGCCGGCTGACCGTTTACAATCTGACAGGCTAGGATCTCGCCATTCACCTCCAGCATGCCCCCCTGCTCGACCAGCGTCTTGGCCTGCGCCAGCGAAATGCCATGGAGCTGCGAAAACTCCTCCAGTCCTCCCGTCTCAACCAATCGCCCGTCCGGCATGATGCAGAGTCGCTTGAAATGCGGGGACCAGTCCTTGCGGAAGTCGATGTACTTGATATCACCGCCTTTCGCCACAGCGCGATCCAACGTGCGGTAATCGATCCCCAAATTTTTCTCATCGAGTTTCGCCTGTAACTCCTCCGGTAACGTTCGATGAAGGACCATCGCTGCCACCTCACCGAGCGGAATGCTGCGCGCGTGAGCCAACTGCTCCGCCTCGGCAAATTGCATCAGGTCCAACGTCCAGGTCTGTTTGGGAGCTTCCCCGGTCGGATCAATCCGACAGGCGAATAAGCCACGTGTCAAAATCCCGCCAACCTGCGGATACACGTAGACCCCGCCTTCGGCCAGTAGCTTAGCCATCGTTTCGAGTGGAACTTCATAGCTTTCTGACAAGACCTTCGCATGCGCAGATAAATCTTCCTGCAGCGTCATGGCACAGACCGTCACGTTCCCCGGCGCATCGAACTCAGAATAGTCCTCGACTATGTTGTACAGAATTGGGAGCTTCGGCTTCGCCGCTTTCTTTTTAATCTTAAACATTTCTCAACTCGGCTCTCTCATCTCGTCGTGTGTCGCTCGGAAGACCGCTCTTGGTACCCACACCTCACCCCTTACCCCTCATGTTTCAGACGCCCATACGGCGGCAATGTCAGCAATCGTCCATCCTCAACCGGGCCGCCGATCGTAAAGTGATAGAGCGATTGAAAGCTTAACCCCTTCACCTCGACAATCTCATGGACAGGATCGTCGAAGAAACAGCCGATCCCGGTGGCCCTGATACCCGCTACCTCTGCTTCCAGGTACAACACCTGTCCTAGCAATCCGGACTCCCAGAATAGACGTGGATACCACCAGGCGCCCCCTTCTCGCAAGCGCCCCTCGAACTCGGCCAACATACCAAACGAGAAGGCGCTGTCTCCCGCAATATCTTGGTGGCAACTCACTTGCACTGCCAGTTTCTTCGCATCCCCTTCAAGCAGCCAGTAGAGCGGCAGATCTTCCTGGCAACCTGGGACCGGAGACCAGCTCAGTTCTGGATTCATGGATTGTTGAATGAAGGCCCGCTTCTTCGGATCACGGACTAGAACATACAGCCCTGCTGTAAGGCCATCAACGCGATGGACAAAGATCAATAAATGAATCGCCGGATCGTAGGGCCAGACATCCCAGGGCATCGGCCGATCCAATTGCGGCCGATCCGCACGAGGCATCACCCGCTCCATCATGCGAAAGAATGTGGCTGATGAGATCGACGTCTTCCCGTCGAACGACACGGCACTCCGGCGTTGGCGGATGATCTGACCCGCTGAGAGCGCGTGAGGGGTGAGGGGGAAGGGGTGAGGGGTTTCCTGGACTTGGGAATCCTGCAATGAAACAATCAATTGCTCAGACTGCACCTTCCACGAAGCCTCCGCCACTTCATCAATAATGTCCCAATGCACACCATGCTCGCCGCTCAACCGATTGGCCTTCCCATACCAGGCACATTCAGCCAGATCCTTCACCACCGCTGGATCAATGAAAAGCGGAATCTCTTTCTTACTACCCCTTACCCCTAACTCCTTACCCTTTACCTCTTCATTACCCCTCACGTCCCCAAGAGGCCAAATCACCGCCAGACAATCGGGATGTTCCGGTTCAACGTCTTGAAAGTCGTCCACCCGACTAGTCCCCAGCAGGAGTTCAATAGTATTTTGCTCCACGCCATCCAGCAGCGCCATGTTCCAGCCCAATGTCGCAGCGCCAATCCGCGTTGAGCCGATTGCATGGCCGACATCGTGATTGCAGTAGCGAAATGCTCGTTCCCCATACTTCCAGGCTTCTCGCCAATGGACCGAGGTCAGGCCGAAAAGAAATGAACTGGGAGGAAAGGGAGATAGGAGATGAGCGATCTGGTCAGCGGAAAATTCAGCGCGTAACTCCAGTCCATGTTCTTTGGGTGCGTAGTGATAGAGACCCGGGTTCAGATCAAGTCCCTCGATCTGCGGCATGACCACATAGCCCTCTGTCGGATGCAGATTGCCGGATGAGGGATTACTCCGCAGTGGCCACTCCGACTCCCCTGCTTTCTTCCAGGCCGACAGAGCAAGGGCGAATTCAAAAAACCGGGAAAGCGACCGTACGTTGACTGGCTGACTGGCACCCGCCCCAGGCTGATAGAGGGCGTCATAGGCAGACGACACCGGTTCTTCATCCGACGTCAGCAGCGGTAGCGAAATGAGCGACGCGCCTACAAACCGCCGAAAGGGATCAGGCTGATTGGCCCAATCCAAATACCCAAGCGCACGAGCATAGCGATTGAAATGGTGTTTGGTCTGGACGTGATAGCGGATGACCCGGTCGATTGGATCGGTCGGCACAGCCTCAATTGGTTCGCGGTATAAAGGGATTTCTGTGGCCATCGTTATAGTTAGTCATAGTCTACAGAGCTGTGCGAAGGAAAGTAAACGCGGGATCTTTGTCTGGCACATCATCATACATAGTGAGGAACCTCTAGTTTCATAGAACACTCAACTAACTTTCACGAAGAACCGCGTTGAGGCTCTGAATGAAGGGCGAGGTTCCTGCTTTTTCCTTTGAATCTTTACATGAAACGCCATAAACCAAAAACTCACGGCTTTGGTTCACTCATTGATCTTCGTCTCTCTCCCCACGTATCCTGGCTCAACAAGATTTGAGGCCATCAATGCAATTCGATGCTGCGCTTGCCGCACAAGAGACGTTCCGACGAGCCAAAACTGAGCTTGCCTCCGACTGGGATACGGCCGTTGAATTGGAAGGCATCTTTTCCTCTAACGCAGGATCGACGGCTCGCGAAGCCTATGAAGGCCTGCTCGCTCTCAGCGATCGATACCCGAGGGCCTATTCCTACCAGGCCTTCTGCATCTTCATCACCTGGCAGCAGGTGACGGAAGAGACGATTGCCCATCATTTTCAGACAGGCCTAAGACTCTGTGAAGCCTTCCTTGCCTCGCATGAAGCGAAGGATGCACAAGACATCGCCTACGTCACCGAACTCTATGGGTCATTTCGTGATGGATTGGGGCTCGATGAAGAAGATGAGATTCAAGTCGAGTTTCGAAAAGACACACCGAAGGGAGGAGACTAGTCTCCAAAAGTGCTGAGTTCAAAGTTCTGAGTGCTGAGTTAGGGATTATCAGAAGCAGAGCGATGATCGCTGACGACTGATAGCTCATGGCTGATGATGACAAACATCGCGCACGTATTTTTCTCCATCGCGGCCAACTGACACAGGCCAGAGCCGCCTACGAACAGGCGGTCTCGGATGATCGCCTGGCCAAGGATGACCGCGCCCTCTCTGATTCGCTTGGCAATCTAGGCAATGTCTGCGCCCTCTCAGGAGACCTGGATCGCGCGGAAGCCTGCTACAGGGAAGTGTTGACTATTCAGCGCACGGAGCTGAATCGCGAGGCTATCGCCCACACGCTGGTAAATCTCGGCAATCTTCACGTCGGCGCTGACTATCCGGAAAAAGCCCGCCCCTATTATCTCGAAGCCTTAGACCTGCTGCGTGATCTGAAAGACGATCGCGCGCTTGGCATTCTCTACAACAACCTCGCGCTGCAAGAAGCTCGTGAAGGGCGGTGGGATCAGGCCGTCACGTCATTCAAGCAAGCCCTCGACCATCACAGAGTCGTCGGAAACGAAGAAGGACTGGCAGTAAGCTATAGCCAGCTCGGCAAGTGCTTTCTCGACCAAGGCGATCTGACCAGAGCCGAACGCTGTCTGAACAATGCTTCGGAACATTACATCAAGCTCGGCAATGAACCTGCCGAAGCTGCAGTGCTCCGACTCCTTGCCACAATCTATGACACCCGTCACGACCTCGTTTCAGCACGGCGATGCCTTGAACGAGTGGTTGCTCTCGACCAGCGATACCAACTGCCCGAACTTCAAACTGACTCGGCCTGTCTTGCGAAGCTGAAATAATCCAGTTAGCCTCTCGTGCCCCCCTGCCTTCCGAACAACCTCTACCCACTGTCCAGCATTCTCTTACTTTCCGCCAAGCCGAACCCTGTGTATTTCTGGACAGAATCTAATCCTCTGCTACCTTTGGGAAGTCACCCTGTTACTTCAAGTTTTACGAAAACCTGGCCGACAGGATATTGACGTGGATGTTACATGCCATTTTTTCTTCGAATCATCACAGCATTCGTTCTTGGGTTTCTCATGACGACGACCGGCGTGCATGCCGCAGATGTCAGACCCACGATCACAGTCGGTACGCAAGAAGTCGGACTCAGCGCCGGCTATATGCTCCCCCATCGTCTTACACAGGACCACACAACCAAGCAAGAAGGCCCGGCCTTCATGCCCTCCTGGATGATCACCATCACTGACCCGATGGGCGACAGTTGGTATCGCGGGCAGGTTTCGGTCGGCGCGGAGATGGTCTACATCCAGTTCCAGGAGCCGTTTCTCACGCATGGCCTCGGCTTCACCCCGAAAATCAAATACAGCTTCACCGCACTGGATCGAATCCGGCCCTATGCTGAATTTGCCGGAGGCCCCTTTTGGACCGATCTCGCCGGAAAGATTCCGGAAGAGTCCAGCCGGTTCAACTTCGTCTTGACGGCCGGTTTCGGGGTCTCCTATTTTCTGACCGACCGAGCTGCACTCAACGTCGGCTATCGCTTTCATCATATATCCAATGCCGGCACGAGCTACCCGAACATCGGACTCAATGCCAGTTTGCCTTTTGGCGGTTTCTCATTCTTTTTCTAAATCAGGAGGCGGCGAGATCATGAGCCAGATCTTTTCACGACCATTGATCGGCAGCGTCCTTGCCATGACACTCGGCCTGGGAACCGCCTGCTCCCATTCAATCGAACTGGCTGCCCCCACAGACACAATACCGTCTACCAACACCATAGTCGCCACGGATGCACGAGTGCCTCTCCTGCTTGAGACGATACGGGTAACCCACAACGGCTCGTCGGTCCCTCCGCCCGCAATCCTCGAACGGCAGATACTCGGCGCCATTGAAGCCACACGCCTGTTCTCTCAACATTATCAATCAGGATACCAACAACCGGAGGCGAACCAGGCTCGTGTCACTGTGCGTTTGTCGATCGACAATCTTGTCGAGCCCCATGCCGGCCAAGCTGCCTGGCGAGGCTTCCTCGTCAGCGCCTCCATGTTTACGCTGGCGCCGTTCATCTCCCTCAATTACGACTTCGGCGCCCAGATGTCGCTTGAGATGGAACGATGGGATGGGCAGACCAAGCAATACACCGCCACATCAAATGGATCGGCCCACTACAACCTGTTCGGCGCGAATCCGGAAATCATCGAACAGTTGAAAGGACAGGTCACGGAAGCTTGCCTGTCGTCCCTGCTCAATCAGGTCATTCAGGACTCAGCCTTTTATCTTGCCAGCCATGCGCAATCCCAGGATCACCCGATTCGCACCGTCTCAGTCGGAATCCGCCATTCGACTCCCCATGCAATCCCCATTTCTCAACCTATCGCAGGCGCCTCTCCTCGATAGCCCTATACAAAATTCTTCCTCAGTCTTCATAGCCCTGGCTCTCTCCTTCTTCCCAGTGGTATCATGCATCCTGTTACCACGAGGAGGACGATGTGGATCTTGATGCGTTCAGGCAGATGGTCACCAAAAACCCAAAGGGCTTTCTCGGCCGTTACGGGCTCGGAAATAAACTCATCCAAGAAGGTGGCAACCTTGATGAAGCGGTCGAGCACCTGACCGTCGCCACACAGCTTGATCCGACCCACGTGGCATCGCATCTCCACCTCGGACGCGCCTTAGTCTCTTTAGGGCGAAAAAACGAAGCCAAGCCCATCTTGCAAGCCGGCATTGACGCTGCCCGCTCCGGACGATCGAACGGAGGGGGAGACCTTGTCCCTGAGATGCAAGCAATACTAGAGACGTTGGGATAACGAATCGGACTGTGATGGAGCGAGGAGTACCCCATGAAGACTGAAGAAGCCAGGCAGCGAATCGAATCGGCGATGACGCAATACGGGGTTCATGCCGGAGCAGCGATCGATCTTGTGATCAGCGAGGTGAAGTCCGATCTCGGCATTTCCACCGCTAATGAGTTAATCGATGAGTTCGACCTCGAACTGCAATACAACATCGCCCCGATAGAACCGGGGTTCTCCAGCAGCTAATCCGAGTACAGCGGGGGTAGCGGGATACAGGGATAGTCGGGGTAGCTTCTTACCCCTCTACCCCGTTGCCCCTTTAGCTCCTAAGGCATTCAGCCTATTTACCTGAGTGGTTACCTTTTAACTTTTACCTTCTCATCAAGATGCCGCTAATTTGGTGTGCCATCTCCGGACATGGCTACGGTCACGCGGCGCAAGTGGTGCCGGTACTCAACGCTTTGGGTACCCTCGTACCAGGGCTGACTGTCGTACTCCGAACTACGGTCCCAGCCTCGTTTTTCTACGACCGCCTGACGATCCAGTGGAAGCATAGTCCCGAACAACAAGACGTCGGCTGTATCCAAGACGGACCCCTCAAGATCGATATCGACGCAACCTGGGCGGCGCACCAGCATTTCCACGAAACCTGGGAGGCACGCCTGTCCAACGAAGTCGCCGCCATGCAGGCAGCATCGCCCTCGTTGGTCATCGCCGACACGCCCTACCTCGCCATTGAGGCCGGTTCTCGCGCACAGATACCGACCGTTGCCTTGGCAAACTTTACTTGGGATCTCGTACTCAAAGAGTACTGTCATGCGTCAAGCCCTTCACGCCGGAAGTTGATTGAGTGCATCCGCGACTGCTATGCGAAAGTAGACATGGCCCTTCGCATTACCCCTGCGCCCAGCATCGATGCTTTCTCCAGCATGATCGATATTGGCCCGATAGCCGATCCCGCCCCTCCTGAACGAAACCGGCTTGCCTCAGCCCTCGACCTGACATCCGGCGAACGGCTCGTCTTGGTGGGATTCGGCGGTATTCCTCTCACCTCACTTCCACTGAAGCAAATGGAACAGTTGCGCCCTTATCGCTTCATCATCGATGGCCCAGCCCCATCGGGGTATTCCCGGATTCATTCCACGAAGGCACTCCCATTCTCCTTTAAAACCCTGTTTGCCTCTGTCGATGTCATCATGACCAAGCCTGGATACGGCACCATCGTTGAAGCGGTCGCGCTTCAACAGCCGATCGTGTACGTCCGCCGATTTAATTTTGCCGATGAACCGCCGCTGGTCGACTATCTGCATCGCCACGGACGCAGCGTCGAATTGTCGATCGACGATTTCACGCAAGGCCATTGGGAACCGGCCTTACGGCAAGCCTTAACCGCATCGGCACCTTTGCCGCCGCCGCCTTCAACCGGGGCAACGGAGGCGGCCGAAGCGATCGTTCGAAAGTGGAGTTTCTAGTTTCAGGTTCCACGTTTCAGGCTGGACCTCGGAGTTTCAACAACTCCAAACCTAAAATACACATCTTTTTGCCCGTTCTATCCGTAGGATGCTATAGTCGTGGCGAATATGAGGTGATTCCAGCTTTCCGTCACAACTCGCTCGCGATATGGACAAAGCCTTACAACATGCCGCCTCGACAATCGATGCAGCCTTGCTGGCACGCGTAGTCAAAGGTGATCAGCAGGCCTTCAGCCAGCTCTATGACCATTCAAGTGTGCTTTTGTTTTCGTTGGCAGTCAGGATCTTGGGGAACCACGAGGAAGCGGCGGATCTCTTGCAGGATGTCTATTTGGAAATCTGGCGGAAGGTCTCCCGCTATGACATCGGACGTGGAACCCCGGACGCATGGTTGGTCACCCTCACGAAGAGTCGAGCCATCGACCGGCTACGAGCCAAAGGTACGCAAGGCTCTCGCGCCATAAACCCGCCGGAAACTACAACTGCTGTGCAGGTAACAGACCCGGATCCGATCCCACTTGGAACGCAGGCCGATCAAGACCTGCGCAGTGCGGTCGGAGTAGCTCTGGCCGGACTACCCCAGGCCCAGCAGCAAGCGATTGAACTCGCCTATTACGGAGGCCTCTCTTACGGCGAGATCGCCGCGCGACTGAACCAGCCGCTCTGGACCGTCAAGACCAGGATCAAGCTTGGAATGTCTAAACTCCACACTGCGCTCCAACAGTGGCAGAACGAGAGTTCGCCCCAATGAAGCATGAAGAACTCGAAGAGTCGGTTCCCTTGTATGCGGCCGGTGCACTGGACCGGGTCGAGCGACAGGCGTTGGAGGCCCACTTGCTCTCCGGTTGTGCTTCCTGTCACAGCACACTGAAGGATTATCAGGCGATCGCCGCGCTCCTCCCGCTCGCTCTGAGTCCGAGCAAGCCCCCACGCTCCCTCAAAGCCAAGATCATGGCCGAACGAAGCCCCGAGCCGATTCCGGCTCAATCGGTACCCAACGATCCAGCCCGGTCAAGCCTGGATCCGGGTGATTGGATGGACCACCTCTTTCCTCCTGAGGCTCCTGTCCAATCGCCAGCACTACCCTGGGCCCTTGGTATAGGACTGTTCCTGGTCGTGGCGGTCGGCGGATATTTCGTGTGGGACATCTGGACACAACGTTCCAGCGACACAGAGAAGATTCAGCAGCTCGAAGCAGCAGTCCAGGAAAAGTCGACGAAACTTGCCGGTGTAGACCGTGAGATCGGCGACCAAACCACAGCCCTTGCCGAGCTACGTAAAGAACTGCAGCAACGAACGAACGACGCTGCGGAAGCGAAAGAACAGCTGGCCCAGCAGCAGATAGAATTGGAAGTCACGCGTGAACAATTAAGCCAGCGAGGGAATGCGCGCACCGTCGAGACTCCGCAAGACGAATTCGCCACACTCCTTCGAATTCCCAACGTCAAGGCGATCTCCCTCACCGGATCGGACATAGCAAAACAGGCCACGGGATTCCTGCTGTACGATTCTCGAACCCCAAAAGTCTGGTTCTACTCCGTGAATCTACCGGAATGCCCCCCTGGCACGACCTATCAGCTCTGGGCCATTCAGGACAAACCCGTCAGTATCGGAACCTTCCGCGTAGAGACGGGAGAAACCGCGCACCTCCTAGTCAAAAAGGTATTAAACTTCACGCTTGCAAAAACATTCGGCGTCAGCCTCGAGCCATCAGGTGGCCGCTCACAACCAACCGAACCGATGTACCTCTTGAGCCGATCCTAACCTAGTCTATTTGGTTCGTTTGGTTGATTTGGTTTGTTTGGTTGAACGAAACTAACCAGATAAACCAACTAAACAAAACGCACCAAAAAGCAGTGAAGTTTCTTCGTTGCGCGGCAGGAGCGTCATAGCGGCCTCCCGGCAGAGCGAGAAGGATCGAGAGACCCGTGATGCAGGTGCGCCCCAATAGGACTATTCAAATATACTGCGCGCTGATCGTTCT